>Ga0208045_1000839_pt1 | contig 10687 bp, 13 predicted proteins | sample PL_2010_200m_FD_184160 | JGI IMG/M metagenome (GOLD analysis project Ga0208045, IMG submission 184160) | Freshwater microbial communities from Powell Lake, British Columbia, Canada to study Microbial Dark Matter (Phase II) - PL_2010_200m... | ecosystem: Environmental > Aquatic > Freshwater >...
GGCGAAGGCTGACCGCCGCAAGACCATGAAGGAACTTGTCGCCCAAAACATCGTTGACGGCATCCTGGAATCATTCCCGCCTGACCGCTTCACGCTGACACGCTTTGAATGGCGCTGGAATACAGACATCGCGGAAGACTTTATTTGTCCGCAAGTCGCCCTGGACGGCAAGGGACGCCCGCGCAAGAAGCTGAAGGGCGGACGCCATATCGAAGGAAGCCGCTTTATCAATCTGCATCGCCGATATTTTGCCGTCAATAAACACCTTCGGGACGCTGGCATGACATACGCACCGCGCCTGCTGGATTTAATCGTATCTGAAAAGACGCATATCACAAGTCGCGGGAAGGGCGCTGTCTGGATTGAGATTCAAGCGGACAAGGTCATTAAATGGCTGGACCTGTGGACTGACTATCAAGACCATCCGAAGCACGTCCTGGAAGACCACATCGCAAACGCGGTCATGGCGCTGATTAAAGAAAAGGTCATGCTTCCTGAATCCTGGCTGGTCCCGCAAGTGGACAAGAATCCTGACCGGCGTAAGACGCCTTTCTATCGCTGGAAGGTCGCGGAACTGTGGTCAACTGTCGCCCTGGTCACGCCTGAAGAAGCGAAGGAAGTCGAAGACGAGCTTGTCAAGGAAGCGGAAGCCGCGGAAGTCGCTCGATCCCAGCCGAAGGCGGATCAAGCCGCCCTTCCTGGCATGGAAGAACCGGACGCCCAGCCGATCCCGGAGGGGAAGGACATCCGGGCCGCAAGGAAATCCGCTGGTCTGAACCTTCGCCGCTTTGCTGAAGTCATAGGCGGACCGTCCTTCAAGACCTGGTCTATGATCGAAACCGGGCAACGGTCATCAAGCGCCGGCCGTATCCCTGAAACCGTCTGGAAAAGGGTCCGGGACTTCATCGCCCAGCACGGGCCGAAGGCGGGATCTGAAGGCTGACTTTATGACGGCAAGAAGGCCGAAACCGTCCCATGACAGGCGGAGAACCGTCCCATGACAGGCGGAAGGTAACAGAAAGGTAACAAAGCAAAGTAATGACAAACAAGGGATTACAACTAAAGTCTGAAAAGCCGTTTTCGGATACTATCATTAAGATAGTGCGGGGCGCTTGGGCTGCCGCCCGCGCCCGCCGGGAAGGAAGGGGAAATCAGCCGGCAGGATCGTCTTCACGCGCGCGCGAGCTGGGACTGCCGGTCGCCGGCCAGGGCGGTCAGGGTTAATTGTCCGCAGACCCCGCCAAGGGCACCCCAAGGGTTCTTATCGGACATAGTTATGTGGGCGAAGTGCTTATCAATCAATCACTTACATAGCGGCGTGACTAATAAATAAGGGGGTATGGAGTTATTTCCATTTTTACCTGAACAAAACATCGTTTTGTCAATAAAAAGGGGCTTTTTCGAGGAAAATGTTATAATACACTGTTCTTTCACACTCTTCGCGAGGATGTAGAGCGCCGCCGCCTGCACGCGGCCGTGGCCGCGGGGTAGGCGGCAAGCTAACCTTGTCAATACAAGAACAATTATTCAGGGCCTATGAATGACGGTCAAAACCATGTTATTGAGCTGAAGGACGCCGCCGATCCTGGCCGGGTCGCTGTCGCCCTGGGACTTCGGGGGAAGGGCGGCCGCTTCTTCTGTCCTGCCTGTCAAGCTGACGGGGGCAAGACGCCCGATCTGTCCGTCCATGCGAAGGGCTTCAACTGCTTCAAGTGCGGGCTGAAGGGCGATCTGCTGAAGCTGATAATGGTCGCCGGCCGTCTGGACTTCCCGTCCGCTGTTGCCTGGCTTGAACGTGAAACTGGCATCCGATCGCCGGAACGCCGCCGGGGGGGATACCAGGGCAAGGGGAAGGGCAAGATACGGGCGCCAGGGCTATCCTATGGGGCTGTTTCATGCGCTGGAAGGGCTGGGAAGGTCATATCAAGGGGAACGCCTGATCCTGACATATACGCCGCTTTCCTGGCATCCTGTCGCCCTGTGGAAGGTCAAGCGCTGGACTGGCTGACGAAGGACAAGGGCATCGCGCCGGAAGTGGTCATCGCCCTGGGCCTTCGCTTCTGCGGGCGGGAATATCCGGACATCATGGACGATATGAAGAAGCGCTTCCCGGAAGACGCCCTACTGACCGCTGGCTTGCTGAAGTGGTCGAAGCCTGTCCGTCCTGTCCTGTCCTTCTGGCATTACTACGCAAGCAAGGCGGGCTTCCTGGTCATCCCGTATCTGAAGGACGGCCGCCCGGTATATCTGAAGGCAAGGCCGCCAGTATCAAAGGAAACCGCTGAACGCCTAAAGCTGGCCCGTTTTATGAACACGGCCGCCGCGGTCCCTTGTCTGTATAACGTGGACGCCCTGGTTGGCAAGCCTGACAAGGTCTTGATCTGTGAAGGGGAATCTGACACCTGGACGGCACTGTCGAATGGCTTCGCCGCGGTCGGGGTCCCTGGGGCAAGTAACTTCAAGGCCGCCTGGGTCGAAGGCTTCCGGGCCTTTGTGGACACTGACGGCCGGTCGCGGGTCTATCTGGTCCCGGATAAGGACGCTGCCGGCGCCGAAGGGTCAAGGGTCATCGCGGACTTGTTTCGGAAGGCCGGTCTTCCGGTCCCGCTGAAGCTGACGATCCCGGCCGGGAAAGACTTGAATGAATACATGAAGGACGGTATAAAGCAATGACGGAAGGAAGGCATGACGGCAAGACGGCAAAAAGGCAAGAAAGACTGCCCCCCGTTCGTTTGACCTTTCCGATTTCGTAAAGTTGGAATCAGACACCAAAAGGAAAACGCCATGACAACTGAAGAACGCCTGGAAAATCTGGAACGCAAGATTGAAGAAATGCAGACTGTAATCCGCACAACGAGATTATGTATTGTAGATAATAAAGGACGATACCGCGCCAGGCTGGGCATGAATAATGGAAAGCCAGAGTTGGACATGAAGGACGCGAACGGCGAAGTCCGCGCCATGATGTTCGTGGACTCGGAAGGGCCGCGGATGGATATGAAGGACGCGAATGGCAAAACCCGCGCCGCGCTGGCCGTGTTAAAAGATGGGGGGTGGCTGGGCATATTAGACGCGAATGAAAAGCCTGTCTGGAAAATATGTGAAGACAATCGCCCTGGCCGGCCGTCCACAAAGAAAAGGACAACATGAAAAAACAACTGATTATCTTGTGGATAGGCATCGGCCTGGTGGTTCTTGCGATACTGTTTCCACCGTGGAAAATGGTCCACGGCGGCATCTTCGGGGGCTATGGATTCTTATTCAGTCTGTCACGCTATGGTGCGATTGAATCGTCCCGGCTGACCGCTGAAATTTTAATCATTGCCTTGCTCACTGCCAGCGCCTTTTATACTGCAAAGATTTTCCCATCATCAATCAAGTTTTTGGCATGGGGTGTCGCTGTGGTTATTGCTGTGGGTGTCGTTACGTTTGTCGGAGTGTTACTTGTAAGACATTGGCAGGCGCAGAAGGTTCATCCTTGGGATAGCTTGCCGGATGCGCCAGCGCAAGTTTCAGATCCTGAAGGACAAAAGGCAATTAACGCCCTCGCCGCACTTGCTCCGCAACCGCAACAGCCACGGGTTTATAAAACCATACACGAAGCCGCAGAACAGGGGGATCTTGCCGCTGTGAAAATTTGTTTGCAAAAGGGCATTGAAGTGGACGCAAGGAAAAAAAGGGGCGGCGTGGATGAGCTGGTACGGTCGGAGATGAACAAGGATGCAAACGTGGACGGCTGTTATAGCTATTGGACGCCGCTGATGTTGGCGGCGGAGTGTGGCCATTATGATGTGGTTCAATATCTGGTGGAAAAGGGTGCTGACGTGAACGACAAAGATGGTATGTCCATGTGGAAGCCGCTGATGCGAGCGGTGTGGAATGGCCATCTGGATATAGTCAAATATCTGGTGGAAAAGGGTGCTGACGTGAACGCAAAATACGGAAGGTGGACGCCGATGAAGTTGGCTGCGGATAAGGGCTATCTGGATGTGGTCGAGTTTCTCAAGCAACACGGCGCAAAGGAATAGACAGCCGCAAACCACAACAAAAGGAAAATAACGGTGAACAAGACAATTATATTGGCGGCGGCGATAATTGCATTCGGAATCGTAGTCGGTGCATATGTGATCGGGATTTCAGACCGGTATGCGATAATTTCGTTTCCTGCGGGTGAAAACAACACTTTCGGTGCCTATCGCTTAGACAAACGGACAGGGAAAGCATGGGTGATAATAGGCTTTGGAAAAGTTCAATTTCTCGTAAATCCGGGACAGAACATGACTTTTGAAGAATACTCGGCGGCCGAAGACGCACAAGCGGCTAAAGTAGAAAAGTAGGAAGACAGACCGGTCCCGCCGTGGAAATGGCGCAAGAAGGGGAAACCATGAAGACAATCGCCCTGATCAACAATAAAGGCGGGGTTGGGAAGACCACGTCCGCGGTCAACCTGGCCGCCGGCATCGCCGCTGAAGGGCATCGTGTCCTTCTGGCCGATCTGGACGCGCAAGGGTCCGCTTCCTTGTCCCTGGGCATTGCCCGCGCCGATCTGTCGCCGGGGGCCGCTGAAGTCATCCTGGACGGCCGCTTGATCCAGGAAGCGATCCGTCCGTCCACGGTCAAGGGTCTGGACATCCTTCCGGGAAGCATGAAGCTGGCATCCGCTGATCTGGCCTTGTCTGACGTGAAGGGCCGGGAAGCTGTCCTGAAGAACGCGCTGACGCCGATCGTAAAGGACTATGACTTCGCCGTCCTGGACTGTCCGCCTTCGCTGGGCCTGCTGACGGTCAACGCGCTGACGGCCGCGGACTTCTTCCTGGTCCCGGTCACGCTGGACTATCTGGCGCTGGAAGGGCTGGTCAATCTTATGGAAGCTGTTGAACTTATCCGCGCCGGCATCGGGAAGACGGCCGCGCCGCTGGGCTTCCTGCTGACGCTGGCGGACAATCGCTTGAACGTCACGGAAGAAATCGCGGGCATGATCCGCCGGCACTATGGCCGCCTGGTCTTCAAGACGGTCATCCCTGGCAACGTCAAGCTGAAGGAAGCGCCGTCCTTCGGGAAGACAATCTTTGACTATGACGCCGGGTCTGCCGGCGCCGAAGCCTATCGGGAACTGACGAAGGAAGTCTTGCATCGCCTGGGGCGGCATGACATAAAGACGGCATGACGTAATTATGAAAGGACACCATGAAACAGGAAATGTTACTTATCCCGGCGGGTAATATCGCGTCAGTTATCCGCTTCCTACGCGGGCAACGGATCATTCTCGACGCGGACCTTGCGGCCCTCTATGGGGTAGAAACCCGCGCGCTCAATCAGGCCGTGAAACGCAACCAGGAACGCTTCCCGGAAGCCTTCATGTTTCAGCTCACCGCAAAAGAACAGGACGCTATGAGATCACAAATTGTGATATCAAAGGGAAAAGGCGGCAGACGCTTCCGGCCTTTTGCCTTCACAGAACACGGGGCACTTATGGCGGCCAACGTCTTGAACAGCGCCCGCGCCGTTTCCATGAGTGTGCAGATTGTCGAAATCTTCATCCGTATGCGGCAGATCCTCGTTTCGTATTCAGACCTTGCCCGGAAACTTTCGGCAATGGAAAAGAAGTATGATGTTCAATTCAAGGTAGTTTTTGACGCTATACGTCAGCTTATGACGCCTCCCGAACCGAAACGGAAAGCAATCGGCTTTCACGCGGGGCAATGAAAAAGGAAGGAAGGGACAATTATGGCAACTGGTAAAACATCGAAGGACATCTTCACGCGAACGAAGAAGACGAACATCAGTCTTGAAGTCACGCCGCGCATCATGGGAAGGCCGAAGGCGCCGGAAACATATCAGAAGGTCACGGTCTGCCTGTTTAATCGTCAAACGATATGGCTGGACAAGGTCTGTCTGGCGATCCGGGAAAAGACAGGTCAGCACGTCCACCGGGCGGAACTGATCCGCGCCCTGGTCGAACACGCCGCCGCCTGGGTGAATCCCAGCCGGGAAGACTTTGAAAAGTCCGTCCGGTCCCTGCTGAAGGGAATCTGATAGTGCGCGTCCAAATTGAAAATGTGGAAAGGGCGGAGGAGAATTAAGGAGGCACCATGACCACAGACGAATTTAAGGAATATGAAGCCAAAATGCTCAAGCAAAAACACGACAGGGAGGATATTGAAGCCGGAAAATTTAAGAAAGACGAACTAAAATGGGAAGAACTTAACACCAGAGGAAAAATAGGGAAAGTCTTCGGACAAATAGTCAGCGTCATTGTTATAGTATTCTTGACGGCGATATTAATCATAATGGGATATGGCGCGATCCAGGCGCTTCCTTGATAAATATATTTAACGCTTGACCCGCTGTCCGTGGGGATACAATCACCCGCGCCAGGGCGGGATCGTCGAACCTGGGCAATCCTGCCGGGCCGTTTTCCCGAGCTGATCGCCTGAACCGCCCTTTTCATCTGATACCACGACCGCCGCTATCATCCCGCGCCGATCGTGGCCCGCCTGGCACTTCCCTTCATGCCGTCAAGCTATACTTCCTGCCTTCCATTATGACGGCAAAAAGAAGTTGTAAATAATGCTTGACATATAGTCCGGGCTGTGATAGCCTTTATCTTGAACAATAAATCAGGAAAGGATCACGGCATGAAAGCAATCGGATATATCCGGGTCAGCACACAAGGGCAGGTCGAAGACGGGGTCAGCCTGGACGCACAAGAAGCGAAGGTCAAGGCCTGGGCTGAATTGAACGGCGCCGAAGTGGTCATCTTCCGGGATCAAGGAATATCCGGGAAGCGATCGGACAATCGCCCAGGCCTTCAATCCGCTTTGAACCTGGTCGGCAAGGGGGACGCCCTGATCGTCTATTCCCTGTCCCGTCTGTCCCGGTCCACGCGGGACACGCTGGCAATCGCTGACGCCCTGGCGAAGAAGGAAGCGGACCTGGTCAGCCTATCCGAAAAGATTGATACCACGTCCGCCGCGGGGAAGATGGTCTTCCGTCTTATGGCTGTCCTGTCAGAGTTTGAACGGGATCAAGTATCTGACCGGACACGCTTCGCCCTGGCACATAAAAGGGCTATCGGGGAAAAGACTGGCGGGGACTGTCCCTTCGGATACCTGGTCCGCAAGGGCAAGCTGTATCTTCACGCTGACGAACAGAAGGCCGTCCGCCTGATCCAGGACCTTCACGGCAAGGGCGAAACGCTTCGGGGCATCTGTCGGAAGGTGGAAGCCGCCGGCATCGCCCGGAAGAACGGGTCCCGGACCTGGCATCCGCAAATCGTATCGGACATCATCAAATATAAAAGAGCTGATAAAGTCGCATGAATAAAGGACAAGAACCTGTCAACCTTCGGGCGAAGGCTGACAAGACAAAGGAAGGAATACCATGAAGACAGAAGCGAATGTTGAAAAAGGATCGTTGGAAGAGGCCCGCCAATTACATATAAAGCTGGACGAAGCCCGCCTTGTCCTTCAAAGCGCCGCGTATATGTTTGCTAATGCCAAGGGCGATCAGGCCTACCAGGCCGCGCTTGAACAGGCCGCCCGTGACTTTTCACAAGCCTATTGGAATTATGATGGATAAAGGAAAAGATATCGAAACCGTAAAACCGTAAAATGGAAGGACTACCATGAAGACGAAGAAAACAATCTGGAAACAACTGACAATCCGGGTCCCGCCTGACGTGCATCAAGCGATAAAGGTCCATGCCGCCGAAGAAGGGCGGACAATCGCCGTCATAGTCGAAGGGCTGATCCGTAAATATCTGGTCGGGGGGAAACGGGCATGACAAAAGAAAATCCGAAAATGGCTAATATGTTCACCGGCGCCCATGAAGCCGAAGCCGATCCTGACCGTCATGTCATGGAAGAAGCGATCCTTGCAACGGTCGCCCGGCATGGCCTGGACACTCAAACGCTATGGCATGGCTTTTATGACCTTACCTTTTCGCGGAAGGACTTCGCCGCAATCGCGGAAGCGCTGAAGGACGTGATTGTCGAAGGGGTCAAGGCTGATCCCGTCATTATCCGGGGCAAGCTGACGGCCGCGGGCGCAAAGGTCGAAGACGCTGTCCTGGCCAGTATCTTGGACTTGTCGAAGGTCAAGGACGTATCTGTCGCGGAAGCATATATCGGCATCATGGAAAAGCAAGACCGCTTCCATCGCGCTGACGAAATGATCCTGGACCTGACGGCCGCGGTTAAGAAAGCGAAGGACGCCCGCGGGGACGTGGACGCCGCGATCGCTGGTCTGCTGAAGGACGCCTTCAGCTTGGCGCAACGGAAGAAGCTGGTCAAGGAATACCAGGTCGAAGCGGACGGCATCCCTGACTTCCTGACGGACCTGGCTGACCGCCGCGCTGACGGTCGAGAGTTTAAGGGCCTGGACTGTGGCTTCAAACATCTGAACCACGTCTTGAACGGGTTGACGGAAGGTCTGTTTATCCTGGCCGGGGCGCCGTCCTGTGGCAAGACCACGCTGGCGAAGCAAATCGCTGACTATGTCGCCGCTGTCGAAAGGGTCCCTGTCCTTTTCTGGTCCTTTGAACAATCGCAAGAAGAACTTCGGATCAAGTCGCTGGCAAGACTGGCTTCCGTGGATTCACGTTTAATCTGGAAGGGACGGTCTGACAAGGATACCTGGGAAAAGGTCGAAAAGGCCGCTAAATCCTATTGTTGTGAGGAAGGCCGATATCTGACAATCATCGAAGCTGGTCGGGAAGACACGTTGGACCGCATCCGATCCGCCGCGGTCATGGCAAAGCACAAGGCCGGGGACAAGACGATCCTGCTGGTCCTGGACTATCTTCAAATCATTCCAGCCGGGAAGGACGCGCCGGAAGACACCCGCGCAAGGATTGACTGGAATCTGTCGGAACTTCGCCGTCTGTCACGGGACCTGAAGTCGCCCGTCCTGGTCGTATCATCTTTGAACCGGGAAGGATATGGTAAAGAATCAAAGGCAAAGGATAAGCCGCCCACGCTGGTCAGCTTGAAGGAAAGCGGGGGGATTGAGTATTCCGCGGACGCTGTTATCTGCCTATGGCGGGATCCGGATGAATCTAAACGCCTGACAGAGCAATATAAACGCAAGACGAGCCGGGTCGAAGCGCACGTCCTGAAGAATCGCAACGGGGAATCAGGATCAAAGGTTTTGACGGACTTTACGCCCGCCTGGTCGCTATTCAGGGAAGGGGACAAGGTCCAGCTGGGGGAATGACATAATGACGGAAGGACGTAAAGACGGAATGACGGAATCACCTACGCCAGGGCTGGACGGGAAGACATTGTCAATCGCGGACTTCGCTTTGCCCAGCATGGCGAGCGTCACGGAAGCCTGTCCTGCCTGGGGTCATCTGGCCTTCTTTGATCTATTGAAGGACACTGTCAAAAGGCTTCGTCAAGACATCAAGACGGAAAGAGTCGGGGAGATCGCCTGGCCGGGTCCCTTTACGCAATTCGCGCAACTGGACTTTGAAATCCCGCTTCCCGAAGCGCCGGCCGATCTGTCAGCCGAACACGCCGCCGCCCTGGTCAAAGACATTTTGAAGGCAAATCCCGACTTCCTTTTTCCGCGCCTTATGGCGCATCTGACGAAGGGGGTCGTTAGGGACGAAGAAGGGCGCCGGATCATTCGGCCTGACGATCTGGATAAGGAAGTCGCGGGCCTGCCTGAAGATGAACGGCGATTGGACGCCCAGGTCGCCGGCATTGTAGATCCATCGCTGAAGCGCTGGCTGAGAGACTGCTGGTTCGGCCTGGGCGCCGGCTTTGAACTTCCGCCGTGGAAACTGACGGGGACCGTGGACACGCCGGCGGGCAAGTCATCCTTCGCGGCCGCGCTGAACTTTGCAATCCGTCCGCTGACTATTGAACTGAAGAACCGCCGGGCTTTCTTCCCGGTCATGGTCGGGCTGGATATAACAGAAGGCGATCCGTCTGCCTTTTCAGAAGAAGATCGGGAAGCGATCTGGTCTTTCCTGATTGAACAGATAGACGCCTTGGCCGCGCCATATCTGAAGGAACTGAAAGCGAAGGGCGAAGAACGTCCAGCCGTCCCGAAGCCGGACCGCGCTGGTCCGATCCGGGCGGAATACTTCCACGCACCGGGGCGATTGTTTGATACGCCGCGAAACGCCGCAAAGCAAGGGGACCTTCCCGCTATCGGTCGCTGGTATTTACAAACCGCTTTCAATCGGACTGTCGGCATGGCCGCCGCCGCCCTGACGAAGACAGACACGCGGGACGCTATCTTGGACTGGCAATCGGCAAAGGTCGCGGACATCGCGGACCTGGTCTTCTGGCGATCCGAAGAAGGGACGTCCTCGTATGGTAAGAATCGGGAAGACATTCTGAAGGCGTTTGAAGCGCTTCGGGCGATCCCGGTCCCGATCGTCAAGATAGACTGGAAACAAATCGGGACGGACAAAAATCCGCGCTGGGTCAAGGAATACAAGCTACGGGTCGCATCCTTGCTTCAATCATACGGCGCCGTCTTTGTGGAAAAGAAAACCGGGAAGGAAGTCCGGGCCGCCGATCCTGGCCAGAAGAAGAACCTTGTCAAGGCGAAGGCTGACCGCCGCAAGACCATGAAGGAACTTGTCGCCCAAAACATCGTTGACGGCATCCTGGAATCATTCCCGCCTGACCGCTTCACGCTGACACGCTTTGAATGGCGCTGGAATACAGAC
>Ga0208045_1000843_pt1 | contig 10665 bp, 11 predicted proteins | sample PL_2010_200m_FD_184160 | JGI IMG/M metagenome (GOLD analysis project Ga0208045, IMG submission 184160) | Freshwater microbial communities from Powell Lake, British Columbia, Canada to study Microbial Dark Matter (Phase II) - PL_2010_200m... | ecosystem: Environmental > Aquatic > Freshwater >...
CATTCTCGCCGAACTGGCAACCGTGCAGATGCACGCCATCCAGACCAGCGGCAACTGCATCCGCAATACCACCACCGACCAGTTCGCCGGCGTGGCCAAAGACGAGCTAGTCGACCCCCGCCCCTGGTGCGAGATCATTCGTCAGTGGTCGACCTTCCATCCAGAGTTCGCATTCCTGCCACGCAAGTTCAAGATTGCAGTAAACGGCGCTGCAAGTGACCGTGCAGCCATCGAGGTCCATGACATCGGGCTCGAAGCGGTCAACAACGAGGCAGGCGAGCTGGGCTTCCGCGTATCCGTGGGTGGCGGTCTTGGCCGTACGCCGATCGTGGGCAGCTTTATCAATGAGTTCCTGCCATGGCAGCACCTGTTGACCTATCTCGATGCGATTCTGCGTGTGTATAACCGCTATGGTCGTCGTGATAACAAGTTCAAGGCGCGCATCAAGATTCTGGTCAAGGCCCTAACGCCTGAAGTGTTTGCCGAGCGTGTAGAGGCCGAGTGGTCGTATTTGAAAGACGGCGCGAATACTTTGACCGAAGCCGAGGTCGAGCGGGTCAGCAAATTCTTCGTCGACCCGGAGTACAAATCTCTTGAAGATCAGATCGCTGTGCTCGCCCAGCTTGATGCCGAGCACCCAGGCTTCGCTCGCTGGCGTGAGCGCAACGTTGTCGCTCACAAGAAACCCGGTTACGCAGCGGTCTCGTTGTCGCTGAAAAGCACTGGCGTAGCGCCAGGTGACGTTACAGACAAGCAGCTCGATACCATTGCCGATCTGGCGGATAGATACAGCTTTGGCGAAGTACGCAACTCCCACGAGCAGAACATGATCCTGGCCGATGTCGAGCAATCACGTCTGTTCGAGCTGTGGCACGAGTTACGCGAACTCGGAGTCGCCACGCCGAACATCGGCTTGCTGACTGACATCATCTGCTGCCCAGGTGGCGACTTCTGCTCTCTAGCGAATGCCAAATCGATCCCGATCGCCGAAGCTATTCAACGCCGCTTCGATGACATGGATTACCTGTTTGACATTGGCGATATCGACCTGAACATCTCCGGTTGCATGAACGCATGCGGACACCATCATGTGGGTCACATCGGCATTCTTGGCGTAGACAAAAAAGGCGCCGAGTTCTATCAGGTTTCACTCGGCGGCAGCTCAGGTCGTAACGCGAGCCTGGGTCAGATCCTCGGTCCGTCCTTTGCCCAGGACGTCATGCCCGACGTGATCGAAAAGGTGATCGGTGTGTACGTGGAGCGCCGTACGGAAGATGAACAGTTTCTCGATACTTTCCGCCGAATCGGTATCGACCCCTTCAAGGAGCGCGTTTATGCAGCGAATCATTAAGGACGGCCAGGTTATCGACGAAACCTGGCACCTGCTGCCCAAGGACGTGACCCTCGATGGCCTGTCCAATTGCGACGATCTGATCGTACCCTTCCAGCTATGGCTCGATCATGCTCATGCCCTCAAGGTTCGTGACGGCGGTCTCGGAGTCTGGCTGGATTCCGACGAGGCCGTGGAGGAGATTGCCGATGACCTGGAACATTTTCAGGTCATCGCACTGAACTTCCCCGCGTTCACCGACGGCCGTCATTACTCGACTGCGCGACTGCTGCGAGATCGCTACGGTTACAAAGGCGAAATCCGCGCCATCGGAGACGTGTTGCGTGATCAGCTGTTCTACATGCGCCGTTGCGGCTTCGATGCTTTTGCCGTGCGCCCTGATCGCGACCCTCATGATGCGCTGGAAGGTCTGAATGATTTCTCAGTCACTTACCAGGCCGCCGCAGACGAACCTCTTCCGCTGTTTCGCCGCAGATAAGGCAGACCCAACGCTACGCTGTAAAAAACCCGCCTGTTTGGCGGGTTTTTCATTACTGGTACATCCAAAAGTTCGGATGCTCTATCCGCTCGATTGCGGTGGTAGAGTTCCTACCGAAGGCTGCCTTGATTTTCTCTGCCAGTGTTTTCATGAGCGGCTCCTGCTGCGTTGAAGTAGCGTTAGCTTCTCTCAATCGATAACAGCGGAGAAATCGGTTTTTACTATGCTCAACAAGCAAAACGCTAATAGCGTCGCGTCTGCCTATACGCTCAGTCGAGTCGAACCAACATCCTTCCGGTTTGCTGACCAGCTAAGGTACGCTCGATCGCTTCAGGCAACTGTTCCAGCGAAATCTCCTGCACCAGGTCGTCTAGATTAGGCAGCTTCCACTGCACTGAAAGTTTGTCCCACATCGAAGCTTTGACGACCAGAGGGATCTCAACCGAATCGACGCCCAGTAGATTTACCCCACGCAAGATGAACGGCAGCACGTTAGCCTGAAAATGCGTCCCAGCGGTCAAGCCGCAACATGCCACGCTCGCACCACGCTGCAGCGACTTCACCACGTTGAACAGAATATCGCTACCGACGGTATCGACCGCCCCCGCCCATTGCTCTTTGAGCAGGGGCTTCTCGGTGCCAGCCTGCAACGCGCTACGCTCAACGACTTGGGTCGCCCCAAGCTTGCGAAGGAAGTCGCCTTGTTCGGCCTTGCCCGTCACTGCAGCCACCTTGTATCCCAGGCGGGACAACAGGGCTATCGCAATGCTGCCGACCCCGCCGGTCGCGCCCGTTACCAGGATCGGCGCGTCAGTAGGCTCGAGACCTGCTTGCTCAAGTTTGTCTATGCACAGTGCAGCGGTCAGGCCAGCCGTGCCGAGCGCCATGGCCTCACGCAGCGAAAGCCCTACCGGGCGCTTAATGACCCACGCTGCCGGAACCCGAATGTACTGACCGAAACCACCAGCGGTATTCATTCCAAGGTCATAACCGGTGACGATCACTTCATCACCTATGGAAAAGTCGGTCACACTTGACTCGGCAACAGTCCCTGCCGCATCGATACCGGGCGTGTGTGGAAAGCTGCGAGTGACGCCGCGATTGCCGCTCGCCGATAAGGCATCTTTGTAATTGAGCGACGAGTAGGTAACTCGGATCAGTACTTCGCCTGCCGGCAACTCGTCAGTGTCCCGTTCGATCAGGCTTGTTTCGAAACGACCACCGTTTTCATTGGTTTGCAGTGCTTTGAAGCGAGCCATTAGTAAACCCCTTATTGCCAGAAACGTTGTTCATTAAGACGCGTCCAGCCCTTCAGCACACCGTGCTCGAGGACCGTGCTTGCAGCCATGCCGAATCGCTCAGGCAGACTTTTCTTCTCTGCGTAATGCAGCTGGAACAGATCAGCCTCACAGGCCCGGGAGGCCAGGTATTCATCGCTGGTTTGCAATTCATCAACCAGCTGCTTGCCGAGCGCCGCGATTCCAAGCCACACCTCGCCCGTAGCGACCTCATCAATGCTCAGCTGCTGCCGATACCGCGCGACAAAGTTCTTGAACAGTTCGTGAGTGGTTTCCAGATCGTCCTGAAATTTCTCCCGACCCTTCTCAGTGTTTTCACCGAAAATGGTCAGGGTGCGCTTGTACTCACCGGCGGTCAGCACCTCGACATCCACGTCATGCTTTTTGAGCAGGCGATGCAGATTGGGCAGTTGCGCAACTACACCGATGGAACCGAGGATTGCAAATGGCGCGCTGAGGATCTTCTGACCGATGCAGGCCATCATGTAGCCGCCACTCGCAGCAACCTTGTCGACACATACCGTTAGCGGCACGCCGGCATCGCGGATGCGTACCAGCTGTGAAGCAGCAAGTCCATAGCCATGAACCATACCACCGCCGCTTTCGAGCCGTAGAACGACTTCATCCTTCGGTGTGGCCATGGTCAACAGAGCAGTGATTTCGTGACGAAGACTCTCGACGGCCGATGCCTTGATGTCGCCGTCGAAATCGAGCACAAAGACTCGGGAACGGTTTTCTGGGTTTTTCTTGGCCAGCTTGGCTGCCTTCGTTTCTTGTTTGCGCTGCAGTTTCAACTGATCCTTTTCGATCATTGATTGCTCGAGACGCTCGCGCATCGATTTGTAGAAATCGTTGAGCTTGTGTACTTCCAGATGGCCACCCGTTTGCTTGGACCGCCCACGACGCAGCGAAGCAAGCGCCACCAGCACCACCAAGACAGCGGCTACCAGCGTTACCGTCTTCGCCAGAAAGCTTGCATAGTCAGCAAGAAATTCCACAGACCCTCCTCAATTAACCACGGTCGCCAGCAGGAACCCGAGTTGGCGAAAATCGCTCAAGCATACCGATTACATTACCGGCTCATCCAGCGGAACCAGATTCAAACGAACGTATGATTTATCGTTGACACTCCACTACGATGCCCCTACGCTCGCGAAAACTGGGTGCCGGAGCAACGCATGGGCAGTATCTACCTGATCAGACATGGCCAGGCGTCGTTTGGCGCAGAGAACTATGACGTACTGTCTCCAGTCGGCTTCCAGCAATCGGCAGCCCTAGGTGATTATCTGGAGCAGATGGGTATTCGCTTTGACCGCTGCGTAAGTGGGGAGTTGAATCGACAACTGGACACCGCGCGCGCAACGCTCCAGCGAATGACTCCTCCTCTCGGAAGCCCACTGCCGGCTATACAGATTGACGCTGCCTTCAATGAGTTTCGCGCCGACGAAGTGATTCGCGCACATATGGACGATCTCTTGGCCGTTGAGCCAGGGGCCATTCAGGTCTTTGGCAATGCAGCCAATCATCGTGCGGAGTTTCAGCGACTGTTCAAATATGTCATTCAGCGATGGGTCTCTGGCGATCACGAAAAGCAGGGGCTTGAAAGCTGGCAGAGTTTCGTAAGCCGCGTTCAGGCCGGATTGAGCCGGTTGCTCGAACAGGCAAGCAAAAAAGATCACATCGCCGTGTTCACGTCTGGCGGTACGATCACAGCGTTGCTGCAATTGATCGTCGGAGTACCACCTATCAAGGCGTTCGAACTGAACTGGCAGATCGTCAATACGTCAATTAGCCGTCTGAAGTTTCGTGACCAGGACGTCGCCTTGGCATCATTCAATAGCCACGCACACCTAGAATTGCTGAAGAATCCGGAGCTCGTCACCTATCGATAAGCTCCAGCCGACCGCGGCCCCATAGCCGCACGTTTTTCCCCACGACAATAAAGGGTCATATCCGATGAGCAATGTCGACGAAACCATCCAGGGCATGAAGGCCAAATTCAACCCCAGCGCTGCGGCCGGCTTGGATCTGGTTTTTCAGTTCAATATCACCGATGCCGAGAACTACTACTTGGTCGTAAAAGACGGTACCTGTGACTTTCATAAGGGCGAATCGGCTGATGCCAACGTTACGCTGATCATGGATAGCGAAACCATGCAGGGCGTCATCAGCGGTGAAACCGACGGCATGCAGGCCTTCATGGCAGGCAAGCTGCGCGCCGAAGGCGACATGATGCTAGCGCTGAAGTTGAGCGAGCTGTTTCCGGCCTGATCTACCTTGACGTAAAAAGCCGAAGTCCCACGACTTCGGCTTTTTTATGCGCTTTTTTTAGGATTTTCCAAGCATCAGGCGCCTTGATTACGCGGCAACACCCCGGCCAATAACGGCCGACTTCCCTTGGTGATGCTCAATGCGGGCATTAGATTAGGGTCGTCGGATGGTCAATGGCGCAGCGGCTCGAAGCCTGCCATAGCTGGCCATTAAGGCATCGATAATAGAAAAGGGACAAGCATGGCGCTTACTGATCAGACCAGCCGTATACGTGACGGCGAAGAACTGCCCACCGAGGCCATCGACCAGTACCTGAAAGCCCACATTCCGGGACTAGAAGGTATGCCGAGTATTTCGCAGTTTCCAGGGGGGGCATCTAACCTGACCTATCTGCTGGAATACCCGAAACAGGAATTCGTGCTCCGCCGTCCTCCCTTTGGTCATAAGGCCAAGTCCGCACATGACATGGGACGCGAATATCGAATCCTCAACCAGCTCAACGCTGGCTTTCCGTACTGCCCGAAGGCCTACGCCTATTGCACCGACGAGACGCTTATCGGGGCCGAGTTTTACGTGATGGAGCGGGTCAAGGGCATCATTCTCCGTGAGGACATGCCCGCCGAGCTTGGATTCACGCCGGAGCAGACCACCGCGCTGTGCAAGAGCTTCATCGACAAGTTCGTCGACTTGCACAATGTTGACTACAACGCCTGTGGCCTAGGTGATCTGGGCAAGCCCGAAGGTTATGTCCAGCGGCAAATAAATGGCTGGATCGATCGGTACGAGCGAGCGATCACGGCTGACGCGCCTGGATGGGAGCCGGTTAAGGCTTGGCTGCGCGACAAGATGCCAGCCGATCACCACAAGCCGGGCATCATCCACAACGACTACCGCTTCGATAATGTAATCCTCAATCCGGATAACCCCATGGAGATCATCGGCGTTCTGGATTGGGAGATGACTACGCTGGGTGATCCTCTAATGGATTTGGGCAATACGCTTGCCTATTGGATAGAAGCGACGGACCCGGCGCCGATGCAGCTGATTCGCAAACAGCCCAGCAACGCGCCCGGCATGCTGACTCGTCAGCAATTTGTTGACTACTACGCCGAGCGCGCGGGTATCCGCATCGACAACTTTGACTATTACTACACCTATGGCCTGTTCCGCCTGGCGGCGATTGTTCAACAAATCTACTACCGCTACTTCCACGGTCAGACCCAGGACAAGCGGTTCGCCAAGTTCGTACAAATGAACGCCCTGCTCGAGCAAGTGAGCCTGCAGGTTATTAACAACTCGAAGCTGTAACACAGCTCACCAAGAGGAACCGACTCCATGACTAAGACCAACCTATTTGACTTGGACGGCAAGATTGCCTTCGTATCCGGCGCCAGCCGTGGCATTGGCGAAGCCATCGCCAAACTGCTGGCCCAGCAAGGCGCCCACGTTATTGTTTCAAGCCGCAAAATTGATGGCTGCCAGGCGGTTGCTGATGCGATCAACGCTGACGGTGGCAAGGCCACAGCCGTCGCCTGCCATATCGGTGAGCTCGAACAGATCCAGGCTGTCTTCGCTCAAATTCGCGAACAGTTCGGTCGGCTGGACATCTTAGTCAACAACGCGGCTACCAATCCGCAGTTCTGCCATATTCTGGATACCGACGTGTCAGCCTTTCAGAAAACGGTTGATGTGAATATCCGAGGTTATTTCTTCATGTCCGTTGAGGCCGGTAAATTGATGCGTGAGCATGGTGGCGGCAGCATCATCAACGTAGCCTCGATCAATGGCGTCACGCCGGGCAACTTCCAGGGTATTTACTCGGTCACCAAAGCAGCGGTGATCAACATGACCAAGGCTTTCGCCAAAGAGTGCGCGCCCCAGGGCATTCGCTGCAATGCCCTGCTGCCAGGCCTCACGGACACCAAGTTTGCCTCGGCCCTGGTCAAGAACGACTCGATCCGCGAAGAAGCGCTACGTCATATCCCACTACACCGTGTTGCGGACCCCAGCGAAATGGCGGGCGCTGTGCTCTATCTCGCCAGCGATGCATCGAGCTACACCACCGGTCTGTCGCTCAATGTAGACGGCGGCTACCTCGCCTGATCAAGCGACTTATACAAAAAAGGGAACCATTTAGGTTCCCTTTTTTTTTCGGAGCTTTCTGGCTACCAGCCCTTCATCGCCTGTTCTGCTGCGACGCTCGCCGGTTTCGCCAACAGCCCGGCAGGGGTCATCTCGATTGTATAAACGGCATTGTCAGCGATCGGTAGATAGCTAACTCGGCGCAGTTGCGCATCGAGCATTAGCGGAGTGCACTCGCACCGATGCAACCACGCCCAGAAATCCACTCCCGCCCGGCTGTTTCCCAGCTGCACATAGGGACGACGCGCCTGATCCTGTTGCTCGACGGCCAGATAGCGACCTGAAAGGCGCTCCAACCGATAGCCAGGCTCCAACCCAATGAGCGCCGCCAGCCCCTTCCAGTGAAGTGCGCGCAAGTCGAGCTGCCAGAGATCGCCTTCAAGCGTGACAAAGCGAGTGCTCTGCCCCTCTTGCACCTGCACCCGATAACGCTGATGACCATCGGCCTGAAAGGTCAGCGAAGCCAGCGGCGTGCCATCACTCAACGGCTGATAGGTCGTGACGTCCCAGGCGACTAGGCCAACCAGGCCAGCCAGCGAAAGTACCAGCATTCCGAGGGTGCCACGCAACCAGCCGAGCAACCAGTGCCCACCCACAAGTAATCGCACCGCGACCAAGCCACTGAGCAGTGCAAGTAACGCGACAACCACCGCAAGCCCTATATATTGCATTGCCCACAAATCCACCGAAATCCGACGGAGCATTATCGATACGGTCAATCAGAGCAGCCAGCACCAGAAAGGAACACTGGAGACGAGTCGACATTCTGCTGTTTGCCATTCGCTCAACCAACCCGTACCGCAGTACTAGGAGGAGCTTGGCGTTGGCTTTACAAAAGCGCAACCGGCATGATGCGCCATCTCCGTTACCGATTTTGTTATGAGTGTTCTCACATGCTGACCTTTGAGCTTGCGACGGACCCATTGGTATTGGCCGCCCTCATGGCCGTCGCCTTTCTTGCCGGCTTTATTGATGCCATAGCCGGCGGAGGTGGCCTATTGACGCTTCCCGCTCTGCTGACCGCGGGCTTGCCGCCGCATCTGGTTCTAGGCACCAACAAACTGTGCGCAACCTTTGGCTCAGCTACGGCAAGCTTCACTTTCTATCGCAGAAAACTATTTCATCCACAGCAATGGCGATCCGCGCTCTTAGCGACTGCTATAGGGGCAGCGCTGGGCGCGGGTTTGGCACACATGATCCCGGCACGCTGGCTCAATCAGGCACTACCTTTGGTGGTATTTGCCTGCGGGCTATATCTGCTTTTCGGGCGTATGCCAACCACACCTCGACCGGGCGCTGAGCCAATAGCCCAACATCGACAGTGGCCACAAGGCCTGACCCTAGGCTTCTATGACGGCATAGCGGGGCCCGGCACGGGAGCGTTCTGGACCGTCAGCAACATGTTGCTCTACCCGCTCGACTTGCTAAAAGCCAGCGGCGTGGCTCGCAGCATGAACTTCGTCAGCAACGGTGTTGCACTTGCCGTATTCATCGCTGGCGGGCAGGTGGCCTGGGGGCTAGGCATCGGCATGGGGCTCGCCTTGATGGTCGGCGCATACCTTGGTGCGCGCACAGCAATCCAGGGCGGATCAAAATTCATCCGACCGATCTTTATATCCGTGGTGCTGGCACTGAGTCTGCGGCTAGCCTGGCAGCATTGGTTCGGTACGGCCTAGACGTCGTGCCAGATACAGATCAATCAAGTAGCGGGCGATGGATTTGTGAGCAGGCAGCGCAGGCAGATCATGGATAGAAAACCAGCCCGCATCCTCAATCTCTTCAGGCTGCATCACAATCTCTCCTGACGCATATTCTGCGTGAAAGCCAAGCATCAACGAGTGTGGAAACGGCCATCCCTGACTGCAGATGTACTGGGGCTCATGAATAGACACCCCAACCTCCTCGTGGACTTCCCGCCTGACGCACTGTTCGACTGACTCGCCGGGCTCAACGAACCCAGCAAGAGTGCTGTATACCCCGGGGGCAAAGCGCGGTGAACGTGCCAGTAGCAGCTCGTCGCCTCGCGTTACCAAAACAATCATGCTCGGCGAGATGCGAGGGTAGTGATGAATGCCACAACTCTCGCACTGCATCGCACGCTCCGTAGCATGCTGGCGCATCGGGTTGCCGCAGCTGCCGCAGAAGCGATGATGGCTTGCCCAGGTGCTAATCTGCGCAGCGAAGCCGAGCATACGAAACCTTTCGGTATCGTCATCATGCATCATAAATTGACGCAGCCCCTGCCAGCCAGCGCCGGGCACTTCGACCGGGTGCGCTAACTCCATTAGAAACACTTGGTCGCCATCGAAAAAACCCAAGCCTTGCTCGCTGAGCAACGGTAGGTCGAGGCGTTTCAGCCAATCTCTGGGAAACAGCACGCCATTTGCGTCACAAAGAAACCCCTGCTGGCAATGAACGACGGCCCATCCACCGCCCATTGCCGGATCAAGCAGTGCTGGCTGCCACCGTAAACTCATCAGGCAGCCACCGGGAGACCCAGTGCCCGCACACTTTCGGTCGCGAGATCCAACACGCTGATCCGTGATTCGTCGCGCCGCAGTATCGCTCCGCCGTCGAGATAATATTCGAGGCTGGTCAACGCGTCGGCCAGGGTTTCAAGCATTTGCTCTGGTGGCATTTGCACGCCCTCGAGCATCTGCTTCTGAATAAAGTCGGCACAGGCACCAATCAACTCAGCGGCGCGATCCTGTTCTAGAAAACGCAGCCCGCCACGAACAGCCATCAAACTGAAGGGAACATTGGCCAAGTGTAACTTTTCCCCGTTTGATTCCAGATACGCTGTGATGGCGCGCTTGGCCAAGGCCAAACCTGCGGTCGCCTCGCCGATCACCACGATGCAAGCTTCGGTGAGCTGATGGTTGGCGAATGCCTCAGCCTCTTGGCCTGGCTGCGCAATCTGTGGACGCGCATCAAAGCGCTCGCCGCGCTCCAGGCTAGCCACCATGCTCTCGACATAGAGCACCGCATCGGCCAATTTCAACAGCGCCTGGGGCTCGGGCAGTTGTTCGACGCTCCAGCCGGACACCACCGAGAGCTGGGCATGCAAGGTACTCGATGCCGAGGACAAGCCCACCATTCCCAACGTCTTCGCCAGTTTGCCTAGC
>Ga0208045_1000848_pt1 | contig 10630 bp, 9 predicted proteins | sample PL_2010_200m_FD_184160 | JGI IMG/M metagenome (GOLD analysis project Ga0208045, IMG submission 184160) | Freshwater microbial communities from Powell Lake, British Columbia, Canada to study Microbial Dark Matter (Phase II) - PL_2010_200m... | ecosystem: Environmental > Aquatic > Freshwater > Lake...
CGGCTGTTCACCGAGGATTCTATACCGCTTTTCAATCTCCCGGTGAGCGTATCGCCAATGAGGACAACCGCACCGCCCAATGAGGCGATGGTTGTCATCAGTCGAATGTCATAGTTCCTGATGTGACTCATCTCGTGGGCAATGACTCCCTGGAGTTCTTCTCTGGTGGTCGCTTTCAGCAAGGAATCGGTCACTGCGATGGCACAATGTTCGGGATCTCTTCCCATTGTGAGTGCATTGAAATCGTAATCGTGTATGACGTAGACCTTCGGCATCGGTAATCCGGCAGCAATCTTCATCTCCTCGACAACATCGAGAAGTTGCTTCTGAAGTGGGTCTTTGTGGTTTGCCGCTACTGCGTCTGTTGACTTCAAGACAGCGATCCACCCCGAGTAGAGGCCCCGGATCGCCAGACCGATGGCGATGCCGAAGGTGAGAATGGTCATCACCGGAAGTGGTACTTCGTCGTTCGGAAGTCCGAGCAGAAGGACATCGAGAGCAAATCCCATGAGCGCGAGGACTACGATGTAGAGGATCACGATGATCGCTGTCATCCGCTTGTTGTGCGATTGCTGCTCATAGATATTTCGAACGGCCGGCACGCCCCTGTCCTACTTCTTGTTCAGCGAGAGGTCCACGGTAGGCACTTGCCGTTCTGCGTCGATCTTGATTTCGAAGAGCTCAGCCGGTTTGAAATTGAATATCGAGGCAATGGTGTTCGCCGGGAAGACTTGCTGTGCGATGTTGAATTTCGTCGCGATGTCGTTGTAAAACTGTCGGGCGAATGATATCTTGTTTTCCGTGCTGGTGAGTTCTTCCTGCAGTTGTTTTACGTTCTCGTTGGACCGGAGGGTTGGATAGTTCTCGACGAGTGCAAAGAGTTTCGTGAGCGCGGAGCTCAGCACGTCCTCCTTTGCTGCTGCATCGGCGACCCCCTTTGCGGAGACAGCGACGGCACGGGCCTGAATCACCTTCTCGAGAGTTTCCTGCTCGAACTGCATTTGTCCGCGTACCGTATTGACTAAGTTGGGAATCAAATCATGTCGTCGCTTCAATTGCACGTCGATTTGTTTCCACCCGTTGGTTACCAGGTTTCGCAGCGTGACGAGCGAATTGTATTTTGCGATTACCCAAACAACATTCAGCAGGACGGCTGCCACGAAGAAATAGAATATGATCATGGTTAAGAGTCTCCTTTCGCTCTTGACGAGCGCAAACTAGACCATGACAATGGAACCGATGATATCTCGGACGAAATGCTGAAATTCCACTATGCCACACTGACCTGCCCCCTGTAGTGGTGCCCATGTCAAGTTAGTAAATGTGTTGCCATTGGCAAGCTGAGATTCGCTCCCCTTTAGAAATGTCTAATGTCGCTCAACTTCCGCCAGCCCTGCCGCAAGTGAATCATGAATGGCTACTCGAAGATATCGACATCGTTTTTCCCGCGTGGATGGTAACCAATATCGCGAGGAATCAGCGGAGCAAAATCATTTGTTTCGTCTCCACATACTCCCCAGCCTGCAAGCGATAGAAATATACACCGCTAGAAAAACCATCCCCCCGCCATTCAACCTTGTGAATGCCAGGTGACTCTACATCACTTACCAGAGTAGCAACTTCTTCGCCAATTACATTGTATATCTTGAGTGAGACAAAACTTTCATTCGGTAAAACATACTCTATCGAAGTACTGGGATTAAATGGATTTGGAAAGTTTTGCCCGAGCAAGTACGTTATAGGCACCCACTGTTCCTTGACGGTCGAAATGATCGTTCTTCGGATCGAAGTGTCTGCAAGAACACCACTCTCGATGCGTGTATTTCCCTGCTGTATTGTTCCGACAAACCCTTGCCCGATTGATGACATCACCATAGTGTTTGATGAAACGGACATTGCGAAGCCCATGTCAAAAGTAGACCACCGGACGGCACTATTTTGAGATAGAAGCTTGCCTGGAAATACCGAGATCACAAATATTATCAAGAGGTAGGGCGGTCCTGCTGCTGACGAAATTGTGTTTCTCTTCATTTCATCACCTTATATTATTTGCGTTTCGCTTTGAGCTTGACTCAGATGCTGACGTCAGCAGAATCATGTTTCCCAGTTACTTCAATTGGGTCCTGTTATGGAGCGTGTTTCAATCTCATTTAGCACAACCAGACAGTCACTCTTCCCGCAGCTTCGCTGAAGCTTCCAACAGAGTTGCATAGTCGGCTTCCTCATCTTCCAGTTCCAGTTTTACAATTTACCACCAAACAATGACTCTTCCATTAGCGCCAGCCCAGCCATTGCCGTTCCAATTACTGGACCCGCCGCCGCCGGGTTCTTTTCCAGCCATTACATTAGTGCTACAGCCTCCCCCCCCCGTTCCTCCTCCGAAACCGGTATTTTTTGCCCACCCGCCATCGCCACCACTTACAACAATGTGGGCTATACCTTCATCCTGTTTCCCACCACCACCACCCACACCCGGGCAGGCGCGCTTGAGAATCCAATCGTAACAGCCCCCGTCTCCGCCTCCGCCTCCTGTCACGCTTATACCTCCAAACCTTGTCGTGCCGCCATTGCTCCCGTTACTGCCAGTAGCGCTCGAACCAGAATCGAGGCGCCCGCCATTACCGCCAAGCCCGACAATGACGTTGTAATTGGTGCCCTGAGTACAGTCGAAGAGGGCCTTTGCGTAACCACCGCCGCCGCCACCGCCGCCGATGAGTTGAATTATCGGGTCGCCTGCTGCTAGCTTGACGAATGCTGAACCGCCGCCACCGCCGCCACCGCCCCACATTTCCACCATCATTTTCGAGACTCCGGCACGAACAGTGAATGTGCCAGAAGTGTAAAAAACCATATAATTGGAGAAACCGGAACCGTTGGTCGCGTTTAGAGAATATGCAACGCTCGTCAAAGGAATTCGCAACGATATTTCCGGCTCTGCTCCCACTTGGATGCTTAGCCAATAGGGATTATCAAACGTTACCGAAGAACCGAATGGTGTTTGATCTGCCAGGATTGTACTAAAAAGGCCCCGTTTCGTTTTGAGAGATTTAGTTTCTGTCCAGAGAGCAGCACCCCCGGTACTTGTCTGGTAAAGACGAAATGTAAGTGTGTAAGACCCATCCGGTTTAGGCACACCGGATGTGTCACTGAGCACACCTTGATAAGAAAGGGTTCGTGGGATTTGCGCTTCAGATGAGAAGGGTAGTGCGATGAGCAAAAGCACAACGGCTGTAAAGTAATAAGTCTTCATAATAACTTCCTTCTATTATTAGTTGTCTTCTGAAAGGGCAATTTCACATAACATTTGCTGGAAGTGCGCAGCAATGCACTGCGTGTCAAATTGCCTGCTGGAACCATGGGCGACAAAATATTGCGCCTTTCTGTTTCATCAACACAATATTTGCTTGATGACGAATCCAGAGAATGGCACGGTGTGTGCGAAGACTGTGAGTCCAGACAAAGACCGAGCTTGAAAGAGAAATCTCCGTTCATGAATAGCTCAAGTTAGAAGGGGAAGTCCTTCTGAGATTCCAGCGGATTCTCGAGTTTCTGCACCGGCGGCTTCTTCGCTTTCAAATGCACGGGATTCGCCACGACATAGATAGCCTTTTTGGGAGTCGTCGGGCATGGGTGCTCGCATGCCCCGCAGCCGACGCAGATATCGTTGTTCAACTCGGGGAGGAAGAGCTTCCCTTCATACGGCACCATCTTGACTGCCTTCGTCGGGCAGTGCTCAGAACATGCACCGCAGTCCTTCTTCTTCGTGATGACGATGCAATCCTCTTTGACAAAAGCCGCCTTCCCAAGTTGAACTTCCTTCTTCGCCGGCGGATCAAGAGGAAGGATCGCTCCGGTCGGACACACCTGAGTGCACATCACGCACTCGTAGTTGCAGGAGCTCCCGGAATAATTCATCTTCGGCTGCATGAGACCCGCGATTCCGTATTCCAGGAGCGAAGGCGTGAGGACCTGAGTCGGACACACGCTCACACAGAGCTGGCAGGCGGTGCAGAGGTTCGAGAATCTCTCTCTCCCGCGGGAGCCGGGTGGCGTGACGGGCATCCAACGGCTGTCGTCATAGCTGACCTGGTTCGGTGTCCCCGCGCTCTTCGTGCTGTCGGCCGGCACGATCATTGCCGAAGTCGTTGCGACGAGGGCGCCCAGGAATGCACGCCGCGGCGCATTAACAGGCTCGGGTGCTGCAATGGTTTTTTTCTTCCAGAAACCTTCGAACGTCAATCCAACGGTGGGGCAGGAATCGATGCAATTGAAACAGCCGACACATGCATGGAAGTCGATTTTCTTCGCCTCGCTGTCGATACAGTTTGCCTTGCACACCATCTCACAGAAACCGCAATCGGTACAGCGTTCTTCGATGATCGAGATCTTGTACAGCGAGAGTTTCGACAACAATCCAAGCAGAGCTCCCGCCGGACAGAGCATGTTGCAGAACAGCCGACCGTGTTGTGCAGAGAGATAGACGATGAACGCGAGGAAGGCAAGCGTATAAAGGAGAACGACCACCTGCAGGTGAATCAGCGGCACTCGGTACAGACTGAAGATCCCGAAGCGGCCCAGCACGAAAGCAGTCGCATTGTTCACTGACACAACGATGGGATCGGCGAGGTTCGTCAGGATTCTTCCAAAGTTGCTAAAGGGCTCAAGGAGATCGACAAGCAACATACTTCCGGCAAAAGCACTGAGCACGCTCAACGCAAGAAGGCCATAGTGGATCAGAAGAGGAGCCTTCTTATAGCGATACCATTTCTTCCGCTTCATCCGGCGGGTGAGGCGGATAACGATATCCTGAAGCGTTCCCAGCGGGCAAATAGTTGAGCAATAGACCCGTCCGACCAGAAGCGTCAGGAGAAGTACGAAGACGAGTCCCAGAGAGGTCAGTGTCAGGCCGGTGAAGAGTTTCGTGAGCGAAGGCACAAGCTGGAGGGCAACGAAACCGGATGTCCAGGACGCGGGAATCGAGCCGGTGAAATCAAGAAAGATCACCGAAACAAGAATGAGAATGACAACCGCAACGACTACTCTGATTGTTTTGATGTACTGCAACAACTCACCGCGGGATTGATGGGCACTACGTTTGAGGGAGACAGAATCCAAAGACGTTATTGATTCCCTTGTTCTTCGACAGTTCAAAACCAGTTACAAGGTAATCCGTTTAATATTCAGGTTCTCGAGATCCATACGACCGACACCCTGTTCTGCAGCGTACTGTATGTGCCGGATTTCTTTCGGATCGGATCCAAACATCTTGACCGCCGCCGTGTCAATCGCAACGATATCGGTTGAGAGCAGCTGCGCCTTCATCGTGACAACATCTTCAGCCGAGACGCCCCGCGGACCATTTCGCTTCATGACGTAGTACGCATCGACGACATTGAGCGTTGGCTTTCGGAACGTGCCAAAATCCGCAATGCACTGATGGAGATCGTTCCCGTGCCAGTACCCGCGATCCCACACATTCCCCATGAGATTCTTCAGGGCGCACGTGATGCGGCTGGAGCTGTGATGCTTGAGAACAGGAACATTGATAAACACGTCGGCGCCGAGCACCAGTTCATGTTCCTTGGAGTTCTTGAGCACCTTTCCTTTCGGGATTGCAACGTCGTGATAGTATCCCTCGGCGTGGCCCGGCGCAATTCTGCCGCCGGCATCCTTGACGGCAGCCTCGATGCCGCTGTTCTTGTAGCAGCGCTGCCACTCGTCACACGTGTGGTCGAACACCATGACTTCCTTCGCTCCGGCCTGGAGACATTGTTTGATAATCTCGCCGACCAGTTTTGGATTCGTGTTCCCGCCGCGTTCCGGAAGAACATCCCACCCGATATTCGGTTTGATGACGACCTTCTGTCCTTTTTTCACGAAGGCACTCATGCCGCCGAATGCCTCGATCCCCTTCTGGAACATCTGTGCGGCTTCACCTCCACGTACCGCCACGAGGTCAACAGGACCGGCTAAGATCCGTGGCGCCGCGCCTGCCAGCAGGTCCCTCGGTCCGCCGAATGCCAGGTATGATCCTGCAAGCGCCGAAGCACCAAGCGAGTTTCGAAAGAAGGTCCGTCTGTCCATGTATTCCTCCCACTGGATCGTGTGAATTGGCAACCACCGTTTGTTGGGGCTGTCTAAAAAGTGCCTTTGTCATTTCGAAATGATAAATATGGCTGAAGCGACAACCTCATGACCCATCTTCGAGAGTTCAACTGTCGAAGAACAACTTGGACCCCGCACAGAAAATTACACAAAGTATGCCATACAAATGAAAAGTCCCGGCCGACTCTCATCAACCGGGACTTTCGTGGAAACTTGACGATTCAGCGTCCTATGCTGTAGTAAATGAATCCCTTTTCCTTCATCTCTTTAGGATCGTAGATATTACGTCCGTCAAGAATGACAGGCTTCTTCATCAGTTTTTTCATTTTTGAGAAATCAGGACGTCTGAACTCATTCCATTCCGTCACGACGAGAAGGGCATCGGCATCCTTCAGGGCGTCATAGGAGTTCTCGTAGAACTCGACCTTTCCGCGGAAGAGCGGCTCCACCATGGTGTTCGCGATCGGATCGTGTGCTCTGACGATTGCCCCTGCGTCCAGCAACTCACGAATCACGACAAGCGAAGGAGCTTCGCGAATGTCATCCGTTTGAGGTTTAAAGGAGAGTCCCCACAACACGATGGTCTTTCCCTTCAGTTGATTCTTGAAGTGCTTGTTCAGCTTCCTCAGGAGGACCCTTTTCTGCTCCTCGTTTACTTTGTCCACAGAGCGAAGGATGGTCAACGCGTTTCCGTACTGTTCAGCGGTCATGACAAGTGCCTTGACATCCTTCGGGAAACAGGAGCCGCCATATCCTACTCCAGGGAAAAGAAACTGCTTTCCGATCCTCGGATCCGAGCCGATGCCTCTCCGAATTGAATCGATGTCCGCTCCGACCTCCTCACAGAGATTTGCGAGCTCGTTCATGAAGGATATCTTTGTAGCGAGAAACGCATTCGCAGCGTACTTCGTCATCTCCGAACTCCGTTCATCCATCACGATAATCGGATTCCCTGTCCGAACGAACGGGTCGTACAACTCCTGCAGGGTCGCGGCCGTTTTCTTGCTCCTCGTTCCGATGACGACCCTATCGGGTTTCAGGGAGTCCTGGAGAGCCGAGCCTTCTTTCAGGAATTCGGGGTTCGAGACCACCTCCATCGGGTGTTTCGCTTTTTTCTTCAGGACCTGCCTGATCTTGTCGACGGTCCCAACCGGAACGGTGCTCTTGCTGACGACAATTTTTTCGCCATTCGCCAGCTCGGCGATCTGGTTCGCGACGCTCAAGACGTGCGTCAGATCGGCTGAGCCATCCTCCGAGGGGGGCGTGGGGAGGCAAAGGAAAATGATGTCACTTTTCTGAACGGCCGTTTTGATCGAGGTTGTGAACTCCAGCCGTCCCTCCTGGACATTTTTCCTGACCAGTTCCTCAAGTCCCGGTTCATAGATCGGGATTGTTCCCTTCTTCAAACTATTGATTTTCTTTTCGTCAATATCCATACAGATGACGTTGTTTCCGGTGTCGGCGAAGCAAGCGCCCTGGACGAGTCCGACGTATCCGGTGCCGATGACTGAGAGTCTCATAGTATCCTGTGTTCAATCGTTAGATGATGATGGGGATCGTTCGACAAGCGTTCAAAGATAGCGAAAGAGAGGGGGAATTTCAAAGAAGTATTTGAGTAGTGGGGCAGTGGAGAAATGAGGTAGTGAGGTGAGTCGGATTTGTGAATGAGTGGCGGAGTATCTGAGCATGTAAGTATTTGAGTAGCAAGTATGGAGTAGTGGAGTTTGGAGTTAGCAGTAGGCAGAAAGTAGACAAAAAGCAAATCAGAAACCCTGAGGGGAGCCGAGGAATCCAAGGACGAGGCCCCAAGGTGAAAGAAGGAGAAGCCGGACTACTACCGGGCAGGTCGTCTTGAGAGTACGGCGACATATAAGTGCCCGTCACCTAACCGGGACTTAAACCTGCGAGGTGACGGACACTTCACTTCGCTGGTAAGATCACCGGCACACAATTTCGGTCGAACGTTGTGGATCAGAGAAGATCAAAGAAGCTTCTGGAATTCTTCGACAGTGATATCTGCTTGTCGGATGATGGCTCTGAGCGTGCCACGATCGAGGACTTTGTGTTCGGGAACCACCAACTGTGCGAAAGGGGAACTCCTACGAAGGATGAGATGGCTGCCATGCTGTCGGAGGAGTTGGAATCCCACTTTGGACAGCGCTTTAGCACATTCCCGGCCAGAGACAATGGGGAGAGCACTCATACGGCCAGAAGCAATGCTTCAAATCGTTCTGGAGGAACAGGTAGATGATCGTCCTGGAGGACTGCAATATACGCCTCGATAGCTTCGCGGATGTTGGCTATTGCTTTCTCTCTCGTCTCGCCCTGGCTTACACAGCCAGGAAGACTTGGGCACTCGGCCACCCAGAAACCATCCTCCCCCGGATATAGAACCACTTGCCTCATTGCACATTCTCCTTTCTTCTCTGAAGGAAGATAGAAATTTTCCGTTTTACTTGCCAGATCAGGCGGCAAGGCTGTCCGTACCCATGAACCATCGGGTTAGAGTCCGACTTCTACCGGGCAATCCTTGTTGTCTGTTCGCGATTTCTCCGGGATGGCAAGGGAGCTACTCGAAAAGGTCCGAGTGACTCCCCGTTCGTATCAAGACGAGCTCCTCCTCAGTCAATCTATAAATCAAAAGCCAGTCCGGTTCGATATGGCACTCGCGGCAGTCAAGATACTCCCGGAGTGTGTGGTCTCCGAACCTCGGCTCCAGCTTCTCGCCGCTTGCCAAGCGAGTGACTACGTCAAGAAGCTTCGAAATGTCCTGCCTGCGCCTGTTCGCCTTCTTGCAGTCCCGCTTGAACTGATTGGTTCTGGCGAGAGTTCTCACGAACGCTCAAGCTCCTTCGCAAGTTCACTCGCAGAGTGGAACCGTCGCACGTTTCCTCTTCGCGCCGCCTCGATTGCGCGCCGCGTGGCAGCGTTGGGAAGCTTGACCTCAAAAGGCAATCCCCGGTAGTTCTTGACGTGCCGGAAGAACAAGCTCACAGCCTGTGTGGTGTTCAGTCCCAACCGCTGCAGGATTCCTTCGACTTCCTTCTTGAGCTTCGGTTCAATCCGGGCATTTATCATTGCAGTTTTGGCCATCGGACATCATCCTTTCTACTGCCAAAATGTAAGACATTTGCAATACAGAGTCAAGGAATAGCGTTCATCAGAAAGGTGTGCCACGCAAGGCGTCCGGCACCCGCCTCAGTAAGAAGTCCGACTTCTACCTGGTGCGCTAGATAATAATCATGATCCCGGCGCTGTAGGAATTGTACGTACCGATGTTGTAGTCGGCGTTGACATTCACGATGAGCACCTTGACGCTCAGTCCAAGCGTGATGCGGCTCTTGTTCTCCCCTTCGAGCTCGAAGACGACTCTCTGCGGAATCTTGCCCGTCGGTGTATCGAGGGTGTAGTCGTACGTAAACGTCATCGATGAAGTCTCAACCATATATCCCGCATACGGCGTCAGGTTCAGCACTCCCCACCCGAGTCGTTTGCTGAGGTTGATGCCGTAGGCTGTCGTCTTCGCTTCGAAGATGGAACCGGCATTGATCTTCTGACTGAAGAAGCTTGCCGAGATATCGACAGGAAACTCCCCAGGGAACCATACTGCGGGATTGTGTTGAACGCCCCAGCCGAAGTACTTCGTCTCTCCCAACTCCTCGCTGATTTTATAGTTTGGCAGATAGCGAAACGTGAACTGACTGCCAAGAAAGGTTCCGAGGGTGAGCTGGGGTGCGGCCAGGGGAATCATGTTTTTCCCGAGGAATTGTGTCTCGCCCAGGAGACCCGTCACAGGCAATGCGATGTTCGTTGACGGTATAGCAACGGTGCGCTGGCTTCCCAGCGGGTCTGTAAACGTGAACTGCCCCCCCTTGAAGGTGATCTTCACGCTATCAGTTTTGTTTCCGATGATGGTCGGGCCGCCGATACCGACCGTGTAATCCTTGCCGCGTATCTGATTGATGATCTGCTGCCGGGCCTGATTTTTCTGGGTTGTTGGGAGACTGTTGTAGGCAGCATCGTTGATGGTATTCGTAAGGTAGGAGGCTTGCGACGAATCGAATTGAAAAACCCCGGAGGTGCCGAACGATTTGTGTTCGTCTGAGAAGAGAGTGCCCATGAGCACCACACCGAACTCGAGGTCGAAGTCGAACATTGTGGCCTTCGGCGCGCGATGGAACCAACCCGCGTTGAGATCGGAGCCGATTCCCGAAACGACCGGACCCACGTACTGTTTCGCTGCGTCCTTCGATAGTCTTTCGAGAGAGCCCTCGAGGTCATTTGAGCTGGTTTGTTGCTGTGCCTGTCCGAGGGATACAAGAAGCAGCGCGACGAGGAGTACGAAGCAGACAGTTGACTTCATGGGGTGATCCTTTCTGGTTTTGCGGATTAATATACATGCCGACGTCATCAGATACAACCACTGTTTCTTCTGCCAGTCGGAAAACCGGGGGAATCATGATCCCGATCACACTATTGGTGGAATACATGAGGATGTGGCAGCGAGCGCGGCCGACTGTCGAGA
>Ga0208045_1000849_pt1 | contig 10627 bp, 7 predicted proteins | sample PL_2010_200m_FD_184160 | JGI IMG/M metagenome (GOLD analysis project Ga0208045, IMG submission 184160) | Freshwater microbial communities from Powell Lake, British Columbia, Canada to study Microbial Dark Matter (Phase II) - PL_2010_200m... | ecosystem: Environmental > Aquatic > Freshwater > Lake...
ACCTCATCCGCGCCGCCGCCGATGGACATGACCCGGACGTCCCGGAAATAGCGCGAAATGAGGGTCTCGTTCATGAATCCTATCCCGCCGAACATCTGAAGGCACCCGCTGGCGACTTCAGAAATCAGCTGTCCTGCCAGCAGTTTACCCATGGAGACTTCCCGCGTCGCGTCAAGGCCTTCCGTCTTCATCCGGACGATATGGTAGGTCAGCTGTCTCAGGGCTTCATTCCTGGTAATCCAGTCTGCCAGCCGATGCCTCAAGACCTGCTTCGTGATCAGAGGTTTGCCGAATACGATTCGCTGGCGCAGATACTCCACCGTCATGGCAATCATATCCTGTATCGCCGAACAGGTCCCGGGCAGCACGGCGAACCTCTCATGCTGGAACTGCTTCATCTGGATGATAAAACCCTCTCTGTCGTCGCCGATCAGGTTTTCTACAGGCACCTTGACATCGTCAAAAAAGAGCTCTGCCGTATCGCTGCTCCAGAGCCCGATTTTATCGAGCTTCTTACTCACCTGAAAACCTTCAAGATTGGTCGGCACCACGAAGAGCCCGAAGGAATGATACCCTTCTCCCTCATCGGTCCTGGCGAGGAGGGTGAGGAAATCCGCCTGGACCCCGTTGGTGATGAACGTCTTCGATCCGTTCAGTAAATAGTAGCCGCCTTTCTTCACCGCCTTCGTCTTCATGGCACGGACATCGGAGCCTGCATCCGGCTCGGTCACGGCAATGGCAGAGACCATATCGCCGGCGATCGCTGCCTTCAGATAGGTTTCCTTGAGGTACTCGCTCCCAAAGGCCGCGATTGCCGGTGTGGCCATGTTCGTTTGGACGGCGATGGCCGTTGAAACGCCCATGCCTTTGATATGTCCGATCTCTTCGAGCAGGACCGTCTCAAACCAGTAATCAAGGCCCCCTCCCCCGTACTTCGGATCATAGCGGATGCCCAGGAATCCGAGGTCGCCCATCTTCTTGAAAAGCTCGTGAAGGGGGGCTGTTTTCTCTTCCCATTCAGTCATGTGGGGGTTGATCTCCTTATCTACAAACCGCTTTACCGTTGCCCTGAAAGCCTCATGCGTCTCGTTGAAATACATTCCTCGTTCTCCTTTTTCTGCCGGGCCGCTTCACACCCCGGCGATATAATGCCCGCGATGAGCGGGAGTAATTATGGAACAATAGACTCCGGCACCTCGACAACCTTTGCACGCAGGTACTCGCCCAGGGTCTTGGCCTGGGGATCGCTTCTCAGCGACGCTGCCACTCCTTCACCGAGGACGCCCCTGATATAGAAATTGACAGCGAACAGGTTGGGAAACTCGTAGCGTTCGATTTCAAATCCACTCATGTCCTTGAGCAGCTCCTTGAGTTTTTTGACGGTCAGGAATTCTTTGAGAAAGGCATACGCCTCGGGCGTTTTTCCCCAGACGCCGAGATTTGCGTTGCCGCCCTTGTCGCCGGACCGCGTTGCAAAGATGCGGCCGAAGGGGATTCTCACCGTCTTACCGGCCGGCACAGGCGGTATCGTTACTTTTGGCATCTCCGCAGGCGGCGCCGCAGCCCCGGACGGCACAAAACCGACGGAAAATTCCTCGCCGTTGATCATAACTTTCTGGGTGATGTGGCGTTCGGGAATGAGCGCCGGCCAGTGGATGATCGCCATAGTCCCTTTTGCCGGGGGGGCTGTCGCCGTGAAACCGGGGATGTTTGCCAGTCCCAGCTCGACGATCTTCGCAGAAAATTTGTCGACCTTCTTCTGGTCGCTGTCCATGACGGATATCCGGAGATAGGCAAAGGCCTCGTCGTTTGTCTCGGGGTCGTCCTTGTTCGACCGGACAAGCTGTACTTCTTCGAGGGCATACTGTCCTCTCCCGCCCAGGTTGTCGAAAAATGCCTCCTCGACTATCTTAGCCTTTTTTTCGATATCGAGACCGGTCAGTACAACGGTCATGGAATTCCTGTACCCGCCTATGCAGTTGATGCACACCTTGGTGGTATCGGGGGGCGGGGCGCCCAGCACGCCGGATATGCGGACGCGGTCTGGTGCTTCCTGCGATATCCTGATGCTATCGAAGCGGGCTGAAACATCGGGAGTCAGATAGGTGGGTTCCTTGACCTCATAGAGCAGCTGTGCCTTCACCGTGTCCACGGAAACGAGGCCTCCCGTTCCCGGATGCTTGGTGATGACCGATGAGCCGTCAGCGGATATTTCGGCAATGGGGTATCCGACCTTGAGGAATGACGGCACCTCGTCGATGAAGGAATAATTCCCGCCGGTAGCCTGGGCTGCGCACTCAACAATGTGCCCTGCCACCGCTGCGCCGGCAAGCTTATCCCAGTCATTGCGCTTCCATCCGAACCACCAGGCCGCAGGCCCCATTACAAGCGAGGCATCGGCGACGCGGCCGCTCACCACGATATCTGCGCCTTTTTCAAGGGCTTCGGCAATGCCCCAGCCGCCGAGATAAGCATTTGCGGTGATGGGAACCAGTCCCCCATCTTTGAGAGAGACACCTTTATCAAGGTGAACGAAGGACTCTCCCGCCTCCTGCAGTTCACCAAGCCGCCCCATGAGGTCATCCCCGTCGATGCAGGCGATCTTGGGATGCAGCCCCAGTTTTTCCGCTATCTTGAGAAGTTCCTGTGCAAGCCCACGGGGATTCAATCCGCCGGCGTTCGACACCACCTTGATATTTTTCTCGAGGCATTCTCCCATAATCTCTTCCATCTGTTTGAGGAAGGTCGGGGCATATCCCGCCTCGGGGTTTTTCAATTTCAGGCGGAAGAGCAGCGCCATGGTAAGCTCCGCAAGGTAATCGCCTGTAAGAACATCTATGGGACCTCCCCGCACCATCTCCGAGGCGGCAGACAGCCGGTCCCCAAAGAAGCCGCTGCAATTTGCAATAATCACTTTATCCTTTCCTCTTCTGTTCTCAGCACTCATGGCAATTCTCCCTCTCTTTTATCGCATTGTACTTATGCGGCTGGTTTATTATTAGTGAATTCGTTTTTTACCCCGGCATCATAAAGGGCCCCCTGTTATTTTCCCGTGAAATTGGGCGGCCTCTTTTCGATAAAGGCAGTTATGCCCTCTTTGGCATCTTCCGTGCTGACAACCTCCTTGAGCCTTTCCGACAGAAAGTGAAGGGCCTCCTGCAACGGCATATTGGCCATGGCATAGAACGCCTGCTTCCCGATTCTCATCCCGATGGGGCTCTTCGAGGTGAGAATAGCGAGCACTTTACTCACTTCTGCGTCAAGGTCTGCTGCAGGGACCACCCGGGTGATGAGTCCCATGGCAAGCGCTTCCTGCGCCGAGAGTCTTTCTCCCAGGAGGATCATCTCCATGGCCTTCTTCTGGAGCACATTGCGGAATATGAGCGCACCGATCATCATGGGCCACAGGCCGACATTCACCTCCGGCGTTCCGAATTTTGAGTCGTCGCTGGCAAGAACGATATCGCAGGCAAGCATGAATCCCATGCCGCCTGCCAGGCAGAATCCTTTGACCCGCGCAACGGTCGGTTTGGGAAAACTCACGATCCGGTTCAAAAGGCCTGCATAACTGGCAAAGACATCCTTGCCCTCGGTGGTGACCCCTCCGCTCAGCTGCGCCCCCGTGCAGAAGGCCTTCTCCCCTGCACCGGTGATCAGGAGGGCCTGGACCTTTTCGTCCTTTTCCGCCTCATCCAGATATTCATGGAACAAAGCGAGCGCTTCAGCTGTTATGGCGTTTCTCTGCGGCTCCCTATTGATCGTGATGTGTCCCACGCCTTCTTCGACGCGGTAGAGCAAGTGGCGTTCCTCCATCTATTCCCTCCTCATGTATATAGTCCTGCCGGTTATCAGCCGGGTTGCGATTCCTCTTTCGTTGAAACTTCATCGTCCTTGTCGATATCAATCAGGATCTGGCCGGGCATCACCTTGTCTCCCTCAGCAACATTCACCGCTCTCACTCTCCCGGCCGAGGGGGCGGTCAGCGTCGTTTCCATCTTCATTGACGAGACGACGAGCACACTCTCACCCTGTTTCACCCTGTCTCCTTCCGAAACCAGTATTCTGACCACCACCGCAGGCATAGGCGGCGTGATGTCCTGCGGGATGGCCTGAGATTTCTTCTTTCCCCTGGTTGGGGTATCGAGAATATCAGCATCCCCGATGGAGTAGGGGATTCCCCTGATCATCACCATCTTGGTGTTCCCGTCCTGGGCCAGATAGGTGTTTACCGGAGAGCCGTTCACGAGGAGGTGCAGGTGATGACTTGAGATAACGGTATACTCAACCTCGAGAATACAGTTGTCATGAGATAGTGCAATGCTGTGGTCTCCTTTCTTTTCAGCATGGAAGGAGATCACATTTTCGCCTATCTTGAGCCGGTATTCCATGTCTTGTCTTGTCTTTTCCTCCCGTCCTTAACGCCCCCAGGGGCCGAGCGTCTGCCATGGCGACGCATCGAGACCCTCCTGTCCTGCAGCGGCCCTGGCCTTCCTGGTATGAGACAGTTCATCGATGATGTAGGCAGCGCATGCAGCATCCTCATCAGACCGGTTGGGCTTCCAGTCGGCGAAATGGGTGTCGATAAAATCGGTGAACGTATCCCCTCTGGCAAAGGCCTCGGATTTGAGGACATCGATGAGGAATGGCACAGGAGTCCTCACCCCGAGAATAACGTAGTTTTCAAGCGCCTGTATCATTCTCCTAATAGTCAGGTTCCTGTCTTCTGCGTGTGCGATCAGTTTCGACAGGATGGGGTCGTACTCCACAGGCACCTGGAAGCCCGAATAGATGCCGCAATCGTTGCGGATGCCGGGTCCCGATGGCTCCTCCATGTATATGATCCTGCCGGGGGACGGATAGAATCCCTTTTCCGGGTCTTCCGCGTAAATCCGGCATTCTATGGCATGTCCCCTGCTTCGGACGTTTTCCTGGATGAAAGGCAGGGGATTCCCGGAGGCGACTTCCAGTTGGATACGCACGATATCGAGGCCGGTGATCATTTCCGTGATGGGGTGTTCCACCTGGAGGCGGGTGTTGACCTCGAGAAAATAGAAGCTTCCCTGCTGGTCCACGAGAAACTCTACCGTGCCGGCGTTCACGTACCCGGACGCCTTCGCCACAGCAACAGCAGCAGCCCCCATGCGCTCCCTCAGCCCGGGTGTCATGATAGGTGAGGGTGTCTCCTCGATGATCTTCTGATGACGTCTCTGGATGGAGCATTCCCTCTCAAAGAGGTGAACAACATGTCCGTGCTGGTCGGCGACAATCTGGAACTCCACATGCCGGGGCCGGGAAAGATACTTTTCTAAGTAGATGGACCCATCGCCGAATGCCCTCTTTGCCTCACTCGATGCCGAGATGCAGGCCTCATGAAAATCTTTGGGCGAGGTGACGACACGCATACCCTTTCCACCGCCTCCTGCAGCGGCCTTGATGAGAACGGGATATCCGATGTTGGCCGCCTCCCGGGCAAGGATCCCGGGGTCCGATTCGGGCCGGTTCATGCCCGGGATGACAGGTACACCGCTTCCCGCGACAGTCCGGCGTGCAACCGTCTTGTCTCCCAACTCACGGATGACGTGCGAAGGGGGGCCGATGAAGACCAGTCCCTCCTGTTCGCAGCGCTCTGCAAATAGAGGGTTTTCCGCAAGGAAGCCATAGCCCGGATGGATGGCCTCAGCCCCGGTCTGTTTGGCCGCCGCGATGATCTTGTCCATGTTGAGGTAACTTTCCGCCGGCTCTGAAGCCCCCAGAAAGACGGCCTGGTCGGCTTTCAGTACATGAATGGCCTTGCGGTCCGCCTCGGAATATACTGCTACGGTGGCGATTCCCATCTCCCGGCAGGTATTCATGACGCGCCGGGCGATTTCTCCCCGGTTTGCCACGAGTATTTTCCTGAACATGGGAGAGCCACCCTTGTGAACTTGTACCTTCATCTCATTACATCCGGAATATGCCGTAGCCGAACACGTCGTCGCGGATGGGTGCATTGAGAGAGGCTGAAATGGCAAGGCCGAGGCTATCCCGGGTATCCACGGGGTCGAGAATGCCGTCGTCCCAGAGTTGCGACGTACTGTACAGGGCGGTGCTTTCCTTCCTTGACGCCTCGATGATGGGGTTGCGGATCGCGTCCTCTTCCTCCTTAGTCATGGGAGGCAGCCCTTCCTTGGCGAGTTGGTCGTTGCGCAACGTCACCAGGACCCCGGATGCCTGTTCTCCCCCCATAACGGCGATCTCAGCATTCGGGTACATCCAGAGCAACCGCGGTGAATAGGCCCGGCCGCACATTGCGTAATTCCCCGCTCCGAAAGATGCGCCTACGATGATGGTGAACTTGGGTACCGTTGCGCAGGCCACGGCGGTGACCATCTTGTGCCCGTGCTTGGCGACACCCTGGCGCTCATACTCCCTGCCTATGATGAATCCGTTGATGTTCTGAAGAAAGATGAGGGGGATCTTCCGGCGGTCGCAGATCTGGATGAACTGCGCTGCCTTCATAGCACTGTCGGGAAAGAGGACGCCGTTGTTGCCCAGGATGCCGACGGGATATCCGTGGATATAAGCCCAGCCGCAGACCAGCGTCGGGCCGAAGAGTTCCTTGAATTCCAGGAATTCGCTTCCATCAACAATCCGCGCGATCAGTTCGCGCACGTCATAAGGTACCTTGAATTCCTTGCTGACGATCCCGTAGATCTCCCTGGGGTCGTAGAGAGGCGGTTTTGGCTCGTGCATCGGCAGGCGCGCCTTTTCCGTGAGAGGCAGGCACTCTATTATGTTACGCAAGATCTCGATGGCGTGCCGGTCGTCCTCGGCATAATAATCTGATACTCCCGATTCACGGCAGTGCAGGTCTGCACCACCGAGTTGTTCGGCGGTCACCTCTTCTCCCGTTGCGGCCTTGACTAAGGGAGGCCCGCCCAGGAAGATTGCCCCTGTCCCCCTGACGTGAATGGTCTCATCCGACATGGCGGGAACATAGGCGCCGCCCGCAGTGCAGAGCCCCATGACAGCCGTGATCTGGGGGACCCCCATCTTTGACATCATCGCCTGGTTGTAGAAAATCCTTCCACCGTCGTCGATATCGGGGAACACCTCTGATTGCAGCGGAAGGTATCCTCCGGCCGAATCGATCAGAGTAATAATCGGCAGACGGTTCTCCATGGCGATTGTCTGCGCCCGCAGCGTCTTCTTCATGGTCATGGGGTAGGTGGCTCCGCCTTTGATGGTCGCGTCGTTGCCAGTGATGAGCACTTCCTTGCCGCAGACGACCCCGATGCCGGACACCAGTCCACCCCCATGGATCATGCCATCGTACATGCCCCGGCCCGCCAGGGGTGCGATCTCCAGGAAGGGGGTATTCCGGTCCAGGAGCAGCTCCAGCTTTTCGCGCATCGGCATCTTTCCCTGGGCCGCGAGGCGGTCTTTGGCCTTCTGTGGGCGGTCATCCCGTGCTTTCCGCAATTCCTCCTTCAACTCCGAGACCAGGGCTTCCATGGCATCGTAGTTCCTGCGGTATTCATCCGACGCAGTGTCGATTTTTGTTTCGATCACATCCATGCCCTATCCTCCATGCGGCAAGAAACAGTAATCTACAGAAATATTACATGGTTGAATCTGGTTCAAAATAATAACAACGTTCATGAGGTGTGTCAAGTCAAGGTGGATACCAATCACATCCGTTATCCAACCGGCACTCTTACAGGATAGTTATCATATTGATGGTTAACTATGTTATTAAGCCAATCGACTTATGTGAAGCTCAATATGCCGCGTCCGAGCGGTTGTTATGGGTCCAGTACCAGCGTGTGGTTGTGGCATCGGCCAGGGGCTTGATATAACCGGCATCGCTGAGCCGCTGCAGGGTGTTTTGTACCAATTTTAGCTGTGCGCCGGTCTGCTGTGTAATCCGTTCGGCCAGGATCTGCACGCTGGAATCGCCATTGTTAAAAACGCCATGACGCTCGATGAGATCGTTGCTCAGAAGTTTGAAGACCAAGAGCATGCGGTTGTGGCCGGCCACGCTTAGGTATTCGCGGTCAGTACATATTCCTTCTTCATACCTTTTGACTATGTCGTCCCAAAGATCACGGTGCCGGGCTTCATACGCCTCCATGAAATTGGCGACATAGGTTTCACTCATCTGGGAAGTTCGTACGATAGGGACATTGGCATCGTATAGGTCCCAGTCGTCTGTGAGGATCTCGATGTCGTATTTTTCCTGCTCCTCCCTCACGGTGGTCCCGGGAAACGGTGCCAGGAGGTGAAAGCCATAGTCGATGCCGAGTCCTTCGGCAAAGGTACAGGTATCAGCTATAGTCTCCGGGCTCTCGCCAGGTAGGCCGATCATGAACGAGGCAAATGCGTAGACACCGCTTTCCTTGCAGGCTTGCACTGCTTTGACAGCCTGTTCCATGGTGATTCCCTTTTTCACGCGCTTGAGCATCTCGGCGTTGCCAGACTCGACCCCGAAGCTCACGGTGTCGCAGCCCGCCTCTCGCATAACGGCAAGTACCTCAGCATCCACTGTGTTCACACGGGCGAAGGCTGACCAGGTAATCTTGATGCCGCGGCGTTTGAGCTCATCGCAGAAGGCCCGCACACGAACCTTGTTGGAGGTGAAGAGGTCATCCGCAATGTTGATGCGCGTGAACCCGTAGGAGATGATGTCCTCGATCTCATTCACGATAAGTCGCGGGGTGCGGTAGCGAACCTTATGGCCCACCATGCGCCGGCCCAGGCAGAAGATGCACTGGTTTGGGCAGCCTCGCGATGTGATGATGCTGACCGGAAAGCCCATGGCTAGGTAACGGGATATGGGCAGCAGGTGACGCGCCGGTACCGGCAGTGTATCGAGATCCTCGATAAAGGCACGCACACCGGTGAAATGTGTCTGTCCATCCTTGCGGAAGGCAATCCCCTTGACCGTATCCCATGCTGCCCGGTCTTGGATGACCGGCAGGAGTTCACGCAGGGTCTCTTCGCCTTCGCCCACGACGATTAAATCGATACTTAGGTAATCATTCAGGGTATTGTCCCAATCGTAGGAGACATGCGGTCCGCCCATCATGGTGATGATAGCAGGGTTGTGGTGCTTGACATCCTGAATAATAGCCGCAGCGCCTTTGAAGTTCATCGTTACCGAGGTGGCGCCTACCACATCCGGTGCGAATTCGTCGAGATCGGCTGCGAGCTTTTCCTTCGTGTAACGACGCACGATATAATCGAATATCCTGACCTCACAACCAGCCTGCTCACAGGCAGCAGCGACATATGTGACGCCCAGTGGTGGAGATGGGGCTTCTTCGAGGGGATAGGGCGGGGCGATGATGGCGATCTTCATAGTTAGTCTCCCACGGCCGGGAAAAAGACAGAACGCCTCAGGAAAGGGTGGGCGGTATTTGAGCGCGTTGTGTGGCCTCACCTGATTATATTCCTTCCTCCAATCATATATCAATACCCTGGCTTCAGTAAGTGTTGTAAAGGCCTGTATGAGATGGTAACTTATTTATTTCCCGGTGGGTCAATGCTGTTGGTTATTCACCCGTAGGGGAAGAAAGCGACTTCATATCCTGGGAAAATGTGTGAGTGATTGGTCGGGGTGAGTGGATTCGAACCACCGGCCTCATGGTCCCAAACCATGCGCGCTACCGCTGCGCTACACCCCGCAGGGCAAAAGTATAGATTACCAAAAAAACAGAGTCAAGAAATGTGCCGACCCGTGAACCGGCCGGTTACCGGCAATTCGGGCAGATATCGAAGAACCCCGGCGCCAGGTCCCATTTCTTCCTGATAAACTCAAGCTGGGCCTCGGGCGCCCACTGTATGCCGCACTTCACGCACTTCTTCAGCTTGAACTCCACCTTCCAGTTGTAGATATGGCGGACTCCGTTCTTCTCCTCCAGCTTCACCGCGCCGGTGGGACAAACGTAATAGCAGGAGCCGCAGCCGATGCACGCCCTGGCTTTTTCCAGGAAGGGCGGCTTGGGCTCCTTGGAGACGCCTCGGTTTACCAGGCTGATAGCGCTCACCCCGACCACCTGCTCGCAGGCCCGCACACACAGGCCGCAGACGATGCAGTTGTGCTTTTCCCAGTACTCCTCCCTGAAAGAAGGTCTGTCCAGCCCGTATTCAGCGGCCAGATCTTTGATGACCTTGTTCTCGCTGCACCTTGCCAGCAGCAGATCCAGCAGCATCTTGCGGTTGCGGATTATGCGCGGGGAATCGGTCTGGACAACCAGTCCCTCCTCCACGGGATAGAGGCAGGAGGTGACGATGCGTGTCCTGGCGCCGCGCGTCGCCTCTACGATGCACAGCCTGCACGCCCCGTAGGGCTCGATGGCCTCGTGGTCACAGAGCGTGGGTATCCTGATACCGTGGTCCCTGGCAACCTGCAGCACCATGCTGCCCTTTTCAGCGGTGTACTTGTTGCCGTTTATGGTCAGGTTTACCAGTTCACTCAATGCTCACAGCTCCCATTTTGCAAATATCATAGCAGGTGCGGCACTTGATGCACTTGGATTCATCCAGAGCAACGGGCTTCTTCTTGCCCATGAATGTAATGGCCTGGGTGGGGCAGGGTTTAACACATAATCCGCAGCCCGGGCACTTCTCGTCGATAATCGCGAAC
>Ga0208045_1000854_pt1 | contig 10602 bp, 6 predicted proteins | sample PL_2010_200m_FD_184160 | JGI IMG/M metagenome (GOLD analysis project Ga0208045, IMG submission 184160) | Freshwater microbial communities from Powell Lake, British Columbia, Canada to study Microbial Dark Matter (Phase II) - PL_2010_200m... | ecosystem: Environmental > Aquatic > Freshwater > Lake...
TTCAAAATCCGAATTCGTTATTTATCGTATAATCAAATATACGTCAATATTTTTATATAAATGTCATCCTGATATTTAATTATATGATTATGAAGATGTTGAAGTTAATAATAGATATCCAAATGACAAATGCGAAGTATCTCTTTCCTTATTTGATTAACAACCTGTTTTAGATTCATAATATAGCGCGTTAGATCCAGTCATTGATTAAACAGCCAGAAAACCCTGTTCATCGGTTCTGACTTTATAAACTTCATCCACAGGCGAAACGATGATGATTCCATCACCGCTGTAACCTGTGCGCCCATTTTGCCTGATAATGCTAATTATTTGGTGTATGTGCTCTTCCGCTGCAAGGATCTCCAGCTTAATGACCCTGTAAGCATCGGCATAGGGGTATTTCACGCTTATATGTTCTTTTTCATGGTCAGAATATTTCCCAGTCCCCTGGCATTCTACCATGGTCATACAACAATATCCATTGGTTCTCAGTGCTTTAAACACTTCTTCCATTTTCCGTTGTCTGATGTAGGCCTTTACTAGTTTCATAACATTTTGATTTTTAATGATTGTGGCCTTCATGTCCCTTCATCTCCATTTTCTTTTCAGAGACTGGACGTGCATATTTGCAGCAACCAGGTAATGCGTCATAGGTCTTGGTGTCAGCCTTTACATGATCCGTATCATGACCAACTTTTGCAACCGCCTCTTCAATTTTCAGGGCTGTGGTCTTGGTGTCGTCATAGGTCACTTTCAACATCTTCTCAGTGGCGTCCCAGGTGGCTTTCGTCACGCCTTCCACCGATTTAGCGGCTTTCTCGATCCGGGCCTTGCACATGCCACAGTTTCCATACACTTTGATCTCCTCCGTCTTACCGTCTTTGGCAAATAGAGAGGTCATTCCGATAAACAGCATTGCTGCTGCCAGTAACATTGATTTTGTTTTCATTGTTTTTGAATTTAAAGGTTAATTAAACGGAGCCGCAATGAATTGCGGCTGTACACATTAGATTCGTCATTCGTAATTCGTAATTCGTAATTCGTAATTATTTAAGCGTTTCTCTTGTCTCCCCACACTTCAGCATGGCCTCTCCAAAATAGGGGTTCCGGATCTTATCCGATTCGCTCAACCAGTATGCGCCTCTGCTGCCAAAGGCCATCGGGCAGTACTGGTAGTATGCTGTTTTCCCCATTAATCCAAAGGTTTTAATTGCTTTGTAAAACGGTTCACTGAACCCGTAAAATGCCTTTCGTTGGTCTCTTAAATTATCCGAAGATTCCATTTGTTTTATTTGTTTATCCATCTGTCCCGATAAATCCATCCATTTTTTGCGGGCGTCGCCTGTCAGTAGTTTCATATCCACTTTCCCCAATAATTGCCCTACCTTCTGAGCTGCCAGTTTTGCCTTCTTTGCATCACTTTGCACCAGGGCATCTTTTAAAACAATATATTGATCAAAAACGGAGTTCAATTGCATGACAAAATCCATGGAAACGTTGATTTTATCGGATCTATCATCTCCCGACATATCCATGTCCGGCATGGTGTTAGTTTTTCCACCCTTTGGATTCATCATACTGGGTTTCCCCTCCAATTGGGCAGCTGCATCAATGCTGAAAGTGCCTTCAGTAACGATTTCCTCTCCATCTGCCAATCCATCTGCCACTACATAGCTGTTCCCGAGCAGGGGTCCGAGGGTGATCTCCCGCATCTGGAAGGTTGGCTCTTTCTCATTGGCCAACCTGACGTAAACAACAGACCGTTTCCCTGTCCACAGGACCGCCGACCTCGGGATTACCAGGTTATTTCTGTATTGATCCAGCCGGGCGTTGATTTGTCCGGTTGCAAACATCTCAGGCTTCAATTGCCCATTGCTGTTTGAAACCTCCACACGTACTTTGGCAACCCTGGTTGACGGGTCTACAAACGGATCAACAAACGATACAGATCCTGTAAAGGTTTTGCCCGGCATGGCCTGCAGGGTATAGGTGATTTTATCTCCATTACGGATAAACGGCAGATCCTGTTCATAGGCATCGAAGAGCACCCAGAGTTTTGACAGATCGGCTATCTCGAGAAGTGTTGTTCCCCTGCTCACGTAATCTCCAACGTTGACTCTTCGCGCCATGACAACTCCTGATGTGCCGGCAACAACAGGGAATACCATGGCAATCTCTCCGGATTTCTCAATGGAAGCAATCTGATCATCTGTCAGTTTCCATTGCCTGAGACGCTCTCTTGCTGCTTCAAGGATAGCAGGCTGAAGATCTTTCATCTTCGCCGCTTCCAGAAGATCCTGCTGAGCCTTAATAAGCTCAGGGGAGTAAATCTTCACCAGCGTCTGGCCTTTCTTCACAGTTTCGCCGGTAAAGTTGACATCCAGCTCTTCAATCCGGCCCGGGATATGAGCAGGCTGGCTCTGAAACAGCCGCTCATCGGGCTGAACCTTTCCATAAAGGCGCACTTCTCGGGTTGGCATCTGGCGGGAAACCACGGAGGTATTTACATTAGCGAGCGCTATAGCCTCTTTCGAAAGCATCACCGCCATGGGATTTAATGTTTCTCCCGCCTTGGATAAGGGAATCAGTTCCATACCGCAGATCGGGCATTTCCCGGGTTCGTGCATCCTGATCTGGGGATGCATGGCACAGGTCCATATCTCTTCTGAAGGGGTGACAGTCTCGTGTCCATGGCTATCAACCTGTTCGGTGCGAGCCGAATGGAAAAATAACCATCCGGCAAAAAGGCCGATACCGATCAAAAGACAAGTCTTTACATACTTGCTGATCCGGAGTTTGAAAATCCGGCTTCCTTTGATCCAATCCATTATTTTTTGTATCTTTTTCATCTACTCTATTTTTACTCTGTTTGAGTGCCACCGTCGCTTGCCATAAGGCGGCCGAAGCCGGCGACGGCAATATTATTCTCAACAATAGCTTGTATTATCACCAATTCATAATCCAGTAATTGTCGCTCGATCTTCAGTAGTTCGTCCAGTCCTGTCCCCGATACACTGAACTCTACGATCATCAGGTTCAGCGTTTTCTGCGCCAGGTCCGACTGCCGGGTGTAAAGCTGTACCCTTCGGTTTGCTTCCTCGAGCATCTTCAACCTGTCGTGGTACTCCACTGTCAAAGCATTTTGCACCGATGAGATTTGATTCACGGTTGCAAGGCTCAGGAATTCCGCCTCTTTCCTCAAGGCAGAATACTTGCCCCGGTAGATTGGCAGTGTTATCTTTCCCATCGGCATGATCATGTCCTTCCCGTTCATCAGGGAGGGATTATCCGGCCGTTTATTGATGAGCATATAGTCAACTCCCAGACCAAACATCGGGTAGCTCATCCGTTTCGACATCCGGATCCGTTCGTCATACGCCTGTTTCTCAGCCGAAAGCATGGTTAGCATGGTGTTTCGTGACAGGATGCTGTCGCGGATTGACAGAAAAGTGGCCCCGTGAGTCTCCTGGACAAGGGTGTCGGGCAGAGCCACTGGGATATCCGGTTCTCTGTTCAGTAAACTGTTCATCACGGCAGTCAGCACAGTCGCCTGCGTTTTAAAGTCGTCAATGACATTCTCCAGGTCCCCCATCTCAATCTGAATCCTGTACAAGCCTATCAGGTCGGAAGAGTTTCCCATCGTGTTCGTCCCTCCGACGCCAGCCATATTCCCGCCCATAGAGGAGGAGTTCACTCCAGATTGGCCTTCTGCACGTGGAGATGACATCCCTCCCGAAATCTTTTCCCCCGATTGCTGGTTTCCACCTGAGGAGGGTCCGCCGGGAATCGAAGAGGAGAACCGGACCAGAGCTATCCGTTCAATGGCTTTCAGGAGATCCAGGTTCTTTTGGGTTAGGTCGGTCCTGGCCTTGTTCAGATAGAGTTCCAGCCAGGTTTTACGCACATTGAACCACACCTCCTGTTTGGCGTCCCTGAAGGACTCAAATTTCGCCTTGGCCATCAGCGATGCCTCATCCCTGGCGGAATGAAGAGTCCCGAACCAGGGGAACATCTGCATCAACTGGAAATCGGCGACCTGGTTTCCACTCAAAAGTTCCATTGGCTTGATAAAAACCCCGAAACTGAATTCCGGATCAGGAAGGCCCCCTGCCTGCGGTACTTTTTCCATTGCAGCCAGGTACTCGTTGAACTTCGCCTGGACCGTTGGGTTATTTTTCGCAGCAATCTCGAGGTAAGCCTGCAGTGAGTCCGGGATGAGAGTCTGTGTTTTCCCTGCTTCTGTTGAGGCAAGGATCAGGATTCCCAAAATGATGAAACGCATCATCGTCCGCGGAACCTCCTGAAGAATCTTCCTTCTCCACTGATATACTATCTTATTTACTTTCTTCATTTCGTATTTATTCTTTCTTATTTCCAATTTCTAATTTCTAATTTCCAATTCGTCATTCGTCCTTCGTCTTTCGTCCTTCTTTCCTGATTGCTCCCTCCATATCGCCTGCAGCACTGGGACCACAAACATCGTCATCATCTGGATGATCATCCCGCCAAAAGTCGGGATAGCCATCGGCACCATGATATCCGCTCCTTTTCCGGTAGATGTGAGCACAGGCAACAGCGCGATGATGGCGACGGCGGCGGTCATCATGGCAGGGCGCACCCGTTTCTTCCCGGCTTCTACCACGGCTTCCTGAACCTCGTGCACCGTCCCCGGTTTTTTCCGTTCAAACACCTGGTGGATGTAGGTTCCCATGATCACCCCGTCGTTGGTGGCAATCCCGAAGAGGGCGATAAATCCGACCCAAACGGCTACACTCAGGTTGATGGTATGCATCTGAAAGAGTTCACGCATATCCATACCGGCTACGGAAAAGTTCATAAACCAGTTCTCTCCGTAAAGCCACAACATAATGAACCCACCTGCAAATGCCACGAAGACACCTGAAAAGTGGATGAGCGAAGCAGTAACCGTCCTGAATTGAAAATAGAGCAGCAGCAGGATGAGGATCAGGCTGATGGGGATGAGGATGAGCAGTTGTTTCGTAGCCCTGAGTTGCTGCTCATAGTTGCCGGCGAAGTGATAGGTCACATTTTTTGGAAGCTGAAGTTCACCGGCTTCCATCTTCTGTCTCAGGATTTTATCAGCTTGCTCGACGACATCTACTTCAGCTTTTTCCGCTTGTTTATCAAAGATGACATAACCTACCAGGAAAGTATTTTCACTCCTTATCATCTGGGCTCCTCTGGTATAATCGATGGAAGCGATCTCGCTGAGCGGGATCAGCGCTCCTCCCATGGTAGGGATCAGGATTCGTTTCAGATCTTCGGGGTTATCGCGTAATTCCCTGGCATACCTCACCCGGATAGGGAATCGTTCACGTCCTTCAACTGAAGTGCTTAACGCCATTCCACCTATTGCGACTTCAAGAACCTCCTGAACATCGCTCACCGTCAACCCATACCTGGCCATTGCCTCCCGGTTGAGGTTAATCTCCAGGTAAGGGGCTCCCACGGCCCTGTCGTAAAATACGGAAGATGGTTTCACGGAAGGGACATCTTTCATTGCCTGTTCAAAAGCCATTCCCGCCTCCTCAATTGATGCGAGATCAGGTCCATAGACTTTGATCCCCATAGGAGCCCGCATGCCTGTAGAAAGCATCACCAGCCTCGTCTCAATGGGTTGCAGCTTGGGAGCAGAAGTCAGTCCGGGAAGATTAGTCACTTTGACAACCTCTGTCCAGATGTCATCCGGGCTCTTGATATGGGATCTCCATTGCCTGAAATATTCGCCCCGCCGGTCGGGGATCAGACTGTCGGCAGGTATAATCCGAAAGCCATCCCGCTCAGGGTTGAAGGTCGTTCCACCGATCAGCACGAAGTTATCCTCTTTATCGACCTTGAATCGCATCCTGTGGCCGTTTTCATCGAGGATAAACTCGGGGCGGTAGTTGATGGTATTTTCAAACATCTGCACCGGAGCGGGGTCCAGTGCCGAGTTGACGCGTCCCCATTTGCCCACAGCTATCTCCACCTCCGGGATAGTGATCAGTCCACGGTCAAGTTTTTCAATGTAGTCAAGGTTCTTTTCAATGCTTGTATGGGGCATACTCGTAGGCATCAGCAGGAATGAACCTTCATCCAGCGAAGGCATAAACTCCTTCCCAATACCGGGAAACAGTTTCTGAGATCCTTTCCAGAAGCCGGTTTCACGCACATCGAGATGTACACTCTCCAGGCCATTCGCCGCCCATCCGAATAGTTTATCAAACCCCTGCCATATTACCACACCCAGAAAAATCGTGATTACCGGAACCGATAGGAACTTCCATTTATTCTTTAAACACCATCGGAGCATGGGTTCATAATAGTGTACAACCAGCGATAACGCAATCAATATCAAGGCAATGATGCCAAAAACGAACAAAAAGTTCGTCATAGTGGAATTATGCGCTCCCAGGGGCAGCCATTCTACCGCCAGGTAATACATGGCAAATAACAAAATGATGGCGATGTTGATCAGGGTATGCAGATGGGTGTGACGTTTTTTCCACAGAGGCTCCAACAGGTTGTTGATCCCAAGGGCTGTGAGGGCCAGCGCGGGCCAGTCGCCCCAGATGATCACCAGCAAAATACCGGCAAGGATCAGAAGGGAATTCCACCATAGGCGGATCCGTTTTTTATCAAACCGGAGGGAAAAAATAAAGTAGGCCAGGGTGGGTAGTACAACGATCCCAAGTATAAAGGAAGAGGTAAGAGCGAAGGTTTTCGTAAAAGCAAGCGGTCTGAATAGTTTCCCTTCGGAAGCCATCATGAAAAATACCGGTAGGAAGCTGACGATGGTAGTAGAAAGCGCTACTGTGACAGCCGGGGAAACCTCCATGGTGGCATTCTGGATCAGCTTCAGCAGTTTCTGCCCCCGGGCTCCTTCATTTTCAGGCATCTCGATGTGCCGGACGATGTTCTCAACGTAGATGATCCCCACATCTACCATCACCCCGATGGCAATGGCGATCCCTGAAAGGGCGACGATGTTGGCTTCCACTCCCAGGTAGCGCATTAAGATAAACGTCATCAAAACAGCTACGGGGAGCAACCCGGAGATAATGACCGAGGCTCGTAGGTTCAGCAACAAAACGATGATGACGATGATGCTGATCAGGACTTCATGCGTCAGGGCTGATTCCAATGTACCAATGGTCTCTTTGATAAGACCTGTCCGGTCGTAAAAGGGAATTACCGTGACTTTGGATATTGTCCCGTCGGGCAGTGTTTTTTGCGGCAATCCGGCATCGATCTCTTTTATTTTTTCTTTGACATTGTTGATCACCTCCATCGGGTTGGAGCCATAGCGGGCAACCACTACTGCTCCTACCGCCTCGGATCCCTCCTTATCGAGTCCTCCCCTTCGCGGGGCGGGGCCAAAGGAGACTTGTGCCACATCTTTGATCCGTACCGGCACGTTATTTCGTACCAGGATCACGGAATTATCCAGATCCTCCAGATTCTTGATATAGCCTAGTCCTCTGATCAGGTATTCCACCTGGTTCATCTCGATCGTCCCGGCGCCGATGTCGAGGTTGCTTTTCCTGACGGCATTCATCACATCCATCATCGAGACGCCATAGGCCTTCAGTGCATCCGGGTTGACATCCACCTGGTACTCCTTGATGAATCCGCCCACCGAAGCCACTTCCGACACCCCTTTGGCCGTTGACAGACTGTACTTCACATAGAAGTCCTGCAATGTCCTAAGCTCCTGGGGACTCCACCCTCCGGTTGGCTTTCCGGTTTTGGGATCCCTTCCTTCCAGCGTGTACCAGAAGATCTGGCCCAGGCCTGTTGCATCCGGCCCCAGGGTGGGTTGTACGTCGGACGGTAAAGTCCCCGGAGGCAAGGAATTAAGCTTCTCCAAGATCCGTGAACGACTCCAGTAGAAGTCGACATCATCATTAAAAATGATGTAGATAAACGACATCCCGAACATCGACGTGCTGCGGATGGTGTTCACACCGGGGATCCCCAGCAACGCGGAGGAGAGCGGGTAGGTGATCTGGTCCTCAATATCTTTCGGTGAACGCCCCATCCATTCGGTGGCGACGATCTGCTGGTTCTCTCCAATGTCGGGGATGGCATCAACCGGTACGGGATCCCTAGGAAGGAAGTCGATGGGCCAGTTAAAGGGGGCGGTGACCAATCCCCATACGATAAAGGTCACGAGGAGGAGGATGGAGACCAGCCTGTTTTTCAGGAAATATCCTATGATGTTGTTAAGCATTGCAAAATAAAATTTTCAGATCAATCACTATAACCAATTTCTTCCCTTGCGTCCTTTATGTGCACTTTGTGTCCTTTGTGTAAGGTATTTTACCACGAAGGTACACGAAGGATCGCACGAAGGGCACGAAGGATTCACTCTGAGAATCTCAGCGGAACTTACGAAAGATATTCCGGGGAGGGAATTTTGATGGAATGGAGGAGGATGACCAGTGATCCGCCCGCCCGGGGAGGGATCAGGTAATCGGGGATATACGGCTGCTCATCAAGGGCCATTTCATCCGGTAATCCGGCATCCGGCATCCGGAAATCAGGCATCTGGAAAGACACCTCAGAGATACTGACCTCCTGCACAGGCAATGTGGAAATAATCGCGGCCTTGAGGTAGGTTACCTCATTTTTACACACTTTATGATGCTTTGAATCACACGTTGCATGATTTGTATCAGAACATCCTTTGGCAGCCGAAGTGGTTGACGGTTCATGGCAGCATGAGTGCCCGGGTTCAGTTGCCTGGACATGGTGCGTACCAGGGACAGGGCATCCGCAGATATGATGGTATATTGCTATACCATTTGTACTAAAGAGCACCAGGAGAGCAATAAATACGACACTTGTCTGACGGATCCGGAAGTTCATAATCCAGAAACATTTAAATATGAGACTACAAATATACAAAAAACTTGTGCATCATGTATATTATTTTGAATCATTTTAAATAATATACGGTTTTCTTTTGTCATTTATGCTATCTTTGTCACTGGATATTCATTAAACAAGGTCTTATCAATCGTATCATGAAAACGTTATTACACTTGCTGGCGATTGCGATTTCGCTTCTTTGTTTCATTCCGGGCAGCTCAGCTCAGGATCACATTATTTTTCCCACCGGATATCAACCTGATACCCGCATCGACAACATGGGATACTGGCAGAAAATGGCCGAACTGGGTCTGGTTCCGGTGCAACCATTCTCCCCTATACCTTCTGCTCTTTATACGGGGAGTAAAGTGCTGATCGACGGGATGCTGGTGGACGATTCGCCCGATGTCCCCGTGACGACCGAATCCTCTCACCAGAGCGAGAATTCGATTGCCGTGAACCCGAATGACGCCGATTCTCTTCTCAATTCCAACAATTCCGGAAACTGGCCCAACACCACCGCTTTTTCTGGGGCCGATTGTCTCGACTCCTATGACGGTGGCCTCACATGGGGTGGGTCCATCCATGGCCCGGTAGGTGTTAACATGGGTGATCCGGCAGCCTGTATCAATATGAATGGGAGGTACTTTGTGGGATATATTTATGCCTACGGCCAGAGGGTGGCTTATTCCGATGATAACGGCACTACCTGGACCGCCTCGAATGTAGCAAACGGCAGTGCGTCTAACATTCTTGACAAGAACCATCTCTGGGTGGATAACAGTCCCACAAGTCCTTATAATGGTTATCTCTACAACGGGTGGATGGAGAACAGCAGCATTCGGGTATCTCGATCTATCACGAACGGAACCACATGGGAACCAAGAATCACGATCAGCCAGGGGACCAATGCCGGCAGTCATAACCAGGGGATCAACTTCAAGACAGGTCCCGACGGCGAAGTGTATGCCACCTGGGCGGTCTATGACGGCTGGCCGGCAGATGAAAAAGCAATCGGATTTGCCCGGTCACTGGATGGCGGGATCTCATGGGAGCCTGGTTTCAGGGCTTTCAACAACATCCGGGGTATCCGGAACAGCGGGGTCACACAGAACCAGCGGGTTAATTCCTTCCCCTCGATGGCCTGCGATATCAGCAACAGCTCTTACCGGGGGACGATCTATATTGTTTGGCCCAACAAAGGTGTGCCGGGAATCAACAACGGATCAGGCTGCGACGTCTATATGATCAAGTCTACCGATCAGGGAACTACCTGGTCTGCCCCGAAGCGGATTAACCAGGATCCTGCAGGCCTCGGGAAGCAGCATTACTTCCCCTGGATTACCTGCGACCAGGCGAACGGTCAGTTGAGCATGGTATTTTACGACAACCGCAATGTGCCCAACAACCAGTGCGAAGCCTGGATGGCCTGGTCGTCGGACGGCGGGGATACCTGGGAGGAGATGAAGGTAAGTGATGTCTCCTGGACCCCCTCTCCCATTCCCGGAATGGCCTCGGGTTATTTCGGCGACTACCTGGGAATCGCAGCCTACGATGAGATGGTGTATCCCTGCTGGACCGATAACCGGATTGGTTATGCCATGACCTATGTCTCTCCCATCGACTTCCATCTTCCATCTTCTATGGTGGTGTACAGCAACGACTTTATCAATGATACCCTGTCAGGGAATGGCAACGGAAAGATGGATTTCGGGGATACCATTCTCC
>Ga0208045_1000856_pt1 | contig 10531 bp, 5 predicted proteins | sample PL_2010_200m_FD_184160 | JGI IMG/M metagenome (GOLD analysis project Ga0208045, IMG submission 184160) | Freshwater microbial communities from Powell Lake, British Columbia, Canada to study Microbial Dark Matter (Phase II) - PL_2010_200m... | ecosystem: Environmental > Aquatic > Freshwater > Lake...
AGAGTCGGCGAACATGGGCCGCTCAAACTGAACAGTCCCTGCTCAGTTTGCATCAGGCAAAAGGAATATACAGGGGCGTATATGGGAAGCGGGACGCGAGCAGATCCTACCGAGGTGAGCTGTTGGAGGGGTCGTCGCGTTCGGCAGGCTGCTGAATGCCGAACTTTTCAATTCGTCGATGAAGTGTCGTCCGGTCAATGCCAATCATGCGTGCGGCCTGGGTAACATTTCCGGAACACTCTGCCAAAGCGATTTTCAGTAGTTCCCTCTCAATCAATTCTGAGACACTCTTACCAGACTGCTCAGAGAGGATCGCCTCGCGCAACGCAGACACAAGCCGCTTAGAGCTCACGACATCCGTGTGCAACCCAAGGGTCCTGATGTCATCAGCGGTGACATTTTTATTTCGTACAAAGATCGAGATACGTTCGATGGCATTTCGTAACTCTCTCACATTCCCTGCCCACTGCCTGGACTCCAATAGCTCAAGCGCCTCGGGATCGAAAATCTTGACCCCCGAAGAAAGCTCATGGATCATAGCTTGTGCAAGAAGTGGGATGTCTTCTTTTCTCTCGCGCAACGGCGGGAGAACGATGGGAACCACATTGAGTCTATGAAAAAGTGCTTCGCGAAACTCACCCGCTTTCGCGGCTTCAGCGAGATTTCTGCTGCTCGCCGCGAGGAGACGTACGTCAACGCGAATGAGCTCAGAGGAGCCCACCCGGGAGAACTCCCTTTCCTCCAGCACACGCAAGAGCTTGGGCTGCAACCCGAGCGGCATTTCTGAAATCTCATCCAGGAACAACGTTCCGCCGTCGGCAAGCTCAAACTTCCCCCGTACGGTTGCGTTTGCCCCGGTGAAAGCCCCGCGTTCGTGTCCGAACAATTCAGACTCGAACAACTCGGCCGGAATGGCAGCGCAGTTGACGGCAACAAAAGGCTTCAGCGAACGGGGACTTTGATTGTGGAGTGCGCGCGCGGTCAATTCTTTCCCCGTCCCGGTTTCTCCAATGATCAGGACGTTGGCGGACGAAGGCGCCACCAAAGCGATGTCTTCTCGTACTTTCCTGATGCTTGCGCTCTCACCGAGTATTCGGTGGGTGCTCTGCTCCTTGGCTAATGACTCCTTCAATTCCTCGACGTTTTTCTGGAGCGACTCGTGGACCTTGGCGCGCACGATGAACTGCGATGCCATGCTGGCCACGATTTGAGCAGCCCGAACCTCGTCAGGGCTGAACGTTCTCCCATCCCGGGAATTCACGTGATTGATCATCCCGATGATCTTTCCGTCCGAGGTCAACGGGACGGCCATGGCTGCCCCGAGGTTACGCAACCGCTCCGGGGGATTGATATACCCTGCCGTTGTAATGATGTCCTCAGCAACAAAGGCTTGTTGGCTCCTAAGGACATAGCCGCCGACGATGACATTGATTCGATGATCGATCGGATCAAGCGTCGGAGCGCTGTTTCGGATGATCGTGTGTCCTTCATTGACATCCCCGCTCTCAAACAGAACGATCGCTCCCCTCTCTGATTGACAGAGAGTAAGACTGCACTGAATGATTGCTTCCAGCGTCTGAGTTACTCCTGTGGTGCTGCTGAGTGCCTGCGCCAGACGGTTCAGCTCTTCTAGTTCCTGAACGCGTTTGTTGAGCTGCCGGACATCATCGTTCATGATCAGTTAGTCCTTTCAGGCGGGTTGACTGCAAGGTACTTTTCAACCGGTAGAGAGTCAATCGCCCTGACCTACATTTCTCAAGATTGACCATCCGGCAGTCGGGATGTTGTGTTGCATTCCGCCTCGCTTGAACGTTAATTTCTGCTCATCCAGCGCTTGGCCCTACAATGCTCGGGCGCTGAGCCCGCGGGCCAGAGTGCGAAGGGGCTTGTCCCCCGAAGTAGGGTCAAAGAAATAGTCGAGGATTACGTGACTTTTCAAGATATCGTCGTCAGTCGAGCTCCAAGTCGATCACGATGCACGCATTTTCAGGGTGCTCAAGGCTCCCGTTAGGGCTACCAAAAAATTGGGAAGTGTGGAATTGCGGAATTGGGTAATAGAGGGAAAAGTTTCTACCAGTTTCACAATTCGCGATCAACAACTTGCTCAGTTGGTTGGCCATCAAATTGAAAGAGGCAATTCCGGGTTTTCGAGATTGCCTCTTTGTTTTTCTTCCTCAGATCCTGGCGCAACATCTGTCGCTCCACCTGTAGACACAGAGGTTTCGGCTTACCAGCGATATGGATGTCACCAAATGACTTTGACGACGTACATTGCCCACGGCGATCAAGAGGAAGGAAAAGCTATTGCCTCCATCCGGCTCTGGTAGCCGCGCTTGTTATGGGCTTGTTGCTCATAGATGTTGCGGCCAAGTTTCACCGGACCAGGCCAGTCAGTTTGGTGTTGGTGGTGCGTATGGGAGCTGAGGCCTGATGCGATATGCCATCGCCTCCAGGTTTCTGATGCGTTTCAGTAACGGTGGGTGAGTTCCAAACACTTCAGCGATCCATCCTTCCTTGTCATTGAATCCGCTTCCCGTTGGATCGACGATGCAAATGTGAGCTGTGCCGCGTTTGATAGAGAAAGTGGGGATTCTGTCGCAGCCGATTTTCCTCAACGCGCTGGCGAGGCTAGCCGGGTTTCGCGTCAGTTCTGCCCCTGAAGCGTCGGCCAGATACTCTCGGTTGCGCGAGACACCCATCGCCATCACCTTGAGAATCACCGGAACGATGACGACCCCGATGAGCCAGATGATGATATAGAGGGGAATCATAAAAATCCAGCCCCCTCCTGTGCTGCAGTTCACTGAGGATTCTATGCGGCCTTTCAATCTGCCGGTGAGCGTGTCGCTAATGAGGACAACCTCACCAACCAATGAGGCGATGATTGTCATCAGTCGAATGTCATAGTTCCGGATGTGACTCATTTCGTGGGCAATGACTCCCTGGAGTTCTTCTCTGGTGGTTTCTTTCAGCAAGGAATCTGTTACTGCCATGGCACAATGCTGGGGGTCACTTCCCATTGTGAGTGCATTAAAATCGTAATCGTGTATCACGTAGACCTTCGGCATCGGCAATCCGGCAGCAATCTTCATCTCCTCGACAACATCGAGAAGTTGCTTCTGAAGTGGGTCTTTGGGGTTTGCCGCCACTGCTCCTGTTGACTTCAAGACAGCGATCCACCCCGAGTAGAGGCCCCGGATCGCCAGACCGGTGGCGGTGCCGAAGGTGAGAATGGTCATCACCGGAAGTGGCACTTCGTCGTTCGGAAGTCCGAGCAGAAGGACATCGATAGCAAATCCCATAAGGGCGAGGACTGTGATGTAGAGGATCACAATGATCGCTGTCATCCGCTTGTTGTGCGCTTGCTGCTCATAGATATTTCGAACGGCCGACACGCTCGTGTCCTACTTCTTGTTCAGCGAGAGGTCTACGGTGGGCACTTGCCGTTCTGCGTCAATCTTGATTTCGAAGAGCTCAGCTGTTTTGAAGTTGAACATCGAGGCAATGGTGTTCGTCGGGAAGAGTTGCTGTGCGATATTGAACTTGGTTGCGATATCGTTGTAGAATTGTCGGGCGAACGATATCTTGTTTTCAGTGCTGGTGAGTTCTTCCTGCAGTTGCTGGACGTTCTCGTTGGATCGGAGGGTTGGATAGTTCTCGACAAGTGCAAAGAGTTTCGTGAGCGCGGAGCTCAACACGTCTTCCTTTGCTGCTGCATCAGCGACGCCCTTTGCAGAGACAGCGGCGATACGGGCCTGAATCACCTTCTCCAGAGTTTCCTGCTCGAACTGCATTTGTCCGCGGACCGTGTTGACGAGGTTGGGAATCAGATCGTGTCGTCTCTTCAATTGCACGTCGATTTGTTTCCACCCGTTGGTTACTACGTTTCGCAGCGTGATGAGCGAATTGTATTTTGCGACTACCCAAACAACATTCAGCAGGACTGCTGCAACAAAGAAATAGAAAATGATCATGGTTAAGAGTTTCCTTTCGTTTCTTGACGAGCGCAGATTAGACCATATCGATTTGAATATCAATGAGCATGTGCTCCTGACCGAAGGAGGGTGGAACATCTGCGGACTTTTTGCCCAAGAAGCGAGGTTTTTCTCGCTCCTGGTAGCTGAGCAGGGGAGGCAATCAAATTGACAGGTTAACCAAAAAGCACGAACCACTGCTCTTCAAACGGATCACTCAACAAATTAACTAGCTTGACATTGGCACCACAACTGTGGGCCCGTCAAGTGGATTGACCAATCATAGCGTCAAGCAATCTTTGCCTTCAGAAATACCTGCCAGTCTTAGCCCGCGCACGCCATGTCGGGCGTGTTAATTGCAGTTTCCTTTTCTCATCTAATCAAAACAAGTGCCTTGGTCTCAGTAGATAAACCAGCTTGCAAACGATAATAATAGACACCGCTTGTCAGATCATGTGCATTAAATCCTACTTCATATAGCCCGGGCGTTTGTGCTTCATTTACAAGAGTGGCAACTTCTTTGCCGAGAATATCATAAACTCTGAGTGCTACCATCCCAGCGTTTGTAATTGAGTACTTGATTTTCGTTGTTGGGTTGAATGGATTGGGATAGTTCTGTTCAAGCCGGAACCCAACTGGGACTGAGTTCATATCACTTACTGAAACGAGAATTGAAGATGAGGAAGGTTGGACTGCGACGGGGTTGCCACCAGCGTCGTTGGCTGATATGTCACGAGTTGTAAACAAGAACGACGAAGTGCTCGTATTGTTGACGACCTGGAATTTGATTTTCGCCACCTGTCCGAATCCCGCAACGTTGCTTGCCCCGCTCTTTCTGGTCATTCCGAGAGCGACCAATCCATTGGTGGTGTCGATCTGCGGGAAGAAAATAATGTCGTTCCCGATGAATGTTCCCGGTGTTACTTCGATCACCTGGATGATGCTCTTTGAGCTGGCAAAGTCGAGCACGAAGGAGATACCAAACAAGCCGGAGACGGGGTTGACCGTATCTCCAAGTGTAACGGTGACGTCAAACGTTGTCTTTCCGCGCACAGACGCTGGACCAGTGGCTCGAAGAACTGGCGTGCCGAGAGCACTTGCCTGTGTCGGCATTTGGCCGCTGGCGATGGAGGACCCCGCCTTGCCAAGACTATGGATTTTGCCCCAATTGAGCCCAATGGGCAAAACATCCGCTTGATTGACAACGCCATCCCCGTTTGCATCGGCATAGGTTGCCGTTTGAGGCGCCCAAGCAGTGGCGGATTGTGCAATCCATTGCAACGAGGCGTTCGAACGCGCCGGGCCTCTGCTTCCCCAATACAAACCGAGGGGCAATATATCACTTTGATTCACCACTCCGCTATTATCCGCATCGCCAGGCCAGACTGACAAACCTTGTATTCTAGTCGTTCCTGAGATTGGTGAAAGAGTTATGGACGTTCCATTTTGATCGTTTGCAGACACATTGGAGAAACTGAAGGTCACTGTCCCACTATCAGGCGCGGTCAACGCCGCATGGAACTTGAGGCGAATAAGCGTTCCTCCCCCGCTTACGCCAAACAAAGGTGCCTTACGCGAAATGCCAATGCTCACCTTTCCATTCGCATCATCAGGTGTCACAATGTAAAGGAGATTCCCTCCAAGGAAGCTGCCGGCAGTATCGGCCGAGACGAAATCGATGTAAGACGTGTTTGTGTAGAGGAGATCGAAACCCAGCCCAAAGATGTTTGCTGCACGAGTGGAATCTCCAACTCTGATCTCGACAGAGAAATCAGTACCCTTGGAGGCAGATAGCGGACATACGGCTGCCAGGGTCGCCTGCTGGTGTGGAGACTGAGTCATATTCTGAAGCACGGAAACAGTGTTGCTATTGTTGTTACCGACGACCAGATCCGGTTTCCCATCACCATCAATGTCACCGATTGCCACATCTGTTGGATACGTTCCTGTCGTAAAATCAACTTTCGCGGCCAATGAACCCGACGTGATAGAACCGGGTGAACTCGTATTTCTAAAGACGGAAACTGTGTTGCTATTGACATTAACGATGGCCAGGTCCGGTCTCGCATCACCATCAATGTCACCGATTGCGACACCAAGTGGACCCACTCCTGCCGGAAAATCCACTTTCGCAGCGAATGAACCCGATGTTATAGAACCCGATGCACTCGTATTCCTGAACACGGAAACTGTGTTGCCATTATAATCGCCGACGACCAGATCCGGTTTTCCATCGCCATCAATGTCGCCGACAGCGACATCGTAGGGACCCGCTCCTGTCGCAAAATCAACTTTTGCAGCCAGTGAACCCGATGTGATTGAACCAACCGAACTCGTGTTTCTGAACACGGAAACTGTGTTGCTACTAATATTAGCGACGACCAGGTCCGGTTTTCCATCACTATCGATGTCACCGATTGCGACACCCCATGGACCTGTTCCCGTCGTAAAATCAACTTTCGCAGCAAATGCGATAGAACTTGATGAACTCATATTCCAGAACACGGAAACGGTGTTGCTCATCTGATTACCGACGACCATATCCGGTTTCCCATCACCATCGATGTCACCAATTGCGACATCCAGAGGATTCGCTCCTGTCGCCAAATCAAGTCTCGCAGCAAATGCGACTGAACCGGATGTGCTCGTATTTCTGAACACGGAAACGGTGTTGCTATGAGCATTCGTGACGACCAGATCCGGTTTTCCATCACCATCAATGTCACCGATGGCGACATTGTTTCCTCCCGTTCCTGTCGTAAAATCAACGTTCGCAGCAAATGAACCCGATGTAATAGAACCGGATGTACTCGTATTCCTGAACACCGAAACAGTGGTGTTACCACTATTACAGACGACCAGATCCGGCTTTCCATCACCATCAATGTCACCGATTGCGACACGGTCTGGATATGTTCCTGTCGCAAAATCCACTTTCGACGCTAATGATCCTGAAGTGATCGATGCAACTGTGGGAAATGTCACGATAAATGGTTGAGAAGAATATCCGGTGAATCCGCCGACCGTTACGCTTATCGGCTCATAGGTCGCGCCTGCAGGGACGGTCACAGTGAGAGAAGTCGAAGTTGCTGATGTCACCGTCCCCCTCACCGCACCAAAATACACGATGTTGTTCGCTGGTGTCGTGCTGAAGTTCGTGCCGGTGATGGTCACTCTTGTTCCAATTGGACCGGAGGTGGGAGAGAAGGATACAATCGTCGGCACGGAAGTGAGAGGCACGGAAGTATTAAAGCTCAAATTATCGACATAGAGAATTGAATTTCCATAAGGACCTGCAGGATATTTCCCTAGTTGGGCATAGAAAGGGGCTAAGCCGATTTGGGCGCTATCCGCTGATGAATAGTTTGAAATAGCAATACTAAACGATGTCCATTCGGAGACAAGTTTTGTATTTGTAAAAGTCGCGCCGGCTACAAGTGTTCCGTTTTTGTATAGTCCAACACTTATACACATTGTATCGCCATTCTGTGGAAAAAATTTGTAATAACCGCAAAGACTGGCTGGGTGTCCGGCTGTTGGAAAAACCGGTCCGGTATATCCAGGATAAAAAGCCGTCGCTGAAAAACCGTATGAACATGGCCAGTAGCGGGTGGCTGATCCTGGATCGCTGACAAAAGAGATATTGTTTTCCATTCTTATGGAGTAACTGCCGACATTCACCGGGTAATGATCTGTTGATTTTGTTACAGGGTTATAGGTTACTCCGGCTGGTTTATTCAGAAGGTTGCCCGTTACCCATGGAGCTGATGGTATTTCAATTCCCGACTGAGTTGTCCAGTCTTCAAATCCACCATTCGGAATCTGAGCATTTGCCACTCTCGCATACGTTGTCGGCGAAGTAAACGAAGTTGGAGTTGAGGCTGAGGGCAATCCGGTATACCAATAGCCTTCTAGTTGAAAAGTTGAAGAATCTGACGAGATCTGATATACTCCACGCCATCCTACCACTCCATTTTGACCAAGATCAATTCCTCTGAGAGTGGACGAAGGGATAGCAAAAGTCGTATAGTTGACCGTGTCACTCCAAGTTGCATTGTGAACCACGACGGCTATAGAATTCGTAAGGAAGTTATATGTGATTGGATCGCCCGGACCGGAAGCCTTGTTCCAGATTCCTATCAGGGGCTGTGAGGTGGTAATCATCTCCGACAACGGTCGTCTCGAGACGCCCCCGCCAGTCCCGGCAAAGAGATTGGTGCCACTTACGGCAAGAGCATAGACATAATTGTACGTCAAGCCGGTGCTGGCCGCAGTCCAGCTTGTGCCATTATTAGTAGAGAGAAAAACACCGCTGCCACCAGTACCTGCAAAGAGACTCGTGCCGGACCCACCACTGGCGGGGGAGACGGCAAGAGACAAGACATTGGGGTTCGTCAAGCCAGCATTGACAGCAGTCCAGCTTGTTCCGGTGTTGGTAGAGAGAAAGACACCGGTGCCACCGGTCCCTGCGAAGAGATTCGTGCCACTGACGGCAAGAGCATAGATATTATTGTATGTCAAGCCGGTGCTGGCCGCAGTCCAGCTTGTGCCGTTATTGGTAGAGAGAAAAACACCGCTTCCCTGAGTCCCGGCGAAGAGATTCGTGCCGGACCCGCCACTGGCGGGGGAGACGGTGAGAGACAAGACATTGGGGTTCGTCAAGCCAGCATTGACAGCAGTCCAGCTTGTGCCGTTGTCGGTGGAAAGGAAGACACCGTAACCACCAGTCCCGGCAAAGAGATTCGTACCGGATACTGCAAGAGCATTGACATAAGGATACATCAAGCTAATACTAGTCCAGTTTGTTCCGTTATCGGTGGAACGAAGAACACCGTTGCCCTGAGTCCCGGCAAAGAGATTGGTGCCAGAGACGGCAAGAGACAAGACCCAGGGGCCAGTTTTGAGAGCAGTCCAGCTTGTGCCATTGTTGCTCGAGAGAAAGACGCCGCCCTGAGCCCCGGCAAAGAGATTCGTACCGGTGAAGACAAGAGAGTTGACATTTCCTGCGTTCGGCCCACTGGTTTGGACCCATTGGGCAAGCAATGGATTCTGAGTAGTGAATAGGCAAAACACCACAAAGAGAAATCGGAAAGTGTTTTTCATCACGCTTCTCCTTCATTCCTGATGAAAACGCAACGGTGGTGAACCAGAGTGCTACTGTAGTTAAGGATTTCGAAATCGCTGCCGATCAAGAGGTTGATCTGATGTGCTCCGTCCGTCGGACCGAAGTGCAGGTTGTCGCAAGAGAAGAGCACGAGATCGTCTCTATGATCTACTCCACACAACCCCTCGAACAGCGAATCTGTCAGGTCAAAACGTAAAAAGCCGAATTGCCTTCTCACATCTGGCAATTCGGCTTTCAACAATCTGAAACCGTTCGATATTTACTGGACTATGATCACCAAGTCCCCTTCCATACCGTTACATTTCCCCTACTTCACAGAATACGCTACCTCATTATTGAGGTTGGCGGGGTTCTCGCCGCCTGAGCTTTGATTTCTTCCGCAGATCTTGTGACGTTTGAGATGCGAAGTTCATCAACGTAGCCAAGATCCCATACGCCCCAATTATTCAGATATGCATATGTGGGGGAACTCAAACAAGGGCAAAAATTCGCACTTGTGGACGCATCAACAACGCCGTTAACATATATTTTCGTTCCATCAGCCCCCCAAGTTACAGCTATATGGGTCCATTCATTTAGAGGGATCGTCGTTTTTCCATCAAAACTTTCATCTCTTTGTTCATCATTCCATACCCCCCATGCTACTTTACCTTTCTGAGTTAAACAGAGATTCCCAACGAAGCCCCATGGTGGAGAAGAGGTCACATCGAGCCATTGCAGGGCCAATATAGTAGAAGGTGGGCCCTGGCGTAGTCTTACCCACATTTCTACAGTGCCTTGACGCTCCCCCCAACCCAGAAGTGTATATTTGACATAACTGTTCCTGACAATATTAATTGCTTGTCCGTAAGCCGGTAAACTACTTTCGAAAGTTGACGAGCCAAAGGCCATCCCCACTGTTGTTCCATTGAAATGGTCAAGGAGAGCAGTACTCGGATCCAGCTCGTACGGTGTCGCTGCCAAAGAAACGGCGGAGCCGCTTTTAGCTGGTGCAATAGCCTCCTTGCTTGTTGCGCTGCTAGCGAGTGGGATTTTGAGTACCCCTGCGTCAATTCCTGGTCCGATGTACTTTCTCCAGAGCTCCTCCCCATTCTTGTCTTGTACAATCAAGTACCCATTCCATGCACGCACGTAGGCCGCATTCCTGTCAGTCGTGATGAGCTTGGGTACAAGGAGAATAGCTATCGTAAGGATCACGGCAAACGCAGCCGACCAACGGATGGGGTACGCCTTGAATGATGTAACAAAGATCTGCACCGCCCGACGCCTCACCGGACTCAACGGGCCGCGTTCATCGACAAAAGGGAAGCGCACGAGACGGGAGGACGCCTGCAGTGCTGGAAAGATGCTCTCAGCTTCCGTCTTTTGCAGCTCTTCGACCTCAGCATAGTACTCGCTAATCTCCTGGTGGCGCTTTGTACACCCGGCACAC
>Ga0208045_1000859_pt1 | contig 10502 bp, 8 predicted proteins | sample PL_2010_200m_FD_184160 | JGI IMG/M metagenome (GOLD analysis project Ga0208045, IMG submission 184160) | Freshwater microbial communities from Powell Lake, British Columbia, Canada to study Microbial Dark Matter (Phase II) - PL_2010_200m... | ecosystem: Environmental > Aquatic > Freshwater > Lake...
TGCCGTGGGCCAGCAATATCTTTTCACCCATCGGATGCCCCGTACTGGTAGTAGGCGGCGCAGCTGCCCTCCGATGAGACCATACAGGGCCCCACCGGGTTTTCCGGTGTGCAGGCTTTGCCGAAAAGCCCGCAGTCGAACGGCCTGATCACGCCACGCAGTATCTCCCCGCAGCGGCAGCCGGCATGCTCCCTGGCCGGGGGCAGTTCGACCTCGAACTGCAGGCCGGCGTCGTAACGGGCGTACTTATTTTTTAGCCTCAGCCCGCTTTCCGGGATATCTCCTATGCCTCGCCAGCAGGCCCCGGCCGTGTCAAAAACATTATTCATTATCTCCAGGGCCTTCAGGTTGCCCTCCGGCCTGACGCCGCGGGTATATGCGATCTCGACACGCGCAATGCCGTCCTCGACCTGCTGCACCAGCATCTCCACGGCCTGGAGAATGTCCACTGGCTCAAAGCCTGCAACAACGCAGGCCACGCCGTAGTCCCGGGCATAGGCCTCGTACGGCCGCGTTCCGATGATGGCGCTGACATGGCCGGGGCAGATAATGCCGTTGAGACGGGTCTCCCCCAGGTCGAGCAGGGCCCGCATGGCGGGGGGAGTCAGCTTGAGCTGGCAGAGGACGGAGAAATTGTCGATTTTTTCCTTTTCGGCCTGTAAAACCGCAGAGGCTATGGTGGGCGCCGTGGTCTCGAAACCTACCCCCAGGAAGATCACCGCCCTGTGAGGGTTGTCACGGGCTGCCTGCAGCGCATCCTGCGTGGAGTAAACGATGCGGATGTCACCACCCGCGGCACGGGCCTGCTGGAGGCTTGAATAGCTGCCCGGTACCTTGAGCATGTCGCCGAAGGTGGTGATGATTACCTCGGGCAGGCCGGCCAGGGCTATGGCCTTATCGATATCACGGTTGGCGGTAACGCAGACCGGGCAGCCGGGACCGGAAAGCATCTCGATATGTGAGGGCAGTAGCTGTCGTATGCCGTTGCGCATGATGGCCACGGTATGCCCGCCGCAGAACTCCATCAGGCGTGCCGGCCTGGTGGAGATCAGGGCAATTTTTTTGGCCAGTTTGCGGACCAGGCCTGCGTCGCGGAACTCGTCGATGAATTTCATCAGGCCACAATTCTACTTGAACAGGATCGAAACGTACAAACCCCTCCTTCGCCGGACCGCGCAGCCGGCTTATTCGCGCCGGCAGGCTTAACGCCAGTCGGCCAGGCCTGTGTCGCTGCACTCGCTGCGCGTTATGCGGGTCTGCTTGCTGCCGTCGGCGTTCATAATATATATTTCGCCGTTGTCGTTGGTGCAGTCGCGCTTGGAGTAGAATACGATCTTGCTGCTGTCCGGAGACCATCCAGGATACTTGTTGTCAACCAGGCTGGATGTGAGGCGCGTGCGGCCGCTGCCGTCCGGGTAAATGATATAGACCTCGAAGTTGCCGTTTTCATTGGATTGGAAGGCTATTCTATTGCCGTCGGGGGACCACATCGGGTAGGTGTCGACCTGGGGGCTGTTCGTGATCCTTGTCTGGTTGGTCCCGTCTGCGCGCATGATATATATCTCGGCGTTGCCGTCACGGTCGCTATGGAAGACTATTCTATTTCCGTCCGGAGACCAACTGGGGGCTGCATCGTTAAAGGAATTGTTGGTCAGCCTCTGTTGATTGCTGCCGTCGGCGTTCATCACGTATATCTGCTCGTTGCCGTCGCGGTCTGAGGCAAAGGCGATCTGCTGGCTGTCGGGTGACCAGGCCGGGAAGGCATCGTTTGCGTCATTTTTAGTCAGGCGTACCTGGTTGCTTCCGTCCGCGTCAATGCAATATATCTGCCAGTTCCCGTCCATGTCTGTGAAGAAGGCAATTACCTTGCCGTCGGGGGACCACCGGGGGAACCTCTCCCCCCCGGTCTTGTTTTTGCTCAGCCGCTGCCAGTTGCTGCCGTCGGCATTGGACACGTACAGCTGTGGCCCGCTGTCCTCATTGGTACCAGAGGCGAAGACCAGCTTGTCCAGGTTGACCGGTGGCCCGGCTGCCCCGGTTTTTCCCTCCTGGGACACGGCCGCAGGCGTGAGGTTGTCTGCTGGCAGCGTTGCAATGGGCGTCTGCTTGGGTATATCCGGGGGTGCCTGGGCAGGCACCGTTGCCGGTGCTGCGGCGCAGGCCAGGCCGGCTGCGCTGAGGGTCACTATGATCAAAGCCGATATGACCAATAGTCTGTTGAATCTCATTGTGTTACCTCCTCATGAATTCAGAACAGGCCGTCACTAAGTAGCCGTGCGCCCGCCTGCTGTCAGGCGGCGCCACCGTCCGCAGCAACCATGCGCTCGAGGATATCAAGCGTTTCCCTCGCTTCCGCCTCGTTGAGCACGTTGATGGCATACCCCGTGTGCAACAGCACGTAATCACCAACCCGGGCTTCTGGGGTAAGAGCAATGCTCACCCTGCGACTGACGCCGCCGATGTCAACATCGGCCTGGTCGCCTTCGATACAGGTTATCTTGACCGGGACTGCGAGGCACATTTTGTAAAAGTATAACCCAAGGCCATGGGGCTAACAAATCTGACTTGCCCGCGCCGTTCCTGGGTGAGCACAACAGCGAGGTCTACAGTGGCTTGCTCGGCTACAGCGAGGAGAAGGTCGAGGAACTTATGGCGCGGGAAATTATTTAGGCACACGGGCGTACCTGAATGTCCGCCCCTACAACAGAATACCGCAGGGGCGGGTTTTAAACCCGCCCGCTCTCTTGTCGTTTCCCGGCTATGACCGCCTGCCCGAGCGAGATGCCCCCGTCATTGGCCGGCACGTTCCTGTGGGTGAAGACTTTGAACCCGCCTTGCCTGAGCAGCGCCATCACTTTGCCCAGTAACAGCCGGTTCTGGAAGCAGCCCCCGCTGAGTGCAACGGTGCCCAACCCGGACTGTGCTTTTATCTTCAGGCAGGCGTCTTGAGTCATGGCTGCGATCGTGTTATGGAACTTCATGCTGACTGTTGCGGCCCTGCATCCCCTGAGGATGTCATCGGCCACCCCGGCCACCAGCTCGTGAAGCAGGATTATCGAGTAGTTTTGGTCACCTGTCATGGAGAAGGGATAGAGGCCTTTTTCATCGATTGCGCCGTAGGCCTGCATCTCCATCTCGATGGCAGCCTGTGCCTCGTAGTCGATAGTGGTGCGGATACCGGCCATGGCCGAGACCGCGTCGAAAAGCCTGCCCATGCTGGAGGTCAGCGGCGTATTGAGGCCCGTTTTCACCTGCCTGCTCACAAGGTCTATCTCGTCCCTGCCGATTCCGTTGAGGAAGCCCAGCCTGCTGTCGAAAGTGCTGTTGCCCAGCAGCACCAGCATGTAGCCCAGCGCCGTGCGGTAGGGCTTTTTTATGGCGGCGGAGCCGCCGGGAAGCGGCAGGTACTCGAGCTGCCCGGCCCGCTTGAAGTTATTGCAGTCCGCCACCATGAATTCCCCGCCCCAGATCTTGCCGTCGGTCCCGTAGCCGGTGCCGTCGAAGGCGACCCCGATGACCGGCCCCTCCTCAGAGTTATCGGCAAGGCAGGAGGCTATATGCGCGTGGTGATGCTGGACGGGGACGGCTCTCAGGTTGTGCTTCTCCGCCTCTTCGAGGGCATATTTGGTGGGAAGATACTCGGGGTGCATGTCGTGAGCTATGGCCTCCGGGCGTATGCGGAAGAGCTGCTTGTAAAGCTCCACTGTCCGAATGTAGTGCTCCATGGTCTCGATGTTCTCCATGTCGCCGATGTGCTGGCTGACGAAAGCGTGGTTGTCACGGGTCAGGCAAAAGGTGTTCTTCTCCTCGGCCCCGCAGGCCAGCAACTGGGGTGAATCGTAAGTAAGGTGTATTGGATGTGGCGCATAGCCTCTGGCCCGGCGGATGAGCTGCGGACGTTTATCCACTACCATGGCCACGCTGTCATCGTAGGTAGAGTGGATATCCCGGTTATGTGATAAAAAATAGTCGGCGATACCGCCCAGCCTGCGAAGGGCCTCGTCGTTCTGGCCGGCGATGGGCTCCTCGCTGATATTGCCGCTGGTCATGACCAGCGGCAGGCCGGTTTCTCTCATGATAAGGTGGTGCAGGGGGGTGTAAGGGAGCATCACACCAAGGTATTTCAGCCCCGGTCCCACTTCCCTGCATATGCTGGAGCCGTCCCTCCATGGCAGCAGTACGATGGGGGCCTGCGGCGATAAGAGCAGCCTCTCCTCTTCCGAGGTCAGGGTGCAGTGTTTTTTAACCTCTGTGATGTCTTTGAGCATGACAGCGAAAGGCTTGGAAGGGCGGCGCTTGCGCTGGCGAAGCGGGATCACAGCTTCAGCGTTTTCAGCATTGCAGGCCAGCAGGAAGCCGCCCAGTCCCTTGATTGCTACGATCCTGCCTTCCCTGAGTAAATCTGCCGTTTTCTCTATGATGTCCGGACAGTCCACCGAATCTCCCTTATTGTCTGTCAATTGGAGCCGCGGTCCGCAGACTGGGCAGGCGTTGGGCTGGGCATGGAAGCGGCGGTTTATCGGGTCTTCGTATTCCCGCTGGCAATCCGGACACATCTTGAAGACGGACATGGTGGTCAGCGGCCGGTCGTACGGTATATCTTTGATAATGGTGAAGCGCGGCCCGCAATTGGTGCAGTTAGTGAAGGGGTAATGCCAGCGGCGGTTGCCCGGGGTGAAAACATCTTCTATGCAGGGATTGCAGGTGGCGATATCGGGCGAGACGAGCTGGTATTTGCCGGGACGGGCGATGCTGGGGCGTATCTCGAATCCATTATAGCCGGCGGGTTTGCCGAAGCTCACGGACAGACTATTGATCCTGGCCAAAGGCGGGGCCTCTTTCTCGAGGCTGGAGATGAAGCGGTCGAGCGTCGCCCTGGTACCCTCGACCTCGATCATGACGTCCTGCGAGGTGTTGCAGACCCATCCGTCCAGGTTGTATTTTACAGCCAGGCCGTAAACAAATGGACGAAAGCCCACACCCTGCACCACTCCCCTGGCGCTGATGCGGGCAAGCATGGTCTCATTGCTGGCTGGCATAGGATACGCAGAATTGTACTTCAAGCGGTGAGGGCGGGCAAGAAAAACATCGTTAACCTTAATACGGGGTATACCGCATCTTGACGGCAGGGTTTATAATAGGACGATTCAGTAAGTTGACCCGGGAAAATAACTTCTCAGGGAGGGGTGGTCCATGGAACAACAGTACAGGGTTTACCGCTACCGGTGGGTGGTGCTGGCCGTCTACATGTACGTTTCGGCGCTGACACAGCTTTACTGGCTGAATTTCGCCGCCATCGAGACCTACATGGAAGACCTGTTGAATATAACTGCCGGCGATGCCATGTGGTTCACGCTGGTTTTCCCCATTATCCAGGTTATCCTCACCATACCGGCCGGCATCATCATCGATAAGATCGGCTTTAAATGGGGTGTGGGCATAGGGGCCATCTTTACCGGCGCATTCGCGATGCTGCGCCTGATCGACCCCGCTTCCTTCATGTTGCTGGTGGTTGCCCAGGCCGGCATATCCATCGGCCAACCTTTTGTACTGAACGGCATAACCAAGCTGGCCACCGATTGGTTCTCTCCACGCGAGGAAGCCACTATGGTCGGGTTGGGCTCGCTGTCGCTCTTCCTGGGCATGATGGTGGCCCTGGGCCTCACCCCCGTGCTGGTGCAAGACCTGGGTTTTAACCAGATGCTCTGGATTTACGGCATCGCGGGCCTGGTGGGGGCCCTGGCATTCTTGCTGCTGGTGAGGCAGCGCCCACCCACTCCCTCTCGCGCGCCTGATCAGGACCAGTCCGAGGTCAAGTGGGGCGGCCTTGGAGTGATACTCAGGAACAGGAATTTCATCCTGCTGGGACTCGTAGCCATGGTGGGCATCGGCGCTTTCAACGGGCTGGCAACCTGGCTGGAGAAGATATTGCACGAGATGCATGATATCCCCATGACCGATGCCGGCAATATATCGGCGGTGTTGATCTTAAGCGGCCTGGTCGGCTGCCTGGTCATCCCCCTTATCTCGGATAAGGTACGCCGCAGGAAGCCTTTCCTCATATTAGCTTCGCTGGTAGGCGCCATCAGCGTCACCGCCCTGATATTCATCAGGGGCTATACGGCCAACCTTTTGGACGGCATACTGCTGGGCTTTTTCCTCATCTCGGCGCTGCCCATCATGCTGACTATGTCCGCCGAGATCACCGGGCCGAGATATGCCGGCGTCTCAGTGGGGTACCTGCAATTGCTGGGCAATATAGCGGCCGTAGTGCTGGTCTCATCCATGGAGGGGTTGCGCTCGGCCACCGGCCAGTTCGTTGCCCCCCTGGCCCTGCTGGCTCTGCTAATGATTGGGTCATTCCTGGTATCGCTGTGGATAAAGGAAACGTACCCGCAGAGCACCGGCTGAAAACTCAGTTAACCAGGAGGCAGCGACGTGAAATCAAAATGGTTATATACGGTAAGTTTAGGCCTTGTGCTGTTGACCGGTCTGGCGGCCTGCTCGCAGCCGGCTTCCAGCGACGTGCTGAGTTCGGACAAGCCGAGGGCAAGCGGTGCGGCGGGCCAGGCCGACCTGGCCGCGCTGGTTGATGGCAACAACGCATTCGCCTTCGACCTGTACCGGGCGCTCAAAGGGGAGCGGGGCAACCTTTTTTACTCGCCGTATTCGATCTCACAGGCGCTGGCCATGACCTATGCCGGCGCCCGGGACACTACCGAAAAGGAGATGGCCGGCACGCTTCACTTCACACTGGCGCAGGACCGCCTGCACCCGGCCTTCAACAGCCTCGACCAGCAACTCAAGGCCCGCGGCCAGGGGGCCAAGGGCAAGGACGGCAAGGGGTTCCGCCTCAATATCGTCAATGCCATCTGGGGGCAGGCGGGCTACACTTTCCTGGCGGACTATTTGGACCTGCTGGCGCAGAATTACGGGGCGGGCTTGAGGACGCTTGATTTCCGCGCCGCCCCCGAACTTAGCCGACAGACTATTAATAAATGGGTGGAAGACCAGACGGAGCAGCGCATCAAGGACCTAATACCGAGCGGAGGCATCGACCCGCTGACACGGCTGGTGCTGACCAATGCTATTTATTTCAATGCAGCCTGGGCCAGTAACTTCGAAAAGGACCTGACACAGCCGGCGCCCTTTCACCTGATTGACGGGTCGACTGTGGATGTGCCCATGATGAGGCAGACCGAGCGGCTGGGATACGCGGCCAGTGACGGCTACCAGGCCGTTTCGCTGCCCTACGATGGCCGCGAGCTCGAGATGGTGGTGCTGCTGCCCGACGGGGGGAAGTTTGCTGAATTCGAGAAATCCTTAGATGCGGGCAGGGTCGGCACAATTATCAAGGACATCGTGCCTAAGCAGGTTGCGCTCAGCCTGCCCCGCTTTAAATTCGAATCCGAGTTCAGCCTGGGCAATGTGTTAGCCAATATGGGGATGCCCACCGCCTTCTCCGACCAGCAGGCCGACTTCTCCGGCATGACGGGCAACCGCGAGTTATCTATATCTAAGGTCATTCACAAAGCGTTCGTGGGTGTGGACGAGGCCGGGACGGAGGCCGCCGCGGCCACGGCAGTAATTATGCGCGCCACAGCTATGCCGGCCATGCCGCAGGAAGTTACGGTCGACCGGCCATTTATCTTCCTCATAAGGGACGTCCAGACAGGATCGGTCATTTTCGTGGGGAGGGTGGTCAACCCGCTTAAGTAGCCGATCCAGCCGGCCCGTCCAAACCGAAATTCGATCAAGCACGCTGTTGTTGCCGTGGCCGGCAAGCATGTAGTATATTAAGCGGGTCAATCTGTCCATTTATTGTAAGCGGAGGTGTAAAGTATATGAAGGCAGCAACGGCATTTTCACGCATCATCCAAATTTCTATGTGCCTGATAGTCATCGCAGGCCTGCTGGCCTGCGCCCCTGCCCCTGCCCGGCCGGTTTTTAAATACGAATCGGACGCGGCACTTAAACAGCAGCTGGCAAATGCCCCGGCCTACCCGGAGACCGGCTTTATCATCATCAGCGACCCGCATATCTTCGATTCCTCGCTGATAACAAGCGGCAAGGCGTTCGAGGCTTATGTAGCCGAGGAAAGCAAGCTGGTAAGGGAGAGCCCCGAGATACTGGAATCTGCCATTGCCCAGATCAAGAACCTCAAGGACAACATCGTGCTGGTGCCGGGAGACATGACCAAGGACGGGGAAAAGTCATCGCATGAGCTGGCGGCCAGTTACCTGGCGCAGTTGAAGGCAGCCGGCAAGAAAGTGTACGTGGTGCCGGGCAACCACGATATAATGAACGGTTGGTCTTACCGTTACGTGGGTGACACTGTCGAACGCGTACCCAACATCACGGCCGAGCAGTTCACGCAGATTTATGCCGATTACGGCTACAAGGACGCGCTGCAGCGCGACACCGACTCAATCAGCTACGTAGCAGAACCGCAGCCCGGCCTGTGGCTGCTGGCGCTGGATGCCTGCCGTTACAAGGAGAATGTCGAGAACAAGGAAAGTGTCACGGACGGCAAGTTCAGCCCTCAGACGCTGGCGTGGATCGAGAATGTACTGGGGCAGGCGGCCAAGGAGAACAAGGCCGTTGTCGTGATGATGCACCACGGCATCATGGAACACTACCCGGGCAATCTGAAGAATTACGGCGAGTATATAGTGGATAACTACGAGGAAGTGGCCAAACTGCTTGCCAATTACAACGTTCGCATGGTTTTCACGGGACACTTCCATGCCCAGGATATCACCGTGAAAAAATATGACGACAATGGCAAGTACGTGTTCGATATCGAGACCGGCTCACTGGTAACCTACCCCTGCCCCATCCGTGTGGTAACCATCGGCAAAGACCAGGTGGCAACGAGCAGGGAGGAGAGTGTAACGTCCATCAAGTCACACCTCACCGATTTCCCGGCATATGCCAAGCAGTACCTGCTGGACTGTAGGACTGTCTACATTGCCGCGATACTGCAGGGCTACAAGGTAGACCCTCCCGAGGCAGAGAAGATAGCCAAGCAGATAGTCTTGGGTTTGGCCGCACACTATGCCGGCGATGAGAAGCTGGCCCCGGGACAGCAGCCGGTTATTGAAACGGGCCTGAGCCCGCTGGCCTGGGCGGTTGTGCAGTACCGCAAGGACATGATCATAGGGCTGTGGAACGACCTGCCCCCGCCGGATAATAACGTGACGCTCAACCTCAAGGACGGTAGCTGGAAATAACGGTTTCCAACTTACTATTATTAGCAGTGGCAGCAAGGCCGGCCCGGCTTAGTTTTTGTCAGGAGGTATCAGCATGGACGAGCAGAAGATCTGGTTCCTCGTGATAAATGCGCTGGGGGGCCTTGCGGTCATAGCCGGTTACGTAGCGGGCCTGGCCAGCCATCCCAACACGGAGCAATTGCTCTGGGGCCGTGTCACACCGTCGCTCAGGTCGGCTTACATTGTGAGCATGCCGCTGGCAGCCGCGGGTTACCTGCTGTTCCTCTACTTCATCCTATTTCAGCTTGATGCCGGGACCGTCCGTATCTGGGGTTACGACGGTTTCCTGGTGCTCGACATAATATTCATGACAATACTGGTTTTCTCGGCTTTCTGGATGCCGCTTACCTATAAGCTGATCGAGACGCAGCAGCGAGGCTGGTGGATTTACATCCGCCTGGTGCTTTTTATCGTCGGCCTGGCTTCCCTGGCCCTGCTGTGCGCATTGCTGGTGATCAACCAGAAGGAGCCGGCCTGGAGCTACTGGCTGGCGGTGGGTGGCGCGGCCGTATTTTTTATCCAGACCGGCATCATGGACGCCTTTATCTGGCCGGCCTTTTTCCCCTATAAGTAGGCCGGACTGTAACTTTTTACAAAAAGCGTTAAAATATGCTTTGAACCCGGCGCTCTGCAGCCAGCAAATTTATCCCGGATTCGATAGGAGATACTATGTGGCGTAAAGGATGGCGCGAAGAAGCCCTGTCACGACTTGACCAGCCATGGGACCTGGTCATCATCGGAGGCGGCATTACGGGGGCTGGCGTCCTCCACCAGGCCACCCTGGTGGGGCTCAAGGCCCTGCTGGTGGAAGGCGGCGATTTCTCATCGGGCACCTCCAGCCGCTCGTCAAAGCTGATTCACGGTGGGCTGCGCTACATCCTCAACAAGCAATACAAGGTCACACAGGAGTCGGTGCGGGAACGGGAGTGGCTGCTCAAGGAGGCACGCAACCTGGTGACAAAGCTGGGCTTCATATTCGCCAACTTCGAGCGCTACCATGTCAAGACCAAGCAGCTGGGCAAGATAATAGCCGTCTATGACCTGCTGGCCCCCAAGTGGGACCACCGCGCCTACAGCAGGGAGAAAATACTCAGGGAATACCCCGTCCTGAAATCGGAGGGTCTGCTGGGCGGCTACCTGTACTACGATGCGGCCATGGATGACAGCCGTATCGTCCTGCGCGTGTTGAAGGAGGCTGTCAGGGCCGGCGGCACTGCCGTGAACTACCTG
>Ga0208045_1000860_pt1 | contig 10483 bp, 8 predicted proteins | sample PL_2010_200m_FD_184160 | JGI IMG/M metagenome (GOLD analysis project Ga0208045, IMG submission 184160) | Freshwater microbial communities from Powell Lake, British Columbia, Canada to study Microbial Dark Matter (Phase II) - PL_2010_200m... | ecosystem: Environmental > Aquatic > Freshwater > Lake...
ACAAGCGGTATGACCGAACATTCCTGATAACTATTTTTAGAGGTGTCACATGAAAGAAGAACGGGGAGTATCACGGGACGTAATAGGGACGGCTCAGCCGAAAGAGGAAAGCAAGACCGGAAATATATACGAATCGCCTTAGCATGTGTTGGGATGGCTCTTTTTCTGCTTGCGTTCATCATGGCCGCTCTGAGGCGGTATGGGTCATAGGAACTTCGCGGTCAAAGTCATGCTGTTGGACATGATGGGTTCAGTTTCCGCAACCATCCGCCGTTGCGGCCTGTGCTCAAGAAACGGAGTGCACATATGCAATGGATCTTTTTTGGTTTTGCTTCTTCGGCGTCGCAACGGGAATGATATTCATAAAGTGTCAGGATCTGGGTGCCGGGCTAACAATAGCCATTATTGTTCCGCTGGTTTTTCTTGTCGCTTATAGCCTGGCCAGGATACAGACCCAAAAACCAGAGGCGGAAAAAGATACCAACAGATAGCGCGTCGCTGAGATCTCCTGTGTAACCCTACTGAAATTGATAATTCAGCATCTCCGATTTCTCCCGGCGTTTAATTCCCAGAGAAAGAGAGGAACCTGACCGTATGGTGCTCAGCAGCCCCATCACGTCGTCCACCGTTCGAATCTTCCGGTTGTTCACCTCCTGGATAATATCTCCGTTGGCTATCCCCATCTTCTGGTAGAGACTCCCGGGCCGGATGCTGCTGACGATGAAGCCATCGGGAACCCCCGCGGTGAAGTAAGGCCGGATCTGCGCTTGGCTGAGTATGTTCCCCATGTTCGCCATCGCATCCTGGATAAAGCCTCGGCTGACAACGGTCGTACCGGAGGAAACCTCGGGTGGCGCCGTAGCCTTTGAAGGCGCCGGAATCGGCCCTTTCTTCATCACCAGCATCTCCAAAGTACTTTCCTGGTCGTTTACCAGCAAATCGACGGCGTTCCGCCTGATCCGGACCACCTTCGCCCCGGTGACGACATCTCCCACCTTCACAAGTCGCTGTTTTCGCCTTCCTTTCTCCTCGATGATCGCAAACCCGTACTTGGCCCCACCTGCGACGGTCCCCTTGAGATCGATGAGCAGTGCGATATCCTGCTGCGGATACACCGCACGGGCCTGATTGTGCGCAGCAGCGTTGGTCTTTGTTGCAAAGAGGTTCCGCTCCGAAATGACCCGATAGGCGTCCAACGATTCGCGCATCGACGCGGCCACCGTCTGCGCCGTCTCCACCGCCGGAGGCGGTCGCATCCGGATGAGTTGGAGCGTCAGGGCTTTATAGAAGATCCCCGTCGCCTGGTAGAGGATGACGGCCATCAAGGTAAGAATCACCGTCCGTCGGGAAACGAGACCCCGAAAATCAAAAAGCGACCAATGAAAAAACCGCGACCAGTCCACCCACTCACCTTATCAATGCAACACAACGGGCAAAGTTAATTCTTTGTCGGCGGGAAAATGACGAAATGAGCCCTTCTGTTTTTCACCCAGGCTGTCTCATCATGCCCGTTGTCCAGAGGCATCTCCTTGCCGTAACTGATCGTCTTGATTCTTTCCTTTTCGATGCCCAGGTCCAAAAGGTACTTCGCCGCTACTGATGCCCGCTTATCGCCAAGCGCCAGGTTGTATTCAGCGGTGCCACGCTCGTCGCAATGGCCTTCCACCACGAGTTTGTACTCTCTGTACTTCAGGTACGCCGGGGCGCCTGCTTTCAGGATCGCCTGGGCCTCCGGTTTCAGATCATACTTATCGAAATCAAATTTGACATCCGGGATCTGCAGTTCCTTAAGAATCGCAGCAGTCTTCGCCGCTGCATCCCGCTTGGCCTTTTCGGCCGCTTCGCGGGCAGCCTTCGCCGCAGCTTCTTTCGCTGCCTGATCCCGCAACGCCTGTTCCCGCAGGGCTTGCTCCCGTAAGGCCTGATCGCGCAGGACCCTTTCCCTGCCAGCCTGGTCGTCAGTCACAGCCTTCGCCGGGGCCTGGACAGCCGGTTTCTGCTCCCGGGTCACCACGGCTTCTTCCTTCAAAGCCGCCTTCTTCGTACAACCGGCAAGAAATGCAACTGACAGAAACAAAACCATTACTGCCAACCCCATCCAAAGTAGTTTCTTTTTCATAATCTTTGTCCCTCCATCATTTTGTGGTCATTCAAATGCAATCAACCGCTAATACCGCTTTGAGATGTCCTGCAAAATCCGGATGTTTCCGCGAGATTTGAATTGTGCCGTTGTCTTGTCGTAACTTCACGATTCAATTCATGGTAAATTATTTTTAATACACTAATCGCTTCTTGTCAAATGATTTAAACAGAAATAGTTTCTATAGAAATGATTTGTAATAAATCCGTTAATATGCTAAAGAGCAGCCACAATCAATAATTAGGGGGTGTTATGGGAAGGAAAACCGCGGCTGTAGCAGAAATCATTGATGATATCAGAAGGGTCTTCCAAGTCGTCAACGAACAATCAAAAAAGGCCAAACGAGAAACCGGCCTCACCGGACCTCAGTTATGGGCCATCAAGATGATCGGGGAACTGGCTCCCGTGAGGGTGTCCGATCTGGCCGCAAGAATGTATCTTCACCCTGCCACGGTGGTCGGAATCCTTAACCGCCTCGAATTACAGGGCCTTATCAAAAGGTTGCGCACCAACGAAGACAGGCGCGTCGTGAAAATAGAGCTGACAGATGTGGGGAATGCGATCGTGGCAGAAGCGCCGCATGTCGCACAGGGGTTGCTTGTAGCCGGACTGGAGGTTCTGCCGCAAAAAAAACTGCAGGATATATCCGATGCTTTGCTGGAACTGGTTCATATACTCGGTGCGCAGGAACTTCCCCCTCGGTTGATTCTTTCTCCCGAGATCAATCTGAGTAAAAGGAAAGCGAATTGAAAAAAAGCCTTATCGAAGAATCCATCCTGTTCATCAGCATCCTGAAATGGGTTGTGATCGCCACTGGTATTGGGATCATCGTGGGTCTTGCGACGGCTCTTTTCCTGACGCTGTTGAACCGGAGTTTGGTCTTCAGCGCCGGGTATTCGCATTATTTCCTGCTGTTGCCCGTCGGTTTGGCAATCAGTGCACTGGCCACTCAATACCTGGAACCAGAGGCAAAAGGGTACGGCATAGAAAAGGTGATCGCGGCCGTTCATCGAAACGGGGGTAGGATCAACGTCGGTATCGTACCGGTCAAGCTCCTGACCACCATCATCACGATTGCGACGGGAGGATCTGCAGGGCAGGTCGGACCGTGCGGCCAGATAGGCGCGTCCCTGTCTTCTTTTGTGACCGATCTGTTTAAATTCGACGACAACGACAGGAAAAAGATCGTCATCTGCGGTATCAGCGCCGGATTCGCGGCAGTCCTCGGTGCTCCTTTCTCCGGGGCCATTTTCGGAGTCGAGGTCCTCTATGTTGGAAGCCTGTTGTATGAGGTCCTTCTCCCGTCCTTCATTGCCGGAATTACCAGTTATCAGATTGCTTCGCTGCTCGGGATCCACTACGAGTTTTATCCTCTGGATTTTACACCGACCCTGTCAGAGGTGTTCCTATTAAAGATCGTTCTGGCCGGTATCTTTTTCGGGATCTGCTCGCTCATCATCATCGAAGCCATGAAGACCGGAAAGAGGTTTTCTGAAAAGTTCGGCAAATCACTGCCTCTGAGAGGTCTGATCGGCGGTATGATTCTGATCGGAATGACCTATATTTTCTCAAAGCAGTTTCTGGGCAGCGGCCTCGAAACCATTCAGGCCTCCCTCAGGGGGGAAGAGATCGTCTTTTACGTCTTTTTCTTGAAGGCGGTTTTCACCAGCATCACATTGAACTTCGGCGGTAGCGGCGGTCTGATCATGCCGATCCTGTTCATCGGCGCCACGTCGGGAAGCCTGTTTGGGAGCATGCTGGGACTGGATCGGGCGACCTTTGCTGCGGTCGGCTTCGTGAGCCTCCTGGCAGGGGCAGCCAACACACCGATCGCCGCCAGTATCCTGGCCGTCGAATTCTTCGGCAGCGCGATCGCCCCGTACGCCGCTGTCGCCTGCATTGTCAGTTTTCTCATGACGGGCCACAGAAGCGTTTTCCCGACACAGATCCTGGCATTCAAGAAATCCGCTTCGGTGGATGTTGAAGTCGGTAGCGATTTGGACCATATCCATACATCCTTTAAACGTCGTGATAAAAGCCTGGTCGGAATCTTATTGAAGGTCTCTGAAAAGCTGACCGGCGCACACAGGAAAAGCGGTAAGCCAGACAATCTGGATCGTTAAAGCCGTCATTCTCGACCGCTTACCGATCTGGCAGCGGCAATCTGTTTGCTACGAACTGAACGGTTACACGGAAATTATTCCAGTCGAAAATGGTCAGATCCGATGAGGGATTCCTGTGCAAGTGATTATTTTTACCGATCTCGATGGCAGCCTGCTCAACCACGAGGATTATTCCTTCGCTGCGGCACGGCCATCCATCGAGAGGATCAAAAGGGCGGGCATTCCGCTGATCATCACGACGAGCAAGAGCAGACTGGAGGTGGAACTGCTGCAGCGGGATATGGGTATACGGGAACCCTTCATCGTCGAAAACGGCGGCGGCATCTTCTTTCCCTATGGATATCGGGATTTTATGATCGAGAATGGGGAGTGGGACGGGGATTACACCCTCATACGCATCGGGACGACATATTCCACGATCCGCAATTTTTTGAAAAAGGTCGGCGCACGATTTGAAATCAGGGGATTCGGCGATCTGACTGCCGAAGAGATATCCGAACTAACCAGTCTGGCTCCTGACCGTGCGGAAATGGCAAAGGCAAGAGAGTTCACCGAGCCGTTCCTTTTGAAAAGACCGGACGGCATCGGTTGCTTGAGTGCGTTAGCGGCGGAAAAAGAGTTGAAAGTGACCCGGGGCGGGCGTTTTCATCATTTGATAGGAAGAGAACAGGACAAAGGGGTGGCTGTCCGGATGGTAATAGATATCTTCAAGATCAATTCAGGAGAGGAATTGACGACCATCGGCATCGGTGACAGTGAGAACGACCTGCCGATGCTCGAACAGGTGGACATTCCTGTTCTGATACCCCGCCCGGGGAAAGGGTACCTGGACATTCAACTGCCGGGAGTGATCCGGGCGAAGGAGCCGGGGGCAAGGGGGTGGAACGATGTCATACAAATGCTCCTGAATGAACAGAGTGAAATCACAACCAAAGAATCATAAAAGGCAGGAGGAGAATTAATGACAAAAGTTACTCGGTTTTCCACAGCACTAAGACCGCACGTAACGGCGAAGATCGAGCAGCTCGGATATGCCGACATCGTCATCGGAATCCCCGCCTACGGCAGCGGCGACTCCATCGTTCATGTCATCAAAACCGTCGTCAAAGGGATCGAGCAGTATTACCCCCACCTGAAGGCCCTGATCGTGGTTTCGGACGGCGGTTCGACCGATGATACGAGGGATCTGGCGCGGACCGTCGATCCAAAATCCTACAACATCGAGAGCATCGTGACCATCTACCGGGGTATCCCCGGCAAGGGGTCGGGACTGCGTGCCGTTTTCGAGGTCGCTGCCTTCCTGAAGACGCGGGCCGTTGCGGTTTTCGATTCAGACCTGCTGTCGATCACACCGGAATGGGTGCGCAATTTTCTGGAACCCGTCTTCCACGGCTACGACTATGTCGCCCCCTTCTATAACCGCTACCAGCTCGACGGGACCATCACGAACACCATCGCCTACAACTTGACCCGGGCGCTCTACGGCAAGCGGATCAGACAACCGATCGGGGGCGACTTCGGCATCTCCCCGGCCCTGGTCAAGCACTACCTGGATCAGGATGTGTGGGCAACGGACATCGCCAAATTCGGGATCGATATCTGGATGACCACATCGGCCATCGTTGGAGGCTTCCGGATCTGCCAGGCGAAACTGGGGGTCAAGCTTCATGACCACAAGGATCCCTCCTCCGACCTGGGTCCCATGCTTCGCCAGGTGGTCGGGACCATATTCCAACTGATGGATCAGTACCAGGATTACTGGCTAAAGGTCGTGGGATCGGTGGAGGTGCCCACCCTCGGTGAGTTCGCAGGTCAGAAGGCGGATGCATTCGACATCGATCAGTCCAGTCTCGTGGAGTATTTCAAGGTAGGTTTTAAAAATTTCGGCGGTGTGTGGAAGAATATCATCGAAGAAAAGGACTATAAAGTCATCCAGGAGATTGCACGAGCCGGTAAAAACAATCACTTCTTCATGCCCCTCGAAACCTGGATCCGGATCGTCTACCGGTACGCCGGCGCCTTCCACACCACACCCCGGCAGCGTTTCAAAGTCCTCGATACATTGACGCCCCTCTATTATGGACGGGTCGCCTCCCTCGTCAACGAGCTCCAGGACAAAACTCCGGCGGAGGCGGAGCACCATTTTGAACAAAATGCGCTGGCCTTCGAGAGAATGAAAGAGTACATGGTCGCGATCTGGGAAAGAAAGGGGGAATAGAGATGGCCGATTTCTGTCAGAACGGGGTCATCACGACCCTGCAGAAGCTGAAGGCAAGGCCGGTCGAGGAGATCGAACGGGAACTGAAGGTGATTTCACAGAAGCGGAAAATGGTCCTCCTTCTCCCCGCTCTCGTGACGGAATTCGATGGGAAAGCCATGCCGAGGATCATTGAAGAATTGAAGAATGTGGACTATCTCCATAAGATCGTCCTCTCCCTGGATCGGGCAAGTGAAATGCAGTTCAAGGAGATCAGAAAAATCATGTCGGTTCTACCGGTGCCGGTAACGGTGATCTGGCATGACGGCCCCCGGATGCAGGCGCTGCTGAAAGAATTGATGGATGCCGAATTCAATCTGGAACACCCGGGCAAGGGGCGGTCCGTCTGGATGTCGCTCGGTTATATCCTTTCAGACCGGGATATCTATGCCATCGCCATGCATGACTGCGACATTTTAAACTACGAGAGGGAGATGGTTGCGAGGCTCATCTATCCGGTCGTCCACCCCGCCCTCAGCTTTGAATTCAGCAAAGGATACTATGCCCGGGTGACCGACAGGCTCTACGGGCGGGTGACGAGGCTCTTCTACATCCCGCTGATCCAAACCCTGAAGCGGATCCTGGGACACAACGCATTCATCGATTATCTCAACAATTTCCGATACGCCCTCTCAGGCGAATTCGCCTTCGACAGCAACCTGGCAAAAGGTATCCGAATATCGCCGACCTGGGGGCTGGAGGTCTCGATGCTCAGCGAGGTCTATCAGGCGACTTCCGTGAACCGGATCTGTCAGGTGGAGATCATCGACACGTATGAGCACAAACATCAGATTCTAAAGAAGAACAAACCTACCGAAGGGCTGATCCGAATGGCGACGGACATTGGCAAGGCTCTGTTCCGGGTTCTCAGCCAGGACGGTCTGGTCATGAGCGACGCCTTTTTCCGGACCCTGCAGACGGCCTACATTCAGGAGTCCAGGATCGCGATCGAGAAATACAATGCCCTCGCCCTGCTCAACGGACTGATCTACGACCGGCACCAAGAGATCGAGGCCGTGGATATCTTTGTCCGCTCTCTAAAGCTGTCCATTCAGGAATTCATCAAAGATCCTGTGGACATCCCGATGATGGCGGGATGGGTTCGCGTCGTAGCAGCCATACAGGATTTTTCCGATAGGCTGTTCGCAGCCGTGGAAGAGGACAATCGATAGACAGGCCGCCGATCGGCGCACGAAGGGAATCATGAATCCATCGAAACCCATCCAGCTTGCCGCCGTCCCGGGAACACCACGGGGAAAGGGCAGCCCGCTAAGCCGATTGCAGGCGGTTGTACTGGCCGTTTCGTTGATTTCCATTTCCTTTTTTCTAAGCGTGTTTCTGACCAGCCAAAGCCATTTCAGCGCCCCCGTGTATCAACCGGGCGATATCGCCCGTACGGATATCATCATCCCGATGGATTCGCTGATCGAGGATGAAGCTGCGACACAGGCCCGCCGGGCAGAGGCCGGAGCCCATGCATTACCGGTTTATCGATTCGACCCATCATTACAAGATAACCAGACGGCCAGGCTGAAGACTGCATTTGACCAATCCCGAGCCCTTTTGGGGCTGAATGAAGCGGAAAATGAATCATCCGGTGGGACGCGCAGGCGTTCGTTTCGAACGCTGCCGACGGCCGTGAAGGCGCAGCTTCGTTCAACCATGCAGAGTCTCGGCATAAAACTGCCCGCGGATGATCTGCTTGTTTTTCTCGTTAGAGAAGGTTTTTCGTCGAGCCTGGAGGATCAGATCATCCTTCTGCTGAAGGATCTCTTTTCCGCCATGATCGTCTCCGACGATACGCTATTCACCAAGGAGAAGGGGAACATTCACAAGGTGAACATGGTCACCGGAAAGGTGGAGACCATCCCCGTAAGCCTTATCTCCACGCTTACCCAAACCCGCAACAAATTCAGCAAGCAGATCAGTCAGGATTCCCTTCTTGCCGTCGCCAACCGCCCGTATGTTCATCGTATCCTGGAAAGTTTGATCATTCCCAATCTGACATTTGACGAATCGATGACCAAGTCAAGACAGGCAGAAGATGTAAAGAATGTCGACCGTGTTCTTCGGCAGTTGAAAAAAGGAAAGATTGTTCTCCGTCAGGGCGATGAGGTCGGGCCGGACCACCTGGTTCAGATTGAAGCCATTCGTAAACTTTCCCCGACGGGTTCCTCAATGATTCAAGCCATCGGGATGGCGTTTTTGATTGGCATCCTTTTGACGATCTTTCTCTTTTTCGTCCGCTTCATCTCTTTAAACCAATGGAGCTATCTGCGGCTGGCGGGGTTTTTAATCCTGGCCCTGACGGCCAACCTGCTGCTGTTGAAGGCTTCATGGTTTGTCTGCGAATCCGTCAGCCAAAGCTTCCTGGCCTCACCATTTAACGATAAAACCTATTTCTTTTACCTGTTGCCATTTGCTTACGGATCCATGCTTGTAACCCTTCTGGCGGGGGAGCGATGCGCCCAGATTTTTATAATTTTCTTCTGCATCCTGGCAGTGCAGGCCATCGGAACGGACTCCTACGGCTTTTTCTACATCCTGATTACCAATCTGACCGGCATCATCTTCATGCGGAAAGCCACACAGCGAATCGGACTGATCGGGGCCGGATTCAAGCTCGGCTTATCCGCGGCGCTCCTGTTTGTCATCCTCCAGGCAACCGGACAGGCGCCGCCGGATTGGATCAGCGGAAGTTTCGGGGCTGCCCTGGCGTTGTTGTCCGGACTTGTCAACGCCCTTTTCGTTGCCTTCACGCTTCCACTGTTTGAGCGCATCTTCATGGTAACAACGGAGGTCAGGTTGTCCGAGCTCGGCAACCTGAATCTCCCGCTCGTCCGGGAAATGATGATCAAAATACCGGGAACGTATAACCACTGCATTGCGGTGGGGACCCTGTGTGAGGGGGCCGCCAAGGCTATCGGTTTGAACCCGCTTTTTTTACGCGTTGCGAGTCTATATCATGATATCGGCAAGACCGTGCAACCGGAATATTTCTTCGAGAACCAACATGAAGTCAATCCCCACGATAAAATCGGCACGCAGCAGAGCGTTCATATCTTAAAGGAACATGTTGTCGAGGGAATCAAAATTGCGAAAAAGGAGTATCTTCCGCCTTCCATTGTTGATTTGATCCCCCAGCACCACGGAACGAAATTGATGCATTTCTTCTATGAGAAGGCTAAAAAAGAGGCGACGATGTCCGGGAGTGAAGTTCAAGAAGATCCGTTCCGTTATTCCGGCCCCAAACCTCAAACGAAAGCCGCGGCCATTCTCATGCTGGCCGACGGCATCGAAGCCGCCGCGCGGACACTCAACGACCATTCCCAGCAACAACTTCTCGAACTTATCCGAAAAATAATCGCGGATACGACGGAAGACGGACAACTTTCGGAGTGTAACATCACATTGTCGGAAATGAACCGGATCACCTATAGTTTTCTGGAAACCCTTTCGAGTTACTATCATGGCCGTATCGCATACCCGGGGTTCGACTTCAAACAGGCCCCCCGTGCCAATGGGAACGGAGGGCAGTGATGATCCTCGCCATTACGGTTCTCCCGGGGTCATTACCGTTGAAATTACTCTCAAGCGGTTTTTCCTACATCCTTATGTGGTGTTTCGTACTGATTATATTTGGTTGCGCAAAAGCTGACTTTCTCGAATACCGGGAGAAGCTCCTCCTCTCCGTCGAATGGGGTGCTAAAGCCGGTAAATTTGGTCTTGCAATCCCTGCGGAAGGCGAAATTGTCGGGCCGCGTACATTCACGATTGACGGTAACGGGAACATTCATATTTTTGACACGGTAAAGAGAAATATCAAGGTATTCAATGGTGAAGGGATTTTTCAGCGGAGTATCGGCAAGGACCTTCCGGGATACGCGTTCGTCGTCCACAAAGGACACTATTACCTCCTGGACGGTGAAACCATCTATCGATACACCCTTCCCGGAATACCGA
>Ga0208045_1000862_pt1 | contig 10474 bp, 5 predicted proteins | sample PL_2010_200m_FD_184160 | JGI IMG/M metagenome (GOLD analysis project Ga0208045, IMG submission 184160) | Freshwater microbial communities from Powell Lake, British Columbia, Canada to study Microbial Dark Matter (Phase II) - PL_2010_200m... | ecosystem: Environmental > Aquatic > Freshwater > Lake...
ATCCAAAACCAAATACCTTGAAGGGCTTCAATGTCCTAAGTTGCTATGGTATGAGTATAACCGTAAAGAAGACCTGCCAGAAGTTGATGCTGCCACCCAATTTATTATGGATCAGGGCAAGATTGTCGGAGAGTTGGCGCAGACGCTTTTCTCCGGAGGCATCAGGATTGAAAGAGATTATATGCCCGATAAACAGGCAGAGAAATCATTAGCAGCCGCAAAGCTTCGTAAACCTCTTTTTGAGGCCGGTTTTGTATATAAACAGGCCTATGCGTTAGCTGATATCCTTAATCCGGTTGCGAAGGACGCCTGGGACCTTATTGAAGTAAAGAGTTCAAGCGGGGTAAAAGACGAACATTATAGCGATGTCGCTTTCCAAAAATATACATACGAAGGCGCGGGGTTAAAGATTCGCAAATGCTATCTTATGTATATCAATAACCAATACGTGCGGAAAGGCAAAATAGAGCCGGAAAAATTATTCGCAACAGAAGATGTTACAAAACAATCAGACGACCTTATTCCGGAAATCGAGGAAAATATGGCTGATATGTTGGAAGCGATACAGAAAAAGGATGCGCCGCACGTAAAAGTCAGCCCGCATTGCGACAATCCGCGCCCTTGTCCCCTTGAGGATATATGTTGGAACTTCCTGCCACCCAAAGACGACATTTTTTGTTTATATTCCGGGACAAAGAAAGCCTATGAACTATTAGAACGCGGTGTATTGCGTATTACCGATATAAATGCAGAAGTTAATCTAAGCTATAAACAGAATATTCAGATTTCATGCCATAAAACCTGCACACCGCACATCGACAAAAAAGGGATAAGGGATTTTCTTGATACATTGGAATGCCCTCTTTATTTCCTTGATTTTGAAACGATAAATCCCGCGATACCTGCCTATGATAACTCAAGGCCATTTGAAGCCATTCCTTTTCAATATTCATTGTACATAGTCAAAGATGAGGGCGCGAAACCCGAACATCACTCATATCTTGCGCCGGGCGATAAAGACCCAAGGCCTGAAATTCTAAAGCAATTAAAAACGTTATTGTGTAATTCAGGATCAGTCATAGCCTATAACGCTACTTTCGAGAAAACAACGCTTCGGCACGCAAGCGAAGCATACCCTGAATATCAAAGTTGGGTAGCATCATTGGAGGAGCGCATTATTGATTTACTTGCTCCTTTCCGAGGCTTTCTTTATTATCATCCGGACCAGGCAGGAAGCGCCTCACTTAAGAACGTCCTTCCCGTAATGACAAAATCAAGCTACGATGACATGGAAATCGCTGACGGTAACATGGCTAGTATTGAGTATTATCGGGTAACCTTTGGAGAAAACATTAATGAAAAAGAACGCCAACGCGTTCGTGCGGCACTTGAAAAATATTGCGACTTGGATACAAAAGGAATGATAGAGATATTGGAAGAGTTAGAAAAGCTATGCATGTAGATAGTGTAATGTTCCACTGAACTAATATTTCATCTCTGAGGGGCTTTCGCAGCGCCCTTTGTGTGCCTGTTCCCCCTTAGAGGAATTAGCTTGTATGGATATATTGAATGTGGTATTATGTGGCATAATGTTGTATAGTAGAAAATGGAGCTTTTCTTATGTTGCTTAAAGGATATCTAACAGTAGAAGAAGTTGCTAAACAGTTGGGTTTATCTGAATATAGAGTGCGGGAGCTTATTAGAGAGAAACAGATTCGTGCCGTAAAGATAGGACAATGGCGTGTGAAGCCTGGGGATTTGGATGAGTTTATAAAGAGTAGATATAACGTCAAGGAATAATAATGTTTAAAAGAAGAGCAAAGAAATCCCAATCAATAGAACCAATAATCGGTGTGGACGATCCTTTATTTGACCCTGCCGATGATTGTCTTGATAGAAGTAAATTTGCCGAGAGGATTTTTACGCTTATAGATACTACACCGCTTGATACACATCTTCGAATTGGTATTTTAGGTGATTGGGGAAGCGGTAAGACAACAGCAATGAATTTTATCAAGAGCCGTTGTTTTGAGAAAGGCCATCCGGTAACTGTTTTTCAACCTTGGCAATTTCACTCGAGGGAAGACGCTTGGAAAGGATTTGTTGCGAGTATAGATAAAGGACTTGCATCGTGGAAAAACTTACCGCTGGGGAATTTTAGACGAAAGAGAGCAATTAAAGATATTTCTGGGAAAGCCAGAAAACTAGCAGAGATTGCAGACACTAAAATCGGGAAAGCTATTGGCGAGCTTATTTTAGCCCCTTTAGAAAATTTGCTTGAAGAAAACAAGCGTAATGTGACTAAAGATTTGAAGAATATATTAAGCGATAAAAGGCTCTATGTTTTTATAGATGATCTGGATCGCGCTGAACCAGAAATCATTTATGATATGTTGATGTTGCTTAACGAGATATTTGATATTAGCCAATGTGTTTACATTATAGGTTTGGATACTAAAACAGTATCGGACGTTTTGCGAAATAAGCTGGGTTATATTAACCCGAAAGATTTTATTGACAAGATTATAAACTGGCCTTTTGAATTACCCATCCCATCTTTTTTTGATTGGGAGTCGTTGCTTGAGAGAGAATTAAATAGTGTTGCAACCTATGTCAAGAAGGATGCAGTATCCAATATTTTAAATATTCTCCCCAAAAATCCCCGTAAGTTTAAACACTATCTAAGATATTTAAACAGTTTACACAAAGGGTTTTTGTCGCGCTTTGGTAAAGATGAGCTTGATTGGAAGATGTTATACCTTGCCCAGCTTTTACGGATGGAGTTTCCGGATGTGTTTAAGGAGTTTATGCAGGACAGCGAAATCATCGATGACATCGCGTCAGGACGGTTATTGGATAAACAAAAAGATGTTACTCGGCGTGCATTTGGCTCAGATAAGAAAGAAGAAATCCCTGAATGGAGAAAGAAGATCGAAGAAAAGCTAAGTAGATACAATGATATCGACCAAGATAGGTTTTTTGTTATTTACGAATCTTTACGTGAATGCGGTGGATTTACAGTGCCTGAAAGAGTTAGGAATCATTTGCTTGTCATAGAGGTTCCTGAGCTAATGACGTGGAGCGAGTACAGTGAAATAAAATCTCGATTGCTTGCCTTAGATGACTCTGGGGCTCAAAATGAGCTGAAGAAATTCATTTTTGAAAGCAAGAAGAGTAGGGATATCGAACGGGTTCGTGAGTTCATAAAAATGCTTTTGAGAGAACGCGAGCAAATTTGGAGCAGCCTTATTGACTTGCACTCGCAAGACGAAATGAAGGCATCAATAGAGGAAGTTAACAAGATTATGCGTCTTTGTGATTTGCTTATCGATGTGGATGAAATTTTTGTTGGCAATAACTCAATCTTTGACAAAGCGACTTTTGAAGAATGGTTTGGCTTCTTATCTAAATGGTTTCACTTTAAAGAACCAAAAAACCTGTATGAATCTCTCCGGAATAACGAGAGGGCTCTATTGCTTAAGATGATCAACAAGAATCTGTTTCGTGTATCAGAAATGGCAGAATGGTTACGAGGTAAATTGAGGGACTCGGATTTTATGGATTCAGAAAAAGCATTCGTAGACATTCGAAAAGAAATAACCGGTATTTTGGAGAAAAAATTGACTGAGGATTTATTAAATCGTTTTGAGCGAAGCGACGGCATAAAGGAGTTGTGGCCCGGGGATATGTTTGGTACAGAGAAAGTAATTCTCTTTAAAGGCGATGCTTCATTTCATACGCAGGATAGGTACTCTAGACTGAAAACCATCGCTGATAAGGCAAAAAATAATATTGAAATACAGAAGAATTTTGTCGAGTTCCTCAGAATGTTATTTTATTACGCGACAGAGGGTGTTCTTGGCTGGGTATCACGCGAAGACGTTATCAAGTTAGTACAAAAAGAGGCATTTTTTAAAATCATCTGGACCACTTCGGTTTGTAGACCGTTAAATATGAGACTTGTTGGATCTCTTGAAGGTTATATAAAGCAATTATCTGCTGTTGTAACAGATGAAAAATATTTTGACCGCCCGCAATGGTGGCAGGCTTTGATTGCAGATAAAGCTGATGACGTAAAGAAAAAGGGAAATGATGTTTGATATTAAGACTCTTGAATCGTGGTTATGTGACGCGGTGTGCAGGATAAGGGGCGCTGCGAATCTATTGATTACATAAAAGGATCATTAATAACAGATTTACTTGGCGAGGGGGGCAAGATGCAAAATTTAATGGAAAATTTAGTGAAAGCTCTCAAACAGGACGAACGGGTATTAACCAAAGACGGATTGCTAAAAAACAAGCTTACTGAGCTGGCCTTGAAATTGGATCAGGTTCTTCTTTCGCACCTTTTGAGCGACAAGAAACTCAGGGAAGCTTTTTTTGTTGAAACGGACGCTAAAAAAGAAAAATTACTCGTATTCGATTCGAATAAGTTTATTAGTTTTATCAATAATAAAGAATTTCTTCCGGATTCGTTTACGGCCTTTAAAAACCGCATTGGACTGATGTCTAATGGTGAATATATCAAAGAAAAAGGTGACGTTGTTCTTGCGTGGGCTTACAAGGATTGCATCCTTGAAGGCGGGCAGGACAAAGAAGATCAAAAACGGGATGAGATTTTTTATAACGAAGTCTTGGCGCCAGATGAGATCGACCGGCTTTTTGAAGAAAAAGTGTTTACAAACTTCAAACGCATTGACAGCAAAGGCGAACATAAACTTGATAGATTTGATGATTCCGACAATCTGATTATCAAGGGGAATAATCTTCTCGCCTTGCATTGTTTGAAGCAGAAATTCAGGGGGCAGGTAAAACTTATTTATATTGATCCGCCTTATAACACGGGAAATGACAGTTTTCATTACAATGACAAGTTTAATCATTCCACTTGGTTAACATTTACAAAGAACAGGCTTGAGATAGCTTATGAGCTATTGAGAGATGACGGTGTAATATTTGTCCAATGTGATGATCATGAGCAGGCTCATTTAAAGGTTCTCATGGATGAAATTTTTAAAAGAGATAATTTTATTACCACTATGACGATAGTGAATGATGCCCGAGTAAGGAACTACGAAGCTTTAGCAAAAACCCATGAATTTGTTTGCGTGTATGCTAAAACTGCTCTGTACGAATTATATCAAACTGTCAATGAAAGCAAGGAATTTGCATATTCAGACGAAGAAGGCGATTTTGATATTTATGAATTGAGAAATAGAAACATTCAATTCAATTCACAAAATCGTCCGAACTTATTTTATCCTTTTTATCTTAACCCAAATAAAAAAGATAAAAATGGATTTTATGAAGTGGGGCTTCAAAATAAAAAGGGTTGGATTGAGGTATTGCCTTTAAAATCACAAGGGGTGCAGACTGTATGGCGATGGGGTAAGGAAACAGCGGAAAAACATCTTAATACGATTTTGTTCGGGAAAGAAAGCTCAAGCGGTTATCAGATAGTCAAAAAGTATAGAGGAAAAACAAGACCATTTTCTTCTGTTTGGCACGACAAAGAAATAAAAACCGATCGTGGGACGCTGGAGATTAAAGCATTATTCAATAATAAGAGGGTTTTTGATTTTCCAAAACCCGAAGCATATATGCAGAGAATTATTGAGATGTCAACAAAGCCGAATGACATAATTCTCGATTATCATATTGGTAGCGGGACTACTTGTGCGGTTGCTCATAAATTAGGGAGAAAGTATATTGGCATAGAGCAGATGGATTATGTAGAAAAAATAACCGTTGAAAGATTGAAAAAAGTTATTCATGGAGAACACGGCGGAATCTCCAAAAAGGTAAACTGGAAAGGTGGCGGTTCTTTTGTTTACATGGAGCTTATGGAGTTGAGTGAGGCTTATATAAGAGATATCAAAAAAGCAGAAACTACCAAGGTTTTGCTAGGTATCTACGAAAAGATGAAAAAAGAAGCTTCCTTCCGCTATGAAGTGGACTTATCTAAGTTTGACGAGAAAGAATTCGGGAAGTTATCACTTAAGGATCAGAAGCAGGTGTTGCTGGGGTGTCTTGATAAGAATCATCTCTACGTTAATTATAGCGAGATAGATGACACGACCTATAAGGTTTCAACAGAAGATAAGAAGCTAAATAGAGAGTTTTACGGATTTTAATATGCCTACACTTTTAGAAAAATTAGATGCTTTTTCAGAACTGGGTGGATTGAATCGTGCTATCCCGGATTATGTTCTTACGAACCTGAGTTCACGGTTCCGGCTTCGCGATTATCAAATCGAAGCTTTGGCGCGATTCCAGTTTTATTATTCTGCGTATACGGACAAGAAGTTACCCATTCATTTATTATTCCATATGGCAACAGGAAGCGGTAAAACGCTTCTTATGGCAGGCGATATCCTTTATCTCTACGAGCAAGGACACCGAAATTTTATTTTCTTCGTAAACAGCAAAAATATTATTAAAAAGACTCAAGCGAATTTCCTCGATAAGGTCTCTATTAAATATCTCTTTGCTGACAAGATCGTTTTCCAAGACAGAGAAATTCGAGTCCAAGAAGCTGAAAATTTCGAAGCGGTCAACCCAGACAATATCAATATTGTCTTTACGACGATTCAAGGGCTTCATACCCGTTTAAACACACCTCAGGAAAATGCCATCACCTACGAAGATTTTAAGAATCTTAAAGTAGTTTTCCTTTCTGACGAGGCGCATCATATCAATGCTCTTACTCGGCAAGGGAATAGGCTTTCAAAGGAAGAAGCACTTGAGCTTTCTTGTTGGGAGAATACGGTCAATCGGATATTCCAGAGCAATCGGGCGAATGTGATGCTTGAATATACTGCTACCGTTGAGTTGGATAATCAGGCAATTCAAGAAAAGTACGCCGACAAGATTATTTATCAATATACCCTTAAGAAATTTCGGGAAGATAAATTTTCAAAAGACGTGCGTATTCTACAATCCGATATAAGCACGAAGGACCGCGTACTGCAGTCGCTCATATTGAGTCAATACCGGCGCAAGGTTGCCGAAAAGCATAAGTTGAATCTTAAGCCGGTAATTCTCTTGAAGTCGAAACGGATAGCGGATTCGGAGGCGTTCCAGCAAGACTTCACTTCATTAGTAAAAAATCTCAAAAAAACCAATATCCAAAGAATCGAACATAATAACCCATCAGGAATAATTAAGCAGGCGTTTGACTTTTTCAAGATAGAGAAAATTACCACAGAAAATCTAATTAAGGAAATTCGGCAGGATTTCTCTGAAGAAAAATGCATTGCCGTCAATTCAGAGGCGGATACCGAGGAAAAACAGATAAAAGTAAATACTCTTGAAGCCGAACATAACGAGATTCGGCTTATTTTTACGGTTAACATGCTCAATGAGGGTTGGGACGTTCTCAATCTTTTTGATATTATCCGGCTCTATGAGACCAGAGACAGCGGAAATATCACTATATCGGAAGCTCAGCTTATTGGCCGCGGCGCCCGGTATTTCCCTTTTCAGCTGAGCGAGGATCAGGAAAAGTATAAACGCAAGTATGATGAAGATCTAACCAATGAGCTTAGGGTCTTAGAAGAGCTTCATTACCACTGTATAAGCGAGCATCGTTATATTTCGGAAATTACTTCTGAGCTTGTTAAGACGGGTATAAAGCCGCCTGATGATCGCAGGCGCGAGATCACTGTGGCGATAAAAGATGAGATCAAAAAAACCAGCTTCTGGAAAAACGGATTGCTGTTTTTAAACGAATTAAAGAAAAACGACTTTGCGACAGTTAGAAGTTTGAAAGACATTGTTTCAGATACCATTTTTAAGCACAGATTAAGAACCGGCAAAACGATTGAAACAAAGGTATTTGAGAATGGCCAGAAAGAGAAAGAATCGATTTCCGAAGCCCCGCCAAAGACAGAGATGAAGCTTAATACAATTGAAAAGCATGTTTTGCGCAAAGGGTTGGATAAAATCGATTTTTACCGTTTTTCAAATCTTAAACAGCATTTTCCAGCTCTGCGGTCTATCGATGAATTTATTACTTCGCGCGATTATCTTGGTCAAGTAACCGTAGAGGTCTATGGAAGAAAAGAGCAGCTGGGTACGCTTAATAATCATGATAAATTTGATGTGGCGTTAAGTGTGCTCAAAGAACTTGCCGGAAGGATTCAAGCAAATAGTTCCGACTTTATCGGAACAAATGAATTCAAGGCGCAAAATATTGCACGAATAGTTCCTTTGACAAAGACCCTCGAAATTTTGAGAGGCGGAGATGATAGAGAATATGGTGTTGCAATGCGGGATGCACAAAATCCTGACCTCAGATTAGATTTGTCAAAACGCGATTGGTATATGTTTGATGAGAATTATGGCACCGATCAAGAAAAGTATTTCATTCAGTTCATTCGACACGCTTACGATGAATTAAAAAAAAGCTATACGAATATTTATCTTCTGCGCAATGAGCGGATATTCAAGATATTCAGGTTCTCCGATGGCAAGGCTGTCGAGCCTGACTTTGTCCTTTTCTTGACCGAAAAACAGAGCAAAAAGTCTTTATCCTACCAGCTTTTTATCGAGCCTAAAGGCCAACACCTTATAAAAAATGATCAATGGAAAGAAGATTTTCTCAAGGAAATTGAAGCAAAATATCGCATTGATACCCTATTTGAGGCCGATAAATATAGCATTGTGGGGTTGCCTTTTTACAACGAAGATGCCAAAAAACAGGAATTCTCCGAAGCATTCAACAAAATATTGAGACTCGTCAGAAAGGATGAAGAAAACATTGTTGCCAAGGAAACCTTATTTTTCAGTGACCTTATTCCCAATGAAGATATGCTAAAAAAGAATAAGCATTTAACTCATTTGCCAGTCCTTTCACTGCAAGCAGCTGCAACAGCATTTAGTGGAGAGCAAAAATACCCTAAGGTTATCGGTTGGAAGAAATTAGACATTAAAAAGAAGTTTAACGAAGATTATTTTATCGCTAAAGTTGTGGGGCGATCTATGGAGCCAACTATTCCTGATGATAGCCCTTGTTTATTTCGTTTTGAACGTGGAGGCTCAAGAAACGGCAAAATTGTCCTTGTTGAATCTCGGCAGGTGACTGATCTGGAAACACATCAGAAATTTACTATCAAGCGGTACAGTAGCGAAAAGAAATATTTTGAAGATGGCACATGGCAACACAAGAAAATAATTCTTTCCCCGGACAATAAAGAGTTTGATGATATTGTACTTGAAAATGTATTAGAGGATGATTTTAGAGTAGTTGCAGAATTTATATGTGTTCTTTGATAGGCTATAATCAAACACCTTTTTAAAATTTTTTGGCCGCCGCAATATAAAAAGGACCCTTCGGCTTCGCTCAGGGCATGCTTTTTTATTTAGGATTTTTGCGAGGAAGAGGACGCAAAGTGTTTGGCGAATTTTGCCCCCACCCAAAATTCGCCAAACACGAAAAGCCGAATCGTATTCTTGCATTACCGCTAAGCGAGCGTCCAAGCGAGCGTGGCATGAGCCCGAGCCCCAGCGAGGGCGAACGGTGCAAACACCACAAACGCAGCCCGCCCAAGCGGGCGGTGCATTCCCCTGCGGGGAGGCTTCGCACTAGTTCATTGAATTTTAAAGAACGAAAAAAGAACATTGTAAAGACGAAACAAAAGGCCAACCGAAAGTCCGGATAAAGACTTTGGGGGCAAAAAATTTGTAACTCTTTTTAGATTCTTGGTTTGGCATTTTTGTTTTTCCTCAAAAAATAAAAAATTAAAGGGGGCAAAAAATTCAAAAGAAAAAATGTTTTTGTGGGCGATTTTGATGTTTTTGCGTCCTGCCTTCGGCAGTCCGCGTCCCGCAGTTGCGGGACAAAAAAGCAGATTTATAAATGCCCCGTCCACCCGTAGTCACTGCGTGACTGCTTCCACCTTTTAAAGGAGGTTATAAATGCAAGACCAATCACATCTTGATAGCAAATATTTTATTGACAGATATAAATATAATTGTCCTTTTTGTAATCGCCGGCATGTATCTTACCATGTTCAATCAAAAACGCATTTTGATTGGAATGGCGATAAGACGTGTTATTTATATATAATCCAATGTGATTCATGTAGTAAAGAATCATTGCATTTAAGCTGGCACGATATATCACTATTTAATTGTAGTGGATCAAAATATCGATTCTCTGAAACTCAAGTTGATAGCGCGGGGGAAGAATGTAATATAAACGAAATAGATTTAGATCATTTATTTTTCTATCATCAGCCAACCTCTTTTTTTACTGTCGATGAACGAGTGCATCATATAATAAGAGAACTTATCACAGAGGCTGAAGGGTGTCAGAAAATGAACTATCTAACAGGTGCATCAGCATGTTTAAGAAAAGCAATTTATGAATTATTAAGAAAGGAAGGTATCGGCCCAGACGTAGGCGATTACAAAGAACGTATAAAAGCTCTTAAAAAGAAGTTCCCATCTGTTGATTCAAACTATTTTGACG
>Ga0208045_1000863_pt1 | contig 10467 bp, 3 predicted proteins | sample PL_2010_200m_FD_184160 | JGI IMG/M metagenome (GOLD analysis project Ga0208045, IMG submission 184160) | Freshwater microbial communities from Powell Lake, British Columbia, Canada to study Microbial Dark Matter (Phase II) - PL_2010_200m... | ecosystem: Environmental > Aquatic > Freshwater > Lake...
ACATCCTTGAGCGAAGGCTCAGGGTTACTCTTGAAGAACTGAACCAGCTCACTGTCATGCTGAATAGCCGACTTGCCGAGTTCACCCCAGGCGCTGTAAGTCACCACAGAATCTTCCTGACGTTCAGGGATACCCAGGTCTGCTTCATCCACCAGAGTGGGTTCGCTCTGTGCAACTGCAGTCGCCTTGGGTGTGGCAACCTGCTCGTTGAGCAGTGCATCGAGCTGCTTGGCTGCATCCGTTGCAGCTGCATCCTCAGGGTGCTGCTTGCGTTCGGTCAGCTTCTGCTGAGCAGTGGCACGATCTTGTTCGGTGACCTTGTAGGCACCGCCCTCGAAGGCGTACTGGTCCACAGCCTGCAGGTTGGCCAGGATCTCCAGCTTCATGGATTCAGCACTCAAAGCCGTAGCCCGCAGCTGCTTGAGCTGGAACTCGATAGGGCCTACACCTTGTTCCTTCATGGCTGCACGTTGAGTCTTGTGCATCGACGCCCCTTTCTTGCTCATCATCGAGGCGACATTGGCCTTGAGTGTTTCATCGCCTTCTTGAGCCAAGGCCTCAGCCAGCCCCTTGAGGGTGCGTTCCAATGTGGCCAACATCTCATCCGTGGGCGAGTAATTCAGCGCCTGCAGGAAGGTTTGCTCATTCAGGGTACGGGCACCGGCATGCACATCCTTGAGGCCGTAGATCCGGGCATCGTGGACGTTGATCGAATCAACCATGGCACCGGCATTGATCGAGATTGCCGCATCGGTCGAGTGAACCGAACCCACGGCACCCGACACACCAGGACCCACTTCACCGGACTTGTATCCCGCCAGTTTCAGACCGGCCATGGTCTTCTTGCCCTTCTTGCCGAACTTCACCTCGTTGCGGTAAGCCGCTTCATCACTGAAGCCTTTGTCCCGCTTGGCCAGACGCATACCGGCTTCCAGCTGGTTGCTCGCACTGGAGAATGCGGTGTGCAGGATCGGAGCCACATCAGTCAGCGAGGCCTGCAGTTCAGCTTCTTGCTTCTTGGTCAGATCGTGCAGGGGAATGCCTTTGGTGTCGGTGGCCATCAGGCCCTCGGCAATCAGCTTCTGAATCATGGCTTGACGCTTGGACTGGTACAGCTGCTGGTACAGATCGAACGCCAGATTGGCAGCCTGGTTGAATGCCTGACGACGCTCAGTGAACGGGCCAAAGGCTTCCTTGATGGTCTCGGTGATATCGCCACCCAGCGTGGCCAGGTAGGTCGACTTAAGGGCCTTGAACTGTTGAGTTGTGAAGGTGAATTCCATGGCCTGCTGGACCGTCATGTTGACGTTCAGGCCTGTGGCTGCTTCTGCATCAGCCTTGTTGATCAGCAGGTGAGTCGCTGTCAGCAACGTCTTCAGTTCCAGCTTCGACGTACCAGCAGAGATCTCCTGGATATGATCGTAGACCTGCTGGATGAAGTCCTCAGCCATGGTCTCAACGGTCTTGCCCAGACCTTCGCCATAACCACTTTTGGTCACAGGAGGCTTCATCAGGTTACGGCCAGCCTTGGTAGGCGCACCTTTGTCATCCAACCTGCCGGTGACATAGAACAGGGCGTTGTACATCGGACGCAGCTTGTCGTCCTGCAGCTTGGTTTGAACCCGCTTGTTCAGGTCGATACCCGTCGACTCGTACAGATCGCTCTGGCCAGGCTCTGCACGCCACAGGTTGTAGTTCTCGAAGTCACTGCCGTTCTCGAAGAAACCACCCTTGTTCAGGGTGGCCATCGCATCGTTCAGCGAATGGAACGCACCGAACAGCAGGTGACCCAGCATAGGACCGTTGGTGACTCCATCCACCTCAGCCAGCAGCATGGTGGTGAACGTCTTCTGACCGGCATCACGGGCATTCTCATAGGTGGCCTGAGCCACCAGTGACGACAGCGAATGGAAGTTTTCGCCACCAGCCTTCACGCCATCGACGATCGCCTGCTGTTCACCTGGGGTCAGATCCTGATCCAGCAAAGCCTTACGCAGGGCAGCCACAGCGTCTAGATACACCGGCTTCTGCATCTCAGCTTCGTAGGCAGCCAGCGAGCGCTTGTTGTCCTGCTTGTCGGTCTTGACGCCCAAGCCTTCAGCCACACGCAGCTTGAACACGTCCAGGCTGGTTTGATCTACATCGGTCCAGCGAACCTCAGATTCGGCACTCTGCTTGCCAACAACGAAGCGGTGAATCTTACTGGTCTGTGGGTTGATAACTGAATCCAGACCCACACGGTCATTCTTCCAGGCACTTGGCATCAGGAAGAACTGGGTGTCTTGGCCAGCCTTCTGCTTGCTCAGATCACCGACGAATCCGACTAGACGTTCCCACTCACGAGCCAGACCCTGGTTCTTGGCGACCACACCATCACGGTTGGTCTTGTGCAAGGTTTCCAGATCCACATCCCGTACACCGGCCATCTGCAGGGCCAGCTCCGGGGAGATCTTCTCCAGGACTGCCCACATGTCTTTCTGCAGGACGTAAGGGGCCTTGGCCTCCTTCTCCAGTGCAGCACGCTCCTTGTCGGAGATCGGCTTGGTGGAGTTGTTGGCTGTCTTCTGGTCATAGGACAGGGGCTTGAAGCTCGGCTCACGACCACCTACCTCGATGCCGAACAGCTTGGTCAACATCCCACCCGTATTCTTGCTGGCATCACGGATCGCCTGGCCTTCTTTGGTCAGGGCGTTGTCCTTGTTGGTGACGAAGCGAATGAAGCTCACCGGGTTGTTGCGTGCCTTGATCAGACCTTCAATGGCTGCTTTGTCCTGCTGAGTCTTAGCAGTACGACGCATCTCCTTGATCTGATTGGTAAAGTCCACGCCTTTCAGGTCGTCCAGTTCACCTTTGGTGAGGGTGGACTGTTCAACAATGCCCTGATCCAGCAGCAGAGCCAGCACCTGACTGCCCAAGGCCACTTCCAGCTTGGCCTTCTCACTCTGAGAGGCATCACCTTTCAGCTGGTAACCCAGCGATTGTACGGCAGCCTGACCCAGTGAGTTGACCAACACACCCCGCAGCGTGCCGACCTTACGCAGCATCTGGTTGGCCTTTGGTGAGACCTTGGCATCAGCGTCCTTACCCAACAGCTTGTTGATGGTGGCGTTATCGTTCAGCGTCTGGCCACCGCTGTCAGCCACATAGGCGAACGCAGATGCTGCAATGGCCGTCTTCACGTTCTCAGCCACCTGACCTTGCTCATCCTGCAGGTACTGGGTGTAGTCGTTGTAGAAGAAGTCTGGGTTGTCGCGCTTGAAGAAGTTGCCTTCGATGGTTGGCATCCAGGCTTTGGCCATGCGAATGAACGCACTGGACAGGCCTAGTTGTTCTTCACTCAGCTCGGTTTGACTGACGTAATCCAAGGCATTCACTTCACCCTGGCTCAGCTTGGTCAGGAAGTTCTCAGTGGCCACCAGAGGACGTTGAGTGCCGCTCACGGCATCACCTGGCTGCTGGGAGAACAGACGCTTGAGGTTGTTCGTCTTGCGGTACTTCACCGATTCAGGGGCGTCATCCGCGATGCCAGCCTCTGCTTCCACAGTCTGCACAGGCTGAGTAGCCACCGGCTCTACAGGTGCAGCCTCCGGCTGTTCTGCGACTGTTGCCGGTGCATTACTAGCCTTCATGCTGACCAGCGCCTTCAGCGACTCCAGATTGGCTTGCAGGGCTTCGGTTTCTTGACCGATCCGGGCAACCAGACCACCTGAACCTCCGTGAATGGTCATTCCACCGACTTCGTACATCTCGTCGTAGCTGTATTCTCGATCGGCTTTAACCCATGTACCGGATTGGGTTGGCACCCACTGTTGGGTTTCACCTGTACCGGCGACTTCATCGAAGGCGTTCTGAGCCACTGCCAACTTGGCCTTACGTGACTCGACAAACTTGCCTAGCCCAGTGATTTCAGCATTGGCCTTGGCTAGATCCGGCGTGGTACGGCCCAAGGCCGATCGGACGTTACGGGCGTATTCATCCAGACCCTTGTAACCCTCCTTCTTGTTGCCTTTGAAAATGTCCTGGGAGACGCCTTCCAGACCCTTGAATTCATGCGACAACGCCTTGGCCTTGGCGAAGGTACGCAGCACGACACGCTCAGGCTCGGTGAGGCTATTGGCCATGTTGCTGGCCAGACGGGTAGCGACTTCAGCATCCAGAGCTTCAGGCGACTGCATGGCCAGGGAGACCACACGCTCAGCTCCCTTGCGGGCAGTCTGCCGAACCTCAGGCGTAGCACTTTCGATCACGGTATCGGCCAGCTCGATCTGGGCCGGAATATCCTGGCTCACCGGGTCGACCATCTTGGTCAAGGTCTGCTCGGCCTTGCTCACCGTGGCCAGCTGCTCGTTCAGTGCATCCAGACGGGCACGCTCAGGCTGCCAATTGGCTTCGGCATCACTACGGATCTGTTCGGCAGTGGCCAGAGCCTGTTCGTACGCAGGGCGCTTACTCTCATCCTGCAGTGACTCCATCTGAGTGGTCAGCCGGGTAACCAGCGATTCAGCTTCCACCAGGCTTTCAGGCTTGGATTGAGCCAGCTGCTGCTCTTCCTCCTGGATACTGTTTTCCAGGTCAGCCTTCACCTCGGTCAGTTGAGTCAGGTTGGTCTGACGCTCAGCCGGATCTTCGGTCTTGCGGGTACGTTCAACCAGTACTTCTGCTGCCTTGTGCGGGGCGTAGGACTCACCCTTCTGCATGAAGGGCGTAATGTCGCCCGTCTCGATGGCTTCGGATACCAAGGCATCAGGTGTCGCTTCACGGGAACCACCTCCCATGACACCACCCAAGGCAGCACCGGTCACCAGACCCATGGCAGCAGCATTGCCGACGCCTTCAGTCAGGTCACGATCAAGGGCCACGTTCTGCAGCATCTGCTCGCCAGCGGACTGAGCAGTTTCCTCAGCACCTTCGATGGCAGCACTGCCTATACCACGAGACAAAGCACCACGCTGACTGGTCCCCAAAGAACCAGCAACGACAGCTTCATCAATGTCGCCCAGACCCAGTCGACCGCTTACGGTATTACCCAGGCGGGCGACACCAGCACCCATGACACCGGTAAGCCCAGCAGCCACAGACTGCTTAGGGGTCAACAGGCCATCTTCGGTTTGCTGACGAATACCCTCGGCTTGGCTACCTGCCATAACCGCACCTTCGCCCACGGCAGTGGCAGCTTTCACACCCATGCCTAGTGCCTGCAGGCCACGGCCAATCAAGCCACCGGACAACATGGCTGGGATGGATTCACCAATAGCCGTAGCAGCTGTGCTTGGGTTTTCAGCCACTTCGGCCAGGGTGTCCCAGAATCCTTCTGCACCGTGAACCTGACCGTCAGCCTGTTGTTGCTCCCAGGTCTTGAGCGAATCCAGGAATTGCTTGGCCTCTTCCGGACGGAAACCAGCTTCCTCCAGGTACTTACCGGCATGGCCACCCGACACAAGGTCAGCCAGACCCACGGCCATCTCGGGAACGCTCACAGCACCCTTGACCGCAGTGACAGTACCGTCCTGAGTGGCACGACGAATCAAGCTGTTGGTGCGCTCTTCCGTCTCACTCATGCCGGCCAGTGAATCCCAGTTGGATAGCTGATCGATCTTCTCGGAGAAGCCACGAGCCTTAAAAGCACGGTTAAGTCGATCCAGGTTAGCGGCACCTTCCCTCGCTGGCATCTGGGCAGACCCGAACGTCATCTCACGCTGGGACAGCAGATCCATGTCGGCATCAGTAGCCTGGTTGTTGCGGTAACGGCCATAGGCTTCTTTGGCAGCAGCATCCACCGAGGCTTCCTCGGCAAAGGCGTACGCATCCAACGGAGCCTGTAGGACATTACCCCCCAGAGCAGCGGCATCCTTGGCGAAGGACGCCAACTGGTTGATCACCATGCCTGGATATTCCTCATGATCCAGACCCAACTTACCCACAACACTGTTGGCGTTGGCTTCATCAATACGACCCTGCCGTTCACGAAACCGACGATTACCGTCGATGATCGATGCCGTACGGGTAGCCTCACGCGCTGCCAATGAATTAGGGATCGGCTCCTGGTCCTTCAGCGCACCCAGTACTTGACGCTTTAATTCAGTTGCTTGCGCCAGCTTTTCCTTTTTAAGTTCGGTCAAGGAGATAGAGCGTAGTTCTTCTGGGAGTTCTGGAAGTTCCGGGAGCTGAGCCATTACTTATCCTGTTACTTAGAGGAAGGCTTTAATGCGTTGCGTATCTTATACCGATCCATGAGTTCCTGGTTCGCAGTATCACGCGCTTTTTGCGCTTTACTCAGTTGATCTTGATAACCCATGTACTGCACGTACTCGTTATAAACCTTGGGCAGCACCCGTTTGATATCCGAGTTGGCAAAGTCGTCGTCACCAAACCACGCTTCATCAATACCAGCCATCTTTGCAGCAGCCAATATAACGGGACCTAAGTTGGCATCTTCCGGGATTTTCAAGTCCTTGTTGCCCCGCAATTCCTTAACCAATTTCTGGAACTGCTTGGATGTGTTGTTCTCTTCACCAGGCGTCATCTTGGTGACTTGAGCAATCGCATCACTCTCCGACACGTTATCGTTGACCGCCTGAGAGAAGACGGGCTGACTGTCGACATACTTCTGTGCAACAGCAACTTCCGACTCATAAGGAGTTAGCGCCCGGACACGTTCTTCATCCTGTTCCGGCGTCAATCCAGTCAACTGGCTGTAACTACCAGAGACCTTCGAGAGCACATTGTTCAGCAGACCGACAGGCGCATTACCCAAGTTCTGTGAAACAGCACTGCGAACATCAGCCAGCGAACCTCCGTTCTGCATCACCTGATTGGCCGCTATCTCAGCGTTACGCTCATCAAGTGCCCATTGGTGCTGATCTCCGGTGATGTTCCGACGCTGAGCAGAGTTAGCCTCCATATCCGCCACACGACGCCCTTCAAATCCAAGGCGTGTGCGGGCATTACCAATCTGCTCTACCGTCTGATGATCACCCAGCAGTGACCTGCGAATATCTACCAGCCCTTGAGCTGCAGCCGCCTGACCGCGAGTACTCAAGCCTGACTGCCCTAGTTTTTTCTCCAACAGATTGAGTTGTGCTTCAACCTGCTTAGGGTCCCCAATATCAATCTGCCTGGCTTCAGCTAGGAGACCGTTAAGGATCGGGGCATCGGCGTTGTCCTGTGCCTGGTTGTCGTAGGCCATCCGATTGGTAGCCTGCTGACGCAGGAAATCACCTCGGGTATCCAGGGCATTCCGCACAGCCGATCGATCGATCTGGGCACCGTACTTGGTCAGTTCCTGACGCAGTTGACCTGATGCCAGCAAGGCTTCCATTTCTTCAGGTGTACGGACCTGACTCAACCGATCAAGGGCGGCCTGAGTGTTTTGCTCCTTGCCTGAATCCCAATTGGCTTTCTCCTGGGTCTGGTACTGGCTGAGTACATCTTTCAAGCCATTGAACCCATTGTTCAGTGACTGCCCTGCCTGGTGAAACAGACTGATCGAGGCCCCTGTATTCGGGGCATCTACGTTGCGCCATGTGATCGCCATTTACTTGATCCTGTTCTGATCCATGTATGCACCTACCGATTGGTAAGCACCTGCGTTAGAGGCCACACGAGCGCGTTGCCTGTCCTCCAGTTGGGTATTAACCGTCTGACGTTGGGCAGCGAAGTTCTGGTTGTATTGGCGTTTGTTCTCTTTCAACTGGTCTTTAGCCAGGCCGTACTGCTTCATGCCCATCCAGGCATTGCCAATACCTTGAGCTGCACCCAGTGCAAGTCCGCCCCAACCTTGTTGTTGCATACCGTTCTGGTTGGTATAGCCGAGCATCGATTGCATGAAAGTTGGGTCAAGTCCAGGCGCACCTGTGCCCGCCATATTCAAAGCAGCTACGTTATCCAGTACGGGAGCATTTCCTCCAGGAACGAATCCTGAAAGATCGAGGTTACGATACCCGGCAATGGAGCCGCTGTTTACAACAGGCGTTGCAGTAGCAGACCCACCAGCACCAAAACTCATCAGTGCGTCTAAAACAGACATAAAAAAACCCTCGATGGTTACAAACACAGTCAAGTGTATGCAAACTGTATCGAAGGTCCAAAAAGAAAGACCTATTGAAGCTAAGACTACATCCCATTACACAGGGTAGTAGTACCGACTGTATTACAGTAAACCTGTCTAGGTTGATTATTTATGAACGTGTTCTGTAGTGCCTGCTGGTCCCTAGCCACAGCAGCATTGTGCATATCTATTTGCTGTTTCTGCTGTGCTACTTGGGCAGCCATCACGTTACAGAACGCTGTATCCACTTGTCTGTTTTTAGCTGCTGCACTTGCAACTTCTTGATCAAGACGTTGTTGGTCGTACGTCTTGCCACCTAGTTCAGACAATATATACCGAGTACCCAATGCACCTATATCCGGCGTAACAGCACCACTGGAGATGCAGTGGTTCCAGGCCACCCACCCATTGGCAATAGGGGCATACTCGTGAGGCTGGACTTCTGGCTTAACAGACGTGGCACACCCAGTCAGGGCAACAAGACTGGTAAGCAGAACAATTGATGTGATTTTCATAAGTCATCCTTGGGCACCTGACGTGAACGGAAGGAAGCCTACCTTGAAGCATGGCGAATCGCCAGCCACAAGGAGGCCTACCAAAGCACTAGACGTAAAAGGTATCGCCTACCGTGTTGTTCAGTTTAGGGAGCATCAGGGCAGCATCCACATAGCTGTTGATCATCTCGATGCCTGCCATGCCGATGTTCCCTGAATGCACGGTTCGGTTGTAGAGATCCTGGGGGGCCTCTCCCCATACGATCAACGGCTCCTCTGCGATGAACTCGAAGGGACTGATCCAGTCGTCTGTATCCAGCAGCTTCTTGGCATCCTCCAGCTCCTTGTTCTTGGCCTCAGCCAGTAACTCAAACTCCCCTGATTTCTTGTTCAGTACCTCCATTGAGGAACGGAAGTGTTCGGCCACACTGGCTTGAACCAGGTTGGTTCCAATCTTGACGATTGCAGTACCTGCCGTCTGGGTCAAGGTGAGGCCGTTCTGGACACCTTGGTAACCACCATAGGCAATCAGGGCAATGGCCAACACCATGGCCCATTCTGCACCTAAGGCTTCAGCCACTCGCTGAATGACATAGCCAACGACCTGTTGAATCACCAGCGTTACCACGATGATTGCCACCAGGTATACCGCTGTGCCCATGGCTGCAATAGCCGCCCACATCGTCGCACCACCAGGCGGGAAGAAGTAGGTCACCACGATGGCGATGATGATCATGATGGCTTTGAATATCCCCGACTGATACCACTTCTCCTTGGTGGTGATCCGTGTATTACATACAAAATGCAGGGACCGTGCATACAGCTCTTCACGATCCAGCATGTTGAATAGGTCGCAGACGGCATGATCCAGTGGAATCAGCAGGTTCTCTGAATCACCACTGGCAACCACGTTCTTACCTCGCCAGATGTGGTAGGTCAGCCTGGGATTGAACACCCGGACCTCTTCATAGAAGGTAGCATTCACCTGTCGACGGTAAGCGTGGTAAGGGATCAATACCTCACGGGTCATCTCCTCCCTGCCCCCCTCACCCTGCTGGGTGTATTTCTCCATAACAACCTCGTTACCGAACAGGCTGTCATGGCTACCTATCTTGCCGTTACCGATCTTTCCAGCCTTATGCCGCTTACCGATACCCTGGTAACCCAAGGTCATCGTGAACTCCTTGTCCTGCAGCACGATGGCCTGCGAGCCGCGACGGGTGAAGTCATCCATCCCATCTCTCAGGTCACCCGTCAGCTCATAAGGTGACTGGGAGGTGTAATACAGCAGGTTGAAGTACTCAAAGAGATACCGACGCTCGACCTCGTTCTCAGTCTTGGCGGGGACACCCCAAACCACCAAAGCCTGTTCGATATCGTCAATGTCAGGGTTTGAATGGATAGACTCAGCCACCGTGTCGAAGTCCATACTCAGGTACTTCAACATCTTGCGGGTGGTGAGGTATTCGGGGGTGTCTCGAAACTCTTCGTCCGTGCGGTTTCGCTTGTCGTGCCTGATGTAGGCAAAGGGGAAGTAGCTGCCGATCGCAGACAGGTCTACATCATGGATTACGTCCACCTCCGGGTACTCACCCGAGCCATCCTCGTAAGTCCAATACCCACGGTGGGCTAACGTACGTGAAGGCGTGTTTGTGTCAGGATTTGCAGGCACAACAGAGGTGAAGCTATAGCCTACCTGATAGTACTCAGACTCCTCGTCATACCCCAACAGCGGAAGCTTTAACGCCCCTTCCCTCAACGACTTTACAAGCACAGGCCCCAAAGGACTTGGCTCAACCACTTCGACCTCGAAGACGTACTTAACTGTCACGCTGTCCTGCGTGGCAGTTGTGTTGACTGCGTAGCCGGTGTGACGGGCGAAAGGGTCCAGCAATCCACCTGCAGGGCGCTCGGGTGTCCAACCTG
>Ga0208045_1000868_pt1 | contig 10417 bp, 9 predicted proteins | sample PL_2010_200m_FD_184160 | JGI IMG/M metagenome (GOLD analysis project Ga0208045, IMG submission 184160) | Freshwater microbial communities from Powell Lake, British Columbia, Canada to study Microbial Dark Matter (Phase II) - PL_2010_200m... | ecosystem: Environmental > Aquatic > Freshwater > Lake...
CTGCCTGGCCAGCGCCCGCTGGCACGGCAACGCCCTGCTGATGATCATCGATGCCGCCTTTGACTCCATCGGCTTGAACTATTTTCAGTCGGTCGTTCCAAAAGTCGAGCTCTTCCGCCGGAAATACGTGGAAACGGGCCGCATCCTCACCCTGGAGGACCTGGCCGCCGCCGACGTGAACGGCCTGAAATCCGTTTGGAAAAACGCGCGTTCCTGGCATGTGGCCCGCGAGGTTGCAGCCCACCTGCTGACGGTGAAAGTCCGCCACGGGACCGGCGACCGTGACGCGCTGATCCGCTGGGCGCAGCATGCCCCGCTCGATGGATGGGAACATGACCCTATAGGAAGCATCAGCGGGGTGGGCATCAACACCTACCAGTACCTGCGCATGATGGGCGGGGTAGATACGGTCATGCCGGACAAGATAGTAAAAAAAGTAATTTATGAGATACTTGATACAGCCGGCATCGAACGTCCGGCCGGCGACCTGGAATTTATCCGGATGGTGGAAAGACTGGCCCCGGAAACCGGGTACCGTGCCATAGAGTTCTGCTGGATGACATGGCTGGTCCAGTCCGAAGCCGGGTTGAGCCGGACTGAAAAATACGCGGACCTGCTGCCAAAAATATGAGTGACGAAGGAAAAAAACCGGCGGATCAATTCCCCGAAGATGCACTGGAGCCGAAGCCCTGGTCCTGGAACAGGGACAGGTATCTCCAGCTTGGCACACTGGCACTGGTGATCGGGCTTATCATATTAATAATCTGGCAGCGGGACAATATAGCGTCCTTTGCATTCTGGCTGGCTAAATACCCGGGGCTCAAGTACGTGGGCATCTTTGTCATCTCTGCCGCCGCTTCCGCAACGCTGATAATACCCATACCGGGACTTGCCATGACCTCCCTCATAGGGACACTGTCGGTCAGCCCGTGGGACCCGCTCTTGATCGGCATATCCTCCGGCCTGGGCGCCACCCTTGGCGAAACGACGGGCTATCTGTTGGGATACAGCGGGAGGATGGCCATACCCTATACCAGGACGTACGAGAGGGTGGTGGGCTGGATGGGAAGATGGGGCAGCCTCACAATTTTTCTGCTCGCACTGTTACCAAACCCTCTGTTTGACGTTGCCGGCCTGGCCGCGGGCATCCTGAAGTACCCCCTGTGGAAATTTATACTGGTAGGGGCCGCAGGAAGGCTGCCCAAGCACATCTTCTTCGCTTACCTGGGGTACTGGGGCATCCACGTCTTTCCGCATAGATAAGACGGCCCGGGAAATCAGGAGAACAAGGCCCAGGCATTGTAGTTGTCTGTCCTTAAATATTTAATAATCTCCTATTCTACTGACCTGGTCACATATTCGAGGAACTTATCCTGCAGCTTCTTAAAGGGCGAGCGGACTATCATAGAGGCCAGCCAGACCATGAATGACATCTGCCTGTCGAGGGGAAATACATTGTTCATGAGGGCCTCCCCCTGCGAAAACCCTTTCTTTGCCCCGCCGGCTATTATCTTATCACGCGACACGGCCAGTTTTTCCCTGATTGACCGCAGGTCGGGCCCAACAAGCTGACCGTTTCTCTTGAGCACACGGCCCGAAACCATGACGGTGTCAACATCACCGACATTGGCACACATTACAACCGAGCTGACGGGGTCGTTTACCGGGAACATGTTGACCGTATCGGTGCGGAGCATAATAATATCGGCCTGCTTGCCCGGAGTGAGGCTGCCGGTCTTTTTATCCAGCCCTATGGACTCGGCGCCTTTTATGGTAGCCACTTCCAGCAGCTGCTGAACGGTGGGCGTGATCTTCCTGGGCATGAGGCCGGACCTGTATAACCTGTCGTTTTGCAGGGCCCTCTGGACCTGCATATTGAGGCGGACCTGTGTGAACATATCTGCGCTCTGGTTGGAAACGATATCGATGCCCAGCCCCGTGCGCCCGCCGGCGGCGAGAACGCGCCAGGTGACCGGGTTGCCCATACCCATCTGGAGCTCGGTCTCGGGTGTGCAAATGACCGCGGCTCCGTGTTCGGCACAGATCTTCAGCTCGTGATTTGTCAGGCTCCACCCGTGTATAAACAGCATGTCTTCACCCATCAGGCCTGCCCTGTTGAGCCTCTCGATATACTTCGTCCACTTGTTCTGGGCTCCCATTCCCACGTGGGCACTGATCCTCTTCGCGCCGATCTCGCGTGCGAAGCCCAGCTCCTTCCTGGACAATTCCATGGGGAAGAAATCGGCCTCGGTCATGGCCAGTCCCATCAGGACTGTTGACTCCTCCGAATTAAAATGCTCATGTTTTACCCTCCGGGCATCGGCATAGTGCCACTCCGGGCTCATCAGCACGGCGGGCGTTAATCTCTGCTCGGGACGCGGGTTACCATACATGCCATAGCAGAGGATGCCACGCATGCCCGAATCTTTAAATGCCCGCACCACCTCATCGGCGTGATCGGGAGTGTTCATGATGTGGCAGTGGTCCACTATGGTGGTGACACCGGCATTGAGCGCCTCCAGGAAACCTGCATAGCTCCCGATGTAGGCATCATCCGGCTCATAAAAGGAGGTATAGACGCTGCGTATGCGGGAAGAGTAGTCGTAAAGGCTCCAGTCGGCCGTGATAGCCCGGAGCTGCGTCTGCCACATGTGCCGGTGGCAATCGACGAAGCCCGGCATAATGATCATGTCCTTAGCGTCGATAATCTCGGCACCGTCAGCCGAAATATCCTGTCCTATCTTCCTTATGACACCACCCTCAATGAGGATACTGGCGCCGTCCATGATCCCCAGCTTGCTGTCCATGGTGATGACGGTCCCACCCTTGATGACAATTCTTTCAGACGTTGCAGACATTGATACCTCCTTAGCGCTTCTTTGGTAAGCCTTATCGTGACTGTCTCGGGTAAAAAATCAAGACGGTCGTTCTGTGCCCGTGCTCTCCATGCCATTATATACCAGTGCGGTGGGAAAAAAGCCAGTCCTCTCTCACTTCCCCTCTCGGGTCAACGGTCGCACTATTAATAACCTTTCACAACTGACAGATGATGATATAATGAAATATCCATAGAGAGCGTTCGCTCTAACGGGAGGTGGCAGGATCAGGACGCACCGTTACATTGAAATAAATATTTTACGGAGGTAGTTGATGTCAAAACAGTTCAAGGTGCCCAAGAACCCGGCAGAGATCATGGCATGGATCAACAGTATACCCATGTACAAGCAAGATCAATCACTTGACCTCTCTTTTAAGAGCAAAGAGGAGATACGCGCCGCACAGGACGCCAACCTGGTCAAGCAGATGGAGCGCCTGGAGAAATTCAGCCCGTTTTATCGTGAAAAATTCAAGGAATGGGGATTGGACCACAAGTCGATCAAAACGGTTGACGACCTGCAGAAGATACCCACCACCAGCAAAGAGGATTACATGAAAGACCGCGGGGAATCCTTCAAGCTGGAACTCGATTTCAACAATATCATGGAGTACATACTCTACGAGATAACCTACACGACCGGTACGACAACTGGTTTGCCGACCCGGTTCTACAATACAACCTACGACATGTTCATGCAGTCATGGATGTTCAGGGTGGGCTGTAAAATAGGTTACCTGGAGCCCACGGATCACGTAATGAACCTCTTCCCCTTCCACTTCATACCCCATATCGGGTATTACAAGACCCAGCATTTCGCTGCCGCGACCGGCATGACGCTGAGCTATGGCTTCACTGGCGCCCAGTTGCCTGGATTCCCTTACAATATCCACCGCCCCATGCAGCAGGCTATAGAAGATATCGAGCAAAAGAAAATCACTGTGCTTTGCGGTATCGGCTCCTATATCAGGCGCCTGATCATGGTGGCGGAGGAGCAGGGCAGGGACTTTTCGCGTATTGAAAAGGTACAGGCCCTGGGCGAGGCAGTGCCAAAGGGCATGAGGGATGACATGCGCAAGCGCCTCCAGAAGATGGGCGCCAGGGAGGTCTATATAAGCAATGCCTTTGGCTTCACAGAGTCGCAGACCGCTTTCCAGGAATGCCAGGAGCTGGGCGGGGCACACCAGGGTGTGCCGCAGATGTACTATTTTGAGGTGGTTGACGAGAAAGGAAAGCGCAAGCCCGATGGTGAACCCGGACTGCTCTGCATAACGCACCTTGACCGGCGCGGGACCTGTTTGCTGCGTTACCTGGTAGGGGACATCGTAGCCATTACGGATAAGCAGTGCCCGCACTGCGGCAGGAACGACCAGAGGATCGTTACGACCGTCGGCAGCACGTACGGTACCCGTACCAAAGAGCTGATGAAGGTCAAAGGTACCCTGATCAACCCCGAAATTATGCGCGACGCGGTGGCCAATACGCCGGGAGTGATCGAGTACCAGTTCGTCATAACCAAGGAGAAGCAGGACGATCCATATTCGATGGATGTGATCAAGCTGCTGGTGGGTGCTGACAAAAGTGCCGACCATGCTAAACTTGAGGCCGAACTTAAGGACAAGGTTAAAAAAGCGGTCGAGCTGACTCCCAGGGTGGAATTCGTACAACTGTCCGACATATTCAATCCCGGTGCGACGCTGAAGGCCACGCGCATCGTGGATCAACGCCCGCAGGTTTGAGGTCAGGCTTAACTATGTTCCATTAATTATCGAGGAGCAGATGCAGGCGTGATATAATTCCCTGATGCAATCTGAGATACGGAGGCGGCTATGGACCTTGCGGAGATATTATCTCACCTGTCGATCCCGCGCCCCAACCACAGCCAGGCACTGGGAGAGACGGCAGCATACATAAAGGCGCTGCTGGCCGTCTGGGGCATACCGTTTGCTGTGCAGGAATTTACACTGCGCCCCTATATGCAGCTCCTGCTCGGTATTACCGTGCTGCTCCTGGCCGTTCTCCTGTTTGTCTTCGTGCTCAAGAGGAAACCCCTGGCAGCCCTTATTGTGGCGCTGTCCATCCCCATAGTGCTCATCCTGGAGTTTGAACTGTTCATACCGGTTGTCACCGCCCTCGTCACTAAAGGCGGTGAAAATATCATCGTAAGCTATACGGTGCCCAACCCTGCCAGGGAACTGGTCTTTGCCGCCCATTATGACTCCAAGACCGATTTCTGGGACCATATCCAGCGCTCGAAGATCTATGCTTTTATCCCCCTGGCCCTCATCGTCGGCCTGGCTGTTGCCATATTTACTTTCTTCACAAAGCGCTATACCGTTCTCAGGAAAAAGGCCGTAACTGTGGTGACCCTTGTCCTGGCCGGGGCTGTAGCCACATACTGGGGCCTGATCTTCCTCGGTTTCGGAGGGTATATTTTCATACCTCCCGACCGGCAGAGCTTCGGAGCCGTGGATGACGGCAGCTCGGTGGCAGCGTTGCTGGCTCTTTCCAGGGACATCCACGATGGAAAGGTCGACAGCGGGAACAGCAACATCACTGTAATCTTTACGTCCGGCGAGGAGGTGACTTTGCAGGGCGCCCACGCTTACCTCCTCGAGCGGTTCGGCAAGGGGCAGAAACCTGCCGTTCCCATCAGCCTGGTAAACCTGGAGCTCGCCGGCCAGAACGGACCCATGGTCTACTGGAAAAAGGATGGCGTGTTTCTAATATTTTACAATGCTGATCCGGGCCTTGTTGAACGCCTGGGCACCGCCTGGAAAGAGGTATCGGGTACAGCTATGGAGCCGCGCGCGGCAATCACCGACGATGCACAGCGCTTCATGGCTGCAGGGATACCTGCAATCACGGCCGGAAATGCCGGGTTACCGGGGTTGGGCGAGGGCTGGTTCCACAGCACTATGGACAATCCCGGGCGCGTCAACCCCGACAACCTCAAACTGGTGATAAAGGCTCTCGAGCGGTACATCGAGGGCTACAACTCCAGGTAGCCAGGTCCCTTATTTATCGCCGGTCCCGCAGCAACTCATCCACTTCTTCATCATCTCGGGAGTGAACTCCTTGCCGCCGCAGCAATCTTTCATCTTCGCCATCATCTCAGGCGTGAACCCTTTATCGCCGCAGCAGTCCTTCATCTTCGCCATCATCTCAGGATTGCTCATCATCCCACCGCACATATCCTTCATCTTCGCCATCATCTCAGGGTTAACCTTCATCCCGCTACACATATCCTTCATCTTTCCCTCCATTCCCGCGCCTGACTTCGCCGTGTTCTCTTTTTCCATTGTCTTGCTCCTTAATTAATATATTATTACTAACATTCGAGATATTTCGAATCATAGCCGTAAAAAATTTTACTTTTTAACACTCGTGTTGAAAAACTGTGCCAGTGCATCCAGGATTGCCGGGTCGGCATGGCACTCGATGCGCTGCCCCTGCCGCTGAGTCCTGATTAGGCCGGCCCGGTAGAGTTCCTTCAGGTGATGCGATACTGTGGACGGGGCAATCCCCAAATTGCAGCCGAGGTCACCGACACACTCGCTGACCTTATCATCGGTGCAGCACAGTCCACTATCTGAACCGCAGCCGGCAAGGCGCATGAAAATCTTTAAACGATGCGGGTTGGATAAGGCCTTGAAAATATCCGCATATTGCGCGTTGCTGAGCGTTCTATGTTTCGACATCGCTCGAATTATAAAACTATTTGCAGATATTTGTCAAGTCCCCCTGTGCAGTGTAAGTGCCGTTGATTTATAATGGACCGGCAGAAGCTTCATGGTTGTAGATTGGAGGTCAGGACTATTCATATGAAAAAACGACGCTGTTACAGGTTCCTGGTTTGGGCCGGCGCAATCATAGCCGGACTGATTCTTATTCTGGGTATTACCTATTTGGTACTGCCCAAAGGGCCGAGGGAAACGATGTCATTTAACGATACACATAAAATGGACCGCCCTGCAGCCGTTTCAGATAATTTCATGGCGGCCACAGGCACACCCTGGGCTACCCGGTCTGCCTTGCAGGTAATGGAAGACGGCGGCAATGCTGTGGACGGCGCCGTGGCTGCGCTGATGGCGCTTAACGTTACTTACGGCGAGGCGGCCTCCTTTCCAGGCGTAGCCCCGATACTGATCTACAACGCTGAGACAAGGACGGTGGAGAGCTATACAGGCGCCGGGACCGCGCCCGCCAGGGCCACTATCGAGCTGTTCCGCTCGCGTGGCTGGAAGACCGTGCCCAAGATGGACATCTGGTCACAACTGCTGCCTGCCTCGCCCGACGTAATCGTTTCCATACTCGATAAATACGGGACGAAATCGTTTACCGAATTAAGCGCCCCGGCCATCAGGCTGGCGCGCGAAGGTTTCCCTGTACACGATACCATGCTCAAGAACCTGAATCTCAGCCTGATCGAGCGCCTCGGTTTCACCATCCTGATGCCCTATAACGCTCAGGTATACCTGGGCGGCCAGTGGTGGCGGCCGCTGTACCACGGTGAGATCTTCCGCCGGCCGGAGTTGGCAGACACCTTTGAGCTGATGGCCAAAGCCGAGCAGGATGCCCTGGCCAGGGGCGGCACTCGCGAGGCAGGGCTGATGGCGGTCCGGGATGCCTTCTACAAGGGTGAGATCGCGGACAAAATCGTAGCCTTCCACAGGGAAAAGGGCGGGCTATTCACAGCCGAAGACCTGGCAAACTATCGCGGTTACTGGGAAAAGCCGCTGCAGGGCCGCTTCGGCCCCTATACTATTTATGCCAATGATACCTGGAACCAGAGTGCGGTAACACCCATGGCGCTGCAAATCCTGGATGGGATCGATCTAAAGAGCCTGGGCCATAACTCACCCGAATACGTTCACACCGTGCTACAGGCGATTGAGCTTACCATGGCGGACCGCGAGGCCTATTTCGGCGACCCCAAATTTGTTAAGGTGCCCGCAGCGGGTTTGCTTGATCCCAGTTATGCACAGGAGCGCAGAAAGCTGATGACGCAGGGCAAGGCCTTCGGCAAAATGCCCGACCCCGGCGACCCCTGGAAATACCAGGGTGAAGCTGCACCGGCAAGTCTATCCGTCACTAATAATATTGTCGCTTTAGAGGGCACCGGCTTTCAGTTTGGCAAGGACACCAGCTACATCTGTGTGGTCGACTCCAAGGGTAATGCTGTCTCATTAACTCCCAGTGACTTCCCGCAGACACCCATGGTGCCGGGCACCGGACTGACCCTGGGCAACCGCATGAACCAGTTCCGCCTGGATCCGCAGCACCCGGATGCCCTCCTACCGGGCAAAAGGCCACGTATAACACCCAACGCCAGCATGGCGCTTAAAGACGGCGAGTTATTTATGAGTTTCGGCACGCCGGGCGGCGATACGCAGACGCAGACCAACGTGCAGGTGTTCCTGAACGTCGTGGTATTCGGGATGGATCCGCAGGCTGCCATAAACGCGCCGCGTTTCCAATCATTTAACTTCCCCGATTCCTTTGCCCCGAATGTATACAAGCCCGGTACGATAGGCCTTGAACTACCCCTGCATAAGGCAATAGGCAAACAGCTGGAGTCGATGGGATATAAGATCGAGATAGGCGATACCTGGGACAACAAGTACGGCGCAGCCGACGCGATAATCAGAGACCCTCAGACAGGCCGCCTGACAGGTGGCGCCGACCCCAGGGAAGAATCCTGGGCTGAAGGTAGATAATGAAGCTGCGGTCTAATAGACCGCAGCTTCATTTAGTCTGGTTGAGGCGAGGGAAGCCCCGTCTACATCATACCGCACCATTATTGACCTATTAAAACAAAGACACGCATTAGCTGTTATCTCCAACTACCAAACTTCTTTGGCCAAGGTCGCTGGACGCAAGTACATATATCCGCAAATAACATGTGAGAGCGCAAATACTGTTGAATCATATTTGTTTCATGTACCCTTCAACGACGATGATCAATCCGTCACTTTCAAGCGGAGTAAAGTTCGGCGATTTGCTCAACGCAATGTAGTCAAATGTTTCACTTGTTCTGAAGTTATGCCAGGGTAATATCTTGAAGGGAACACCGCGTTCCCTTTCTACCATAGGTAAGTCTCGGATAAAAGAGCTTTCACCTTTTCTCTTCTTGAGCTGTATTAAACCGGCCCTTGCATCACCGTCCCATTTGGGCAGATCTTTCAAGTGTTTGAGGCGAGGAACCCATACAAGAGAGCCTACCCATCCGTAGGCAATAGCAAAAGTTAAGTAGTTACCTGAATGAACGTGTTTTTTCTTGAGCATCACAAGGCCACGTTCCGAGCCAACATGCAGAAACTCTGACGTCAGATACAGCCCACCCCCTACCCACAGATCCGGGTGAGCATCTATGTGTATTACTTCAAATGGTATCCTGAGCCTACCAGATTCAATGAGTGTGCGCCAGAAGTCGAGTACTCCATCATGACTTTCTACCGTTCGCCCCTGTACCGGGGCATCTGGTGAAAGGCCACATCTATCCTCAAGAAAGTGCCGTACCTTAGAGACACTCCATGGCTTATACTCTGAACCTAGCCTTCCGCTGTCATATTCGCTACAGTAAGCATTTTCGTTCAGGAAGAAATCCAAATCCAAATCCAAGCAGCGCATAAATCTCGTCGTAAATAGTTACTCTGTCTAGTTCTTACTATAGCGGCAGTAGTAATACTCGTCAATCAGTTTGAGGAAAACTGTGATAGCCCGGTAGTGGCTAGCTTTTACCTATCCTACACATGTTTGTTCCGCATATAGAACATAAACCTTTTGTTGCTGGCTTACCGTTCTTCATCTTTACGGATTTGGCGTCTTTCATTTCTCTCTCATTGCGGCATTTCATACAGTACGCTTTCATAGATACATCTCCTTCTTTGATTATGATGTAGGATAGAATATATTTAGTTTAATGTAAATAGTACAATAGTCCTGTTTACACTCGAAATACAAAAAAGCTAAAATCTAATAGATTTTAGCTTTAAATTTCGTGGTGGAGGCGAGGGAGGGTCGAACTCCCCGTCCAGAAAAAAGTTGCCAGCACTTCTACAGGCGTAGTCTGCTCTTTAATCTCGCCCGCTCAGCCTCTGCAGGCGGAGTTTAAGCGGGCCAGCCGATTAATCTTAAACAGTCCTCATCAGCATCGAGACTGTTGCATCCCGGCATTTCGTCGCCCAATCCAATCCCACCGGGACGAGGAAAGGTTGGACGAGCGGCCTTTTAGGCTGCTACTGGAACTGCTTCGTTGGCAGTTGTTTTTTTGCCACCTGATTAACGAGGTAGATGGCGCCTCGGCCTGCCGTACTGTGGGCTTTCCCCTGTCGAAGCCACGCGCCCCCACAAATATTTGGTTGTTAACGTGCTTTGCGGGCTCCTGATTTCATGGCCCGCTCCACTTCACGATCGGTCTCACGCTTAGAGATAGCGTCGCGCTTGTCGTATTGCTTTTTGCCCCTGCCGACGCCTATCTCCAGCTTGGCGATCCCGTTCTTAATATATATCCTGAGAGGCACCAGAGTCAAACCCTTC
>Ga0208045_1000872_pt1 | contig 10386 bp, 10 predicted proteins | sample PL_2010_200m_FD_184160 | JGI IMG/M metagenome (GOLD analysis project Ga0208045, IMG submission 184160) | Freshwater microbial communities from Powell Lake, British Columbia, Canada to study Microbial Dark Matter (Phase II) - PL_2010_200m... | ecosystem: Environmental > Aquatic > Freshwater >...
GCACAGATCCTTCGTCCATCGCGTGTTCGTGTTCTTCAGCTTCATGCTTTCCTCGTTTGTCGTTGGGTTGAAGGTGAGGAAAGTAGACCTGGTCTGGGGCACCTCGCCGCCGATCTTCCAGGGCTGGACGGCCTGGACTCTGGCGCGGCTCAAGCGCGTCCCGTTCCTGTTCGAGGTGCGTGACCTGTGGCCGGCTTTCGCCGTCGCCGTCGGCGTGCTACGCAACCGCACCCTGATCCGGCTTTCCGAATGGCTGGAGCGATTCCTGTACCGTCACGCTGACCGGGTGATGGTCAACAGCCCGGGGTTCATAGCGCATGTGAAAAGTCGAGGGGCGAAGCGCGTGGAACTCGTCCCGAACGGCGCCGACCCGGACATGTTCGACCCGTCCGATGCCGGCGAAGCGTTCCGGATCCGGCACCGGCTGGCCGATAAATTCGTCGTTCTCTACGCTGGAGCGCACGGACTGTCCAACGACCTGGGCGTGGTGCTGGGAGCCGCGAAAATCTTGCAAGATGTGACAGTCACTTCAAAAGTGACTGTCACATTCCTGGGCGATGGGAAGGAAAAGCCCAATCTGGAGAAGCAGGCCAAAAGTCTGGGCCTGACCAACATCCTGTTCCTGCCGCCCGTCCCCAAAACCGAAATGCCCGCCGCGTTGGCTGGCGCGGATGCCTGTCTCGCCATTCTCAAGCCCATCGAGGAATACAAGACCACTTACCCCAACAAGGTGTTCGACTACATGGCGGCCGGGCGACCGGTGGCGCTGGCGATTGACGGCGTCATCCGCGAGGTAATCGCCGCGGCGGGATGCGGAATTTTTGCCCAGCCCGGCGACCCGGCCGCGCTGGCGAACGCCATCCGCACCCTGGCCAGCGACCCTGAACGCAGCCGCGAGATGGGACTGAAGGGGCGGCGCTATGTGGAAGCGCACTTCAGCCGTTCCATGCTGGCTGAGAAGCTGGCGCACATTCTGGAAGAGATGACGGCGTGAAATTTACAAGTGGGTTTCAGGAGGTTGTATCTGATGGAAAGGTCGGGTTATTACACTCTTATCCAGTTGACGCCGGATAGACTCATCTTTACTCGTACCCGGCGGCAGCGGCGCGACGCGGCCATCGCATGTTCCCTGTTTGGATTGGTCGCGCTGGGCGTGGCAGCCTATTCGCTCGTCAGGCCGGCCAGGGACATGGCTGGCTTCATCTTCTTCTTGCTGGTTGGAACAGGCTTGCTCGTCGCGGCCCTGCTGGCCCTGACTTGCTGGACGGAGATCGAGTTCGACGCACGCGAGCAGCAGGTTGTCAAGCAGCGGCATGTGTTTGGAAAAGTACGGGTCGTTGACACGCTTCCTTACAGCCGGCTCAAGAGCATCCGCGTGGTCAAATCCCTCGGCGAGTATGATGTGGCGCACATCAAACTGATCCTCCAGTCCGGCCGCGTGTGGGCCGCCTTGCCGGGTTATTTCATCGAAAATCAGGCTCAGTCCGTGCGCCGCAGGATCCAAGACCACATGTACTACGGTTCACATCCAGGAGAGCTTCAATGAATTATGACTTCGACCAGGTGATCGAACGGCGCGGCAGCAATGCCATCAAATGGGATTTCTATCCGGCGGACGTTTTGCCGCTGTGGGTGGCGGATATGGATTTTTCCGCGCCGGAACCGATCCTTGCGGCCCTGCAGGCCAAAGTGGCGCACGGAATTTTCGGCTACGAAATCCCGCCCAAGAAGCTGCTGGAACTTGTCGCTCGACGCATGGAGAGGCTCTACGACTGGCAGGTGACGCCGGAGATGGTGATCGCGATACCAGGCATCGTGACCGGTTTCAACGTGGCGGCTGGGGTGGCTTGCGCCCCTGGCGAGGGCATCTTGATGCAGCCGCCGGTTTACTTCCCGTTCCTGGAAGTTCACGAGAACCTGGGGCTGGTGCGCCAGCTCGCGCCGCTTACGCAGGTGGACGAGGAGCATACGCTGCATTACGAGGTTGATTTCGATGCCTTCGAAGCCGCGCTGAATTCCGGCGGAGCGCGCACGCGCCTCTTCTTGCTCTGTCAGCCGCACAACCCGACCGGGCAAATTTACAGCCGCGATCAGTTGAGCCGCGTGGCGGAAATCTGCCTGAGGAATAATGATGTAGTTATCTGCTCGGATGAGATCCACAGCGAGCTACTGTTGGGGCGTCCTTCGACTTCGCTGCGGACCGCGCAGGATAAGGCGCAGCACATTCCCCTCGCCACACTTTCGCCGGAAATCGCCGCGCGGACGATCACCCTGGTCGCGCCCAGCAAGACCTTCAACGTGCCCGGCCTGTTTTGCGGATGCGCCATTATTCCGAATGATGAATTGCGCCAACGCTTCAAGAAAGAAGTCGAGCGTCTGACGCTGCACGTCAGCAGCCTGGGAATGGTCGCCGCGCAGGCCGCCTTTTCCGGCGAATGTGACGATTGGCTGACCGAGCTTTGCCGCTACCTGACCGCCAACCGCGACTTCCTGGTGGCGTTCGTAAAAAACAACTTGCCAGGGATTCGTACAACTGTCCCCGATGCAACTTACCTGGCCTGGCTGGATTGCAACGAACTGGTAAAAAGCGGGAAGATCAGCGGCTCGCCGTACAAGTTTTTCCTGCACAAGGCGAAAGTGGCCTTGAACGACGGCGCGACCTTCGGCCCTGGTGGCGAAGGCTTCGTGAGGCTGAACTTCGGCTGTCCGCGCGCCACATTGGTGGAGGCGCTGGAGCGGATGAAGGCGGCGTTGGCCGGCAAATAAAACCCCGTTAACCTCAATGCCGTTTAGTCGGGCTCCCATGCCCGACGGCGTGGGAGCCGTCTCTTCGGCATTATCTAAACAGTATCGCCGTTAGCCTCGAGCTCATCACGCTTTACGTTTTACTTGTTACGTTTATCCCATCCTCCCCGTTAGATACGCCTCCGTCAACTCTTCTTTCGGGCGGGTGAACATCCGATCGGTGGGGGAGAACTCAACCAGCTCGCCCAGCCAGAACAGGCCGGTGAAATCCGAGACGCGCGCGGCCTGCTGCATGTTGTGCGTCACGATAACAATGGTGTAGTTCTGCTTTAGCTCGCCGATCAATTCCTCGATGTGCAGGGTGGCGATGGGGTCGAGGGCGGAGGTCGATTCATCGAAGAGGATCACCTCCGGCTGGACGGCCAGGACGCGCGCGATGCACATCCGCTGCTGCTGGCCGAGCGAGAAACCCAGGGCGTTCTGTTTCAGTTGATCCTTGACCTCGTCCCACAGCGCGGCCTGGCGCAGGCTGCGTTCGACGGTTTCGTCCAGCTCGGCGCTATTCTTGACCAGACCGAGCACGCGCGGGCCAAAGGCGACATTATCGTACACCGACTGCGGAAAAGGATTCGGCTTCTGGAAGACCATCCCCACCCGCTGGCGCAGCGTGACCACGTCCACGCCTTCGGCGTTGATGTTCTGTCCGTCGAGCAGGATCTGGCCTTCGGCGCGCGCGCCGGGGATGGTGTCGTTCATCCGGTTCAGGCAGCGCAGGAAGGTGGACTTGCCGCAGCCCGAGGGGCCGATCAGCGCCGTGACCCTGCGCGGCAGCACCTCCATGCTGATCTTGCTCAGGGCCAGTTTCGCCCCGTAATAGAAGTTCAAGTCTCGAATGACGAAGATGGGATTCTCAGCGTCCACGCGTTCAATTTTACACGATATTTTTCTGGTTGTTGCAGCTATTCTCAATATGGATATTGTCACTGCGAGGAACGAAGCAGTCTCCCTGAACAAGGGGGATTGCTTCGGGAAAACCACCCTCGCAATGACAGCGCTAAATCGGCTATAATTTGACTGATGAAATTCCCCCGCCTCGCTATATTCTTTTTGTTAATTTTCCTCGCAGCCTGCGGTCCGTCTGGCGCGCAGACCACCGGGCCGACCAGCGCGGCTGCCTATATCGAAAACAAAGGCTCGGACACCATCGTTAACCTGGCGCTGGCCTGGGCGGAGCGCTATCAGAGTGAGCATCCCGATGTTCGTATCTCGGTGACCGGCGGCGGGTCCGGGACGGGTATCGCCGCGCTGCTCAACGGGACAGTGGACATCGCCAACGCCTCACGGCAGATCAAAGCCGAAGAAATGCAGCAGGCGCAATCCAAGGGGATCAACCCGCTCGAGCATGTCATCGCCCGCGACGCCATTGCCGTGATCGTCCATCCCGATAATCCGGTCAGCGAATTGACGCTCCAGCAAATCTCAGCTATTTACAGCGGTAAATTCAACAATTGGCAGGAGGTCGGCGGCGAGGACCGGCCGATCGTGCGCCTCTCGCGCGAGACCAATTCCGGCACGCACGTCTATTTCCTGGAGACGGTCTTGCGTCTGGGTGAAAAGAACGACAAAACGCTCTTCTCGACCGACACGCTGCTGCTGCCATCTTCGGAGGGCATCATCAACGAGGTAAGAGGCAACCCGAATGCCATCGGTTACGACGGGCTGGGGTACGTGCCGCACGACCTGAAGATGATTGCCATCGCCCGCCGGCCGGGCGACCCTTATGTCTTGCCGTCCATCGCGACCGTCAACGACAACACTTATCCCATCGCCCGCGATCTGTACATGTACACGGCCGGCCAGTCGAGCGGAGCGGGGGCGGCGTATCTCGAATGGATTCTCTCGCCTGAAGCGCAGGCGATTGTGGCACAATTGGGCTTTGTGCCGATTGTCCTTGTTCCCTAGAATCTGCAGCCCGGACATTCCTTATCTGTGCTGACTGAAGGATCACCGATGACTCTTGCTGATTTATGGCAGAAAATTTCCGACTTCCTGGTGCAACTTACAGGCATGGATGAGACCATTGTGGGTTTCCTATGCGTGCCGTTGCTCCTGCCGTTTTTGGCTGGCCTGCTGATGCTCTTTTTTTTCCGCAAAGACAAAATGAGTTTGCTTGCGGCCCTCTTCACGCTCAAGCCGGTCGCCGCCTATCCGATTTGGTGGTGGCTTTTTTCGCTCCTGCAAAATGCCAATTTCCCTGACTGGTTGAGCGCATTGGAGTCCCCCCTCCTTTCGTTTCTGCCTCTGGTGCCGGCCATTCTCCTAACCGCCATGATAGTCTTTGCTTTTCGAACTTTATTCAAACAGCGCTGGCTGGCATGGTTGTGGTTGGGCGGCGACATCCTGCGTTGGTTGAATACGTTCATTTTGTTCGCATTTCCAGGAAACAGCGAGACATCTTCTTCTGTTATGCTTATTGTGTTTACTTTCGGCTTGGTCTTTCCGTCCTTTTACGCCCTGCTTGCGCTGGTCATCGTCACGACAAGATACCTCTGGATGAAACACCATCTTTTTGACATACCTGGAAGCAGATAGAATCTCTATGGATAAATCCCTCAACTGGCGCGAAACCATCATCACCGCGGTCATCAAGGCCTGCGGCTATTCGGCCATCCTCTTTGTCGGCCTCATCTTCTTTTTCCTCTTACGTGAGGGCCTGCCGGCCCTTAGCCAAGTCCCGCTCGCCGACCTGTTCAGCCAACGCTGGTATCCCATCGAGGCTTATTACGGTATCCTGCCGCTCATCACCGGCTCGCTCATCGTGACCCTCGGCGCGATGCTGGTCGCCATCCCCTTTGGCATTGGGACAGCGGTCTTTATCGCTGAAATCGCCCCGCGCTGGGCGCGCGACATTCTCAAACCCTTTGTGGAATTGCTGGGCGGACTGCCCTCGGTGGTGCTTGGTTTCCTGGGGATTCTCGTCCTCTCGCCGTTCCTGCGCGTCTTTCTGGACCTGCCGACTGGTCTGACCGCCCTGGCCGGTTCCCTGCTTCTGGGCGGGATCGCGATCCCGACCATCGTCTCGATTGCCGAGGATGCCCTGGATTCGGTCCCCAGGTCATACCGCGAGGGCGCGCTGGCGATGGGCGCCACCCGCTGGCAGACCATCTGGCGGGTAACTCTGCCGGCCGCCCGTTCCGGTGTGCTGACGGCGATCATGCTCGGCGTCGGTCGCGCCATCGGCGAGACGATGGCGGTGATGATGGTGACCGGCAACGCGCCGGTGCTGGCGACGCGCTGGAATTCGCTCTTCATGCCAGCGCGCACCATGACGGCCACCATCGCCGCCGAGATGGGCGAAGTCGCCAACGCGAGCACGCATTATCACGTGCTGTTCTTCATTGGCCTGGTGCTGTTCCTGATTTCGCTGGTCGTCAATGTGACGGCTTCTTCGGTCGTCTTCCGCCAGAAGAAACGCGCGGAGCGGGTGTTATCATGAAGAAAAACGCCTTCTCCAATCGCGCCCTCACTCAGCGCCTCGGCTTTTCCCTGCTCACGCTTGTCACCCTGTTGACCGTCATTCCCATCCTGGCGGTGTTTGCCTACATCATTGCCAAAGGCGCGCCGGCCATCTCGTGGGAGTTCCTCTCCGGCTTCCCGCGCCAGGGGATGCGCGCTGGGGGCGTCTTGCCGGCCATCGTCGGCACGTTCTATTTGACGCTCGGCACGGCCATCTTTTCCGTCCCGTTGGGCGTGGCAGCGGCGATCTACCTGGCCGAATACGCCCGCGAGAACTGGCTGACGCGGCTGATCCGCATCGCCATTATCAACCTGGCTGGCATCCCTTCGGTGGTCTACGGCCTGTTTGGGCTGGGATTGTTCGTCTTCTTCCTGAGATTTGGCACCAGCCTCCTCTCCGCCTCGCTGACGCTCTCGATCATGACCCTGCCGGTCATCATCAGCGCGGCGGAGGAAGCCCTGCGTGCCGTGCCGCAGGCTTTCCGCACGGTGAGCGTCTCGCTGGGCGGGACGCGCTGGCAAACCATCCGGCGCATCGTTCTGCCGCAAGCCTTACCGGGCATCATCACCGGCGTCATCCTCGGCCTGGAACGCGCTGCTGGCGAGACCGCGCCCATCCTTTTCACCGGCGCGGCCTTCTTCTTGCCGCGCTTGCCCCATTCGCCTTTCGATGCCACAATGGCTTTACCCTACCACCTGTTCGTCATTTCCACGCAGGTGCCGGAGATGCCGATCCAGATCCAGTACGGCACGGCGCTGGTGTTGATCGCCTTCGTGCTGGGCATGAACCTGATTGCGACGGTCATTCGCTCGCGGGCGAGAGCGAAGAGGCAGTGGTGAAGTAACCAGTGATCAGTGATCAGTAATCAGTAATCAGTAATCAGTGAAGAGGTTGCAGTGACAGTACTGAACAGAATTGCCCATTTTCAGAATCGGCGCGACGAGGTGCCCAATCAGGAACTCGCCAGAGAACTGGTAGAGTCGAAAGACAATGCGGGCATCCGAGAGATTGCCGAGAATCTCTGGAATGAAGACCGCAACGTTGCCAATGATTGCATAAAAGTCCTGTACGAGATCGGCTACATCAACCCAGAATTGATTGCGGATTACGTCGGCGATTTTCTCAAACTGATGCAGAGCAAGCATAACCGGTTGGTGTGGGGCGCGATGCTGGCCCTGTCCACGATTGCGGCGCTGAAAGCCGACGAGATATACACCCATCGCGAAGAAGTCATGAAAGTGATGAACCAAGGCTCAGTCATCACGGTGGATAACGGCGTGAAAATTCTCGCCGTCGTTGCCTCGCGTAATGAAGCCTATGGCAGAGAAATCTTCCCGTATCTGTTGAATCACTTGCAAACCTGCCGCCCGAAGGATGTACCGCAGCATTCCGAGAAAACTATCGTGGCCGTCAATGCGGACAACAAACATGATTTCATTGTGGTTCTGGAGAAGCGCATGGAAGACTTGCAGGGCGCGCAGGTTACAAGAGTGAAGAAGGTTATCCGAGAAGCTCAATTCAGCGATTGAAATCGCCACTACCAAATCGCGAAGTCCATGCTTCGACAGGCTCATCACACCGCCTGCGTGGACTTTCAGCCGACGAAGTGCCTGCTCTGAACGTAGTGAAGGGTCGGCTTCGTGGCTTTTATTGGTGCAGTTAAACTGCTGAGAACGACCAATCTGAACGGTTATAACGGTTATAACGTAAAGCGCATGGATAAGATAATCATCGAACACCTCTCCCTCCAATATGCCGACGGCACGGAATCGCTGCGTGACATCAGCATGGGCATCCGCGCCAACGCCATTACCGCCCTGTTCGGCCCGGCGGGCGGCGGCAAGTCCACGCTGCTGCGCTGCCTGAACCGGCTGAACGACCTGACCGAGATCAAGGCATCTTCCGGCCGTGTCTTGCTCGACGGGGAGGACATTCTCGATCCGCAGACGGATGTCATCACCCTGCGCCGCCGCGTTGGGATGGTCTTCGCCCGCCCGGTCGTCCTGCCGTTGACCCTGCGCGGCAACCTGACCTATGGCCTGGAACTGGCTGGCGAGAAGCGCAAGTCCCGCCTGGATGAGGCCGTCGAGCGCAGCCTGCGCCAGGCCGCGCTGTGGGATGAAGTCAAGGATCGCCTCGACGATCCGGCCATCGCCCTCTCCGGCGGCCAGCAGCAGCGGTTGTGCCTGGCGCGCGTCCTGGCGCTCCAGCCGGAAGTCATCCTGCTGGACGAGCCTACGTCCGGCCTCGATCCCATCTCGACTGGCAAAGTGGAGGCTTCGCTGCAAGAACTCAAGAAGGATTACACCGTTGTGCTGGTGCCGCATTCCATCCAGCAGGCTGCCCGCACTGCTGATCACGCCGCCTTCTTCTTGCAAGGTGAATTAGTAGAATACGCCGAAGGGAAAGGGCTATTTACTCACCCGAAGAACAAACGCACCGAAGATTACATCGAGGGAAGGTTTGGATAAAACGTTCGATGTGTAACGTCAACCGACAAGAAACGAGGTAACCAATGCTCCGCAAAGCCTTTGAAAGCGATATCAAACAGCTCAAAGACGAGCTCCTTCTGATGGGCAGCATGGTCGAGCAGCAGACGCTGGATGCGGTGGAAGCGTTGAAGAAGCGCGACCTGGAGGCGGCTCGCCGCATTTATGCTGCCGATGCCAGGATCAACGAAAAGCGCTTCGCTATCGAGAACCAGGTCATGATCCTGATTGCCACGCAGCAGCCGATGGCGCACGATCTGCGCCTGCTGGCGTCCATCCTCGAGGTGAGCGCCGAGTTGGAGCGCATGGGCGATTATGCCAAGGGCATGGCTACGATCAACATCCGCATGGGCGATGAACCGCTGCTCAAGCCGCTGATTGACGTGCCGCGCATGGCCCAGATTGCCTCCAGTATGCTCCACCGGGCGCTGACGGCCTTTGTCAATGAGGATGCCGAGACCGCAAAGGCAATCCCGGAGGAAGACGACGAGGTAGATGCGCTCTACAACCAGGTCTACCGCGAGCTGATGACCTTCGTCATGCAAGACCCAAAGACGATTGACCGCGCCAACTACCTGCTGTGGGCCGCGCACAACCTGGAGCGGATGGCCGACCGCGTAACGAACATTTGCGAGCGCACCATATTCATCGTCACGGGTGAGATCAAAGAGATTGATAGCAGTGATGATGAGGTGAAGAAAAGAGTATAATTCCCGTCATGGAACTTTCCCTTTCGCTGATGAGCATATCCCTGCCAGAGCGCCCCACGCGCCGGGTAGGTTTGCTTTAGCGAATGCGGTTTTTACAATGCGACGCTCCCCGGCCTCGGGGAGCGTTTTTGTTTGGGCCAGTAGCTCAATGGTGAGAGCAGCATCCTTATAAGGTGTATGGTGCCGGTTCGACTCCGGCCTGGCCTACTCTATTGCCTTTACAACAACCTATCCCCCACCTGTACCGCATCCTGCCGGTAGTGACAGCCGCGGCTCTGGCGGTTGTGCTGCGCGGCCTGGGCCACGATTAGCGCCACCTCGACGGCGTTGCGCAGGCCGATCAGGCCGTCGCTCAGCTTGGTTGACCGGTAGAAGGTTTCGATCTCGTTCTGCAAGTGACGCAGTTCGCGGATGGCACGCGAGAGACGCTCGCTGCTGCGTACAAGGCCAACGTAATGCCACATGATGTTTTGGATCGTCTGCATATCGCCCTGGATGAGCGCCGGGTCGGAGTCGGCGGTCAGGCCGCTCTCGTCCCAGGGAGGCACCTGCTCGCGGCTGGGACCGGAAGCCGCTGTTCCTCGTTCGAGTGTTTTTGCAATATATTGGGCGGCGCGGTGACCCCATACCAATCCCTCCAGCAGGGAGGTGGAAGCCAGCCGGTTTGCCCCGTGCAGGCCGGTACAACTGACCTCGCCGACGGCATACAGATTCCCGATGCTGGTACGGCCCCATTCGTCTACGGCCACGCCGCCGCAGGAGTAATGCGCCGCCGGGACAACCGGGATCGGCTCCTGGGTGATGTCAATGCCCACCTTCTGGCAGGTGGCGTAGATGTTCGGGAAGCGGGCGCGGATCCTCTCGGCGGGCTGGTGCGAAGCAATATCCAAAAGAACGTGGGAGTAGCCATGCAATTCCATCTGAT
>Ga0208045_1000883_pt1 | contig 10250 bp, 8 predicted proteins | sample PL_2010_200m_FD_184160 | JGI IMG/M metagenome (GOLD analysis project Ga0208045, IMG submission 184160) | Freshwater microbial communities from Powell Lake, British Columbia, Canada to study Microbial Dark Matter (Phase II) - PL_2010_200m... | ecosystem: Environmental > Aquatic > Freshwater > Lake...
CATACGATTGCCTAACTTACTTCAGTGAGGCCTAACCATGACAACAGAAGAGTTTTTATATGCTCGATATTCCGGCGCGGTACTTTTGTCTATCGACCAGCTGGCCGAAGTATTTCATCGAAGCAAAAATGGACTGCGGATAACCCTTAACACTGACAATGAGCTTTCCCGGAAGCTTCTGCCATGCAAGGTAAAGATGGGCCGGCGAATCTATTTCCGAACCTCCGAGGTCGCCAAGATCATTGATGAAGGCTGAATAAAATGTCTATTTCTTTGATAGTCAAAAGGAAGGTATCCAGCCATTTCACCATCGTCCCCAATGACGTAATAAGCGACTCAAACCTAAGCTGGAAGTCACTGGGGTTGCTTGTGAAATTGCTGTCGCTTCCACCTGGCTATAAATATCTGACAGTTGAGTCACTCTCAAAGAAAAACGGTACTGGTGTCGCAGCAACAAGGAGCGGATTGCAAGAGCTAGAAAACTCAGGCTATCTCTTTATCCAGCGAAAGCATGATTCCCGAGGCAGGTTCGCGGAAACCGTGTGGCACATTTCGGATGTGCCCTCAGAAACAGCCGGCGCAACACCATTTTGTGAAAATCCGAATATGGATAATCCACAAACGGAGCAACCATCCACGGCTAATGGAAAGCTAATAAATACTAATAAAACAATAAAAACCAAAGATAGAAATACTACTACGTCCGTAGTTCCGGCCCAGCTGCCGCACGAGCGGCCGTTGCGCTTGGATGCGCTGGTCTCTACAGAAACCAGGGCTCAGATATTCAAAGCGCTCGAGCAAGTGGCAGCCATAGACCAGCAACGTATGCTTGACGAGCTTTCAGCTGCCATCAGAGCTGGAGTAATCAAGACAACAGCCATCCGATGGTTTCACGGGATTATCAAACGATACCGCGATGGCACCTACATTTTTAAGCCGCAGGTACCCGCACAATACTCGGCAACTACCTCGCCCGAACCACAGCCGCTCACTCGAAAAGATGGCCCCTCAACTGTTAAGACTGAAGAACGGTCAAGTGTAGGTATGGAGCATTTAAGAAAGTTAAAGAAAAATAGGCGCAGCTCCAATTTATTGCCAGAGCACGGCTAGACAGTTGAGGGGCCAAATCTACTCTGGCTCATAACCAGCTTCTGGGGCGACAATGAAACCTCTAACTATACGAATCGCTGAGCATGTAGCAAAAACACACCCCCCCTTCAGCTCAACTGCAAACCAAGCTGCATTCATTTTACTTCGCGAGGAAATCCAGCAAGCGATTGAAGGAGGCTGGTCATTGCTGCAGATCTGGACTGCGCTACGGGACGAGGGATATATCAGTTTTGGCTATCAAGCATTTCGCCGCTATGCCAAGCGGCTGCTGCGCGAGCAGCCAAGCAGCACCTTAGTCGACCAATAGAGTTCTCTTACCGTTGCTTGGCCTTTGCTCAGACAAACATTCGTTGTTCTGGCGTTCATTAACCGAATAGTCGCGTTGCTCTAATAACTACTTTGTTACTGGGCGGCAGAACAAACCTGCTGCTCGGTTGACGCACCCCCATCGCATGCCGGAGCAACGACGAACCTGAGGGCAAGATAGGTGAAGTAGGCCCACCCGTAAACGGGACGGTTCCTTCTTCACCCCATTATTCGCACTTCGTACTCAATGGGAATCCATCTTTGCGATTCGCTACCGCGAAGTTAGGGACTCCAGAAGGAGGCGCTGCTGATGACGCCTGTGATCGACTTAAATAATGGAAATTTTAGCGGCTAAAATTTGGCCTTTGGAGTTCCGATGAGAAGCTTAAGATACCTAACATGGATTCAGGGGCTGGTTGTAGCCCTACCCTTTCAAGTCGCCACCGCCGGCATACCCGTATTTGATGGTGTTAACGCGAGCCAAACGACCATCAGCGCGATTCAAAATGTCGCCGCGGTAGCAAAGCAGATTGACCAGTACAAGACTCAGTTGGAGCAGTATCAGAACATGCTGCAAAACACTGCTGCGCCGGCGGCTTATATCTGGAGCCAAGCAGACCAGACGATCTCTAAGCTGCTAGCGGCACAAGACACTCTCAGCTACTACATAACCCAAGCAGGTAGCTTGGAGCGATACCTTCAGCGATGCCAAGATACGGCACATTACGGCAGCGCACCGTGTATAGGCGCAGATTCATGTACCACCCTGGACCAACAAGTTATTGCTGCTAAGCAGAACGAAGCGAGCGCTGCGCGTAAGAGGACAAATGACGCCCTTCTTACCAGTGTCGCTAATCAACAAGGTACCTTGCGTAGGGATGCTGATGCTCTTGCTGGTCTACAGCACCAAGCGACCAATGCGGAAGGCCATATGCAGGCGATTCAGGCCGGCAACCAATTAGCCAGCGCACAGACAAACCAGCTTCTACAAATCCGCAGCCTTTTGATTGCTCAACAGAACGCTCAAGCAACCAGAGCACAAGTCAGCGCCGATCACGATGCTCAAAAAAATGTTGCTGATAAGCGAGCACTGAGCGGTCGCAATAGCGCTAGCACAGATAAAGGCTGGTGACATGATGAGCATGCCCACCCAATTTGCCGCCGTTCTAACATTGATGGTTCTGCTCATGAGCGGCTGCGATGTTCAAGATGCCCCTGCCCCCATTGATTGCAACGCGTCTCCTGCGGGGGCATTCCCGTCATCAAGCACAAAGCACCAAGATGCCTGCGCCCTTGGGCACAAAAACACCAAAAGTACAGATAGGAAGTGGTGATGCATGAAGAAGCTACTTCCAATTTACCTACTGCTCTCCGTACTGTCTTTCAGCCACACAGCTCATGCAGCTGGGTTAGACAGTGGAGATATGCTCAACAAAATCCTGGACAGTTTTTCAACCGTTGCCGTCACCTGGCAATCCGAAATCACGGCAAAGGCGTCGTGGCTGTTTTGGGGGCTCGCTGCAATCAGCATGGTATGGACGTACGGCCTAATGGCTTTGCGTAACGCTGACATTCAGGAGTTTTTTGGTGAAACCATCCGGTTCTTTGGCACCTTGGGCTTCTTCTGGTGGATTCTCTCCAATGGTCCGGCCATTTCAATGGCCATCATCGACACGATGCGAATGATCAGTGCGAAGGCATCTGGGTTAGGCAGCGGCTTATCACCGTCGAGCATCGTAGACATCGGCTTTAACATTCTGGCCAAAGTCAGCGCATCCGCCTCACTGCTATCTCCAGTAGTCTCTGCCATGATGCTCGCAGCGGCAATCGTGGTACTCGTGATACTCGCTCTCATCGCCGTGAACATGTTGCTGTTGCTTGTGTCGGCTTGGTTGTTGGCCTATGCGGGGATTTTCCTCCTAGGCTTCGGTGGCAGCCGCTGGACCTCCGATATCGCGATCAGTTTTTATAAAACCGTTCTTGGCATCGGCACCCAACTTTTCACCATGACCTTTTTGATAGGTGTGGGAAAGTCATTCTTGGACCAGTACCACAAAGCATTTGAGGCTGGCACACCGGACTTAAATAGCCTCTGCGTACTACTGGTCGCATCTGTAGTACTGCTATCTCTGGTCAATAAGCTGCCTCCCATGCTTGCAGGAATCGTAGGCGCCGCAGGGCAGTCTTCAGGGATAGGGAGCTTCGGGGCAGGGGCTGCTATAGGAGCAGCAACTATGGCCGCGTCGGCTGCTGCGTCGGCTGGAAGCGCAGCGTTAGCCGGTGCGAGCGAGGTAGCTGGCGGCACATCAGCTCTTTCGGCCGCATTCAAGGCGGCCCAGGCTGATATGGGAAGCGCATCCAACGATACCGGAAGGGTTGCCGACTACTCGAGTAGTGAGCCGCGTACGGGGAGTGGCCTTGGGCGATCCGCATTCGAGCAAGCTATGGGATCTGCCAGCAACGGCCAGGATTCGGGCTATGCTTCGCGCTTGGCGAATGCCGGTAGAGTTGCAGCAAACGCGGGCTCGCTCATCGTCGGACATGTGAGTCAAAGCTTAGGCGATCAAGCTAGTGCTGTAATAGCGGACACAGCGGGAGGGAGGTTAGCGACAGCAATTGTCGAAAGCAGTAGGAGCTCGGCCGGCAACAATACGGTGTTCGAGGGCGACAACTTGAGCGCCCGCTCCGATGAGATCTCGGACTTTGTTAACAAGAGTCCAACGCAGGATTAGGCTCGACTGATACGGTGGCCATCTAGGCACTGTAGTCAGCTCTATTTGACTGAGAGAGAAACTATGAGCCGACCTTTCCACCCTTCTGGTCCACGTTTCATTGATGAGCAAGATGAAATCATCGGCCCGCTACCAATTTTCGTCACGCGCACAACCCTTCGATCTATTCTTCATGCAAACAGCATGAGCACTGCTTCAGAATCTGAGAACCGTTCAACCGCAGCCATAAGTAGCGAATCGATTTCCACTAGCAAGCGATAGCCATATAGCTGGGCACTGGTGGCATTGGAGATTCGGTCGCGCGACAGGGAGCATCACGTGGGCTACCAGTCCGATTTACACGTTGTTCTTCTCCGGTTTGGATTGGCCCTCCGGTCGGAGGTAGACCCTCAGTCGCAACTCATCACTCAATGTTCCCTTGTTAGTCTGTAGCCTAGGGGCTACATCTATTCGTATATCCGTCTGACTTGACGCTCGAGGGCTACAGTGACCTCTTTATACGACGTCTCCGAAATGCTGAAACAGGCGCGTGGCGACGCGAAGCTGAGCCAGGAGGCACTGGCCAGCCGTGCAGGCGTATCGCGCACCACCGTGGCGCGCATGGAAACGCTGGCCAAAGGCGACATGAGCGTTTCGGTGCTGGTTCGGCTGCTGGAAGCGGCAGGCTATGACTTGAAGCTGATTAAGGTACGTCACCAACGCACGGTTGAAGACATCCTCAACGAGCAGCGCTCGGGGAGTGCTTGAGCATATTCCTGATGCCCACGTCAGCCCAAGGCCGGTGGCCATGCTCCATCGAGAAAAGTTAGCTCCCAAGTCACAGCATAATTTTCTGGGACGCGAAAATCTAAACCTGAAGCCTCGGGCCGATATAAACCCCCGACAATCTGGCCCGGTCAAAGCTGAACACGTGCGCATGCGGACTTTCACCACATCGACCAACAAGGGGCATCTGGTGATCGAGCTTACCTTCCGCCAGCAAAATCCGGCCACCACAGAATGGGCAGTCACTTGAGAAGCGCACGAACCTTGTCCAAGGTCTCTTTTCATCGTCACGGTACATTTCTAGTTCGGCAGAGTCTTCCTTGAGTGAAAGCAACGGAGCCGGTGCCTTCACGACTCGATTGTCCACCAGTTCAACCCAGGGCTGATGCACGTCGTGCCATATGAACCGAGCCAAGAAGACCACCAAAGCGCTCATTGCTAGCTGTCGTAAAGTGAGTGCCTGATCAATCGCAGACAAACTCCATATAGATGCCACAATCCATAGCGACAAAAAAACCATACCAAGCAGCACAGTGACCAACAACATCACGCCGCGCCAAGTGCGGTTCTCCAGAACCCCTTTGCGGAAAATTAACCTTAAAAATAATGCCGGCTGAACCTCGCCATTTTCTGTTCTGGTGTAAACGATCTGCTGATGCGCCTGCCCCGCCAGCGAGCCGCTCTCACTGGCTTCTACCGGCCGAGTTGCGAGCCAGTAGATCCGCTGATTGCCTGCTCCTCCCTTCGCTTCACTGCTTGCGATCACCGGCAAACTCTTCAACCCCATTTGCTCCGCACGCCGTCGAATCGAGTTCATCCGGGCGTCCATAAATATTTCTAGAGTGGAGGTTGGTAGCCAGCGCGCGGGGTCGCGCCCGGCTGCCTTCACTTTCGGGTCGCAGATCTCTAACAAGGTCGCACGATCAAAAGTCTGAGGGTCCTGGTTGCCCTTTTCCAGGGCGCTAATGCTGGCCTCAAGCAAAACTCGGATCACCTTATAGGCCTTCACATCTGGTGCAGGCGACTGCCGCAGCTCTTCATCCAGACAACGCATTACTTCCAGCACAAACCCTCCCGAAGTCCCGTAATCAAAGGGGCCTAAGCATCTCCATGAACCCTCCTGAACCCTCCTGAACCCTTTATGTAGGGTTCGGGGGAGGTTTTAACCAGCTCGAATCATGACTCTTGGAGCCGTCTTAACACCAGAGGCTTTGCCCATGACCATGTTCGTTGCACTCGATCCACACGGCCAACTGATCACCATTGAAAACGCCATGCGTGGGCTTGCCTGCAATTGCACCTGCGCTTGCTGCGGCGAACCGGTAATCGCTCGAAAGGGCCTGGTTCGTGAACATCACTTCTCCCACCACTCGAACAAGGAAAGCTGCTTCATCCAGCGAGAAAGCCTGCTGCACCTATACGCCAAAGAAGTCATCCGCAACCAGCTCGGTCTGCAGCTGCCGCCGATGCCAGGGACATGGCCGGAGAGCGAGGACAAAACCAGCTGGTGGGACTTCGAAAGAGTGGATGAAGAAGTCCCGCAGCAAGGGTTCCAACCCGACCTGGTCGCCCACCTGAAAGACGGCGGACAGCTATTCATTGAGGTCGCCGTCACCTCGTTTATTGGCGAGGAAAAGCTGGAGCGAATTAAAAACGCCGGTACCAACACGGTCGAAATTGATCTCAGCGAACTGCTATTCAGCAATCAACCCATCCCCTCCGAAGAGGTCAAGGCTCACATCCTAATGCAGACCCACAACAAATCGTGGGTGTACCCCGAGGCGCTACCAGTTGCTGCTCTGCCAGTAGGAGCTTCGATACCCATTCCTCTTAAACCGCCGGTAGCCGAGCCCGCAGCAAAATGCATCGAGCACCGATTCACCGTCATGGATATGTGGCTATCAGCCAGAATCCTGCCTACCGGCTCTGTGGCCGTCCGCTCGCTGGCATATAACCCTCAGATAACTGAGCTGCTGAAATCCTGGCGTAACGAGCTAGGCGGCGAGTACAACCCCAAGTACAGAAACTGGATCTACTCTCCACGAGCTCGCGAGGAAATTCTTAACCGCCTGCAGCAACTGAATAAGCGAACCTGACCAAAGCCATACGGCAACTACGCCCAGCTACGCAGATTTACCCTAGGCAGTGCCGCTCCGTTAGAATCCTTGCCCTTCTCGTAGTCGGAGCAATGCCGTGATGGAACACCTGGACAACTTCCTCAGCCGTTGGAGCAATGCCGGCGGTACTGAGCGCGCCAACTACCAGTTGTTCCTCACCGAGCTATGCAGCCTGCTTGGGCTGCCACTGCCAGAACCTGCCGGCGACGACACCCGCGACAACGCCTATGTGTTTGAGCGCCGCGTAGTCATCAACCAGCCAGACGGCAGAAGCAACAACGGCTTCATCGATCTCTACAAGCGCGGCAGCTTCGTACTGGAGGCCAAGCAAACCGGCAAGGCCCTGGACAGCTCCGGCTGGGACAAGGCCATGCTCAAGGCTCACAATCAGGCTGACCAGTACGCCCGCGCCCTCCCCGCCGAAGAAGGTCGCCCGCCATTTATCCTGGTGGTGGATGTTGGCCGTAACATCGAGCTGTATGCCGAGTTCAGCCGTTCCGGTGCAACCTACACGCCCTACCCGGACTCACGTAGCCACCGCATTCGCCTGGAAGACCTGCGCAAGGAAGAAGTTCGTGAGCGCCTGAGCGCCGTTTGGCTTGACCCACTCAGCCTGGACCCGGCACGCCGCTCGGCCAGGGTCACCCGCGAAATTGCCGATCAGCTGGCCAAACTGGCGAAGTCTCTGGAGGCCGCCGGTCACTCTCCGCAGCTGGTTTCCAGCTTCCTGATGCGCGCCCTGTTCACCATGTTCGCCGAGGACGTTGGCCTGCTGCCCGAGCGCGGCTTCACCGAGCTTCTGCAGCGCCTGAAGAACAAGCCCGACACGTTCGCACCGATGCTTGAACATCTCTGGCAAACCATGAACAGCGGCGGCTTCTCGCCGATCCTGGAAAGCACTCTGCTCAAGTTCAACGGTGGGCTGTTCGCCGAGGCGTCAGCCATCGCCCTCGACCGGGATCAGATGGAGCTGCTGCTAAAGGCCTCCGAGGCCGACTGGCGTTATGTGGAGCCGGCCATCTTCGGCACCCTACTGGAGCGTGCGCTCAATCCTCGTGAACGTCACAAGCTGGGCGCGCATTATACCCCGCGCGCCTACGTTGAACGCCTGGTACTGCCCACCGTAATCGAACCGCTGCGTGCGGAATGGAAGGAAGTGCAAGCCGCTGCGCTGACCTACGAGAGCCTGGGTAAGCACAAGGAAGCCGTTGAAGAAGTGAAAGCCTTCCAGCGCCACCTGTGCGACGTACGCGTACTAGACCCAGCTTGCGGTAGCGGCAACTTCCTTTACGTCACCCTGGAGCACATGAAGCGCCTCGAAGGCGAAGTGCTCAACCTGCTTGGGGACTTGGGCCAAACCGGCATCCTGGACACCGAAGGCCTCACTGTCGACCCACACCAGTTCCTCGGCCTGGAGATCAACCCACGCGCCGCCCGTATCGCCGAAATGGTGTTGTGGATCGGTTACCTGCAATGGCATTTCCGCACCCACGGAAAGGTCAACCCGCCCGAGCCGGTGCTACGTGACTTCCACAATATCGAACATCGTGATGCGCTGATTACCTACGACGCGATGGATCTCGTGACTAACCCGAGCGGCAAACCGCTTACCCGCTGGGACGGTATAACCACCAAAACCAGCCCGATTACCGGACAGCAGGTGCCGGATGAGTCGGCCCAAGTCGAACAATACATCTATCGCAACCCGCGCAAGGCCGGGTGGCCGCAGGCCGATTATATCGTCGGGAATCCACCGTTTATTGGCGCATCAACCATGCGCCGCACCCTGGGTGATGGCTATGTAGATGCAGTACGCAGCACCTGGCCTGAGGTGCCAGAATCAGCGGACTTCGTCATGCACTGGTGGCATATCGCAGCTGAAGCGGTGCGCTCTGACAACGCAAAACGCTTTGGCTTTATTACAACTAACAGCATCAAGCAGACATTTAATCGTCGCGTGGTACAAGCACAACTAGACGCCAAGAACCCACTGTCGCTGGCTTTCGCTATACCTGATCATCCGTGGGTCGATGCGGGTGATGGCGCGCAGGTGCGCATTGCGATGACTGTTGGCACCATCAGTGAGCAAGATGGACGGCTTCTAAGTGTTCGCGCAGAACGCGCAAATAATCGGGACGAAATTGAGGTAGATCTGGCTGAGGTACAAGGGGTTCTCCATTCAGATCTAAAAACAGGCGCAAATGTCGCTGCTGCCAAGGTGTTAAAGGCCAATTTAGGACTCACTTTTCCTGGTATAGAGCCACACGGAACCGGGTTTGTGATACTCCCAGAAGAGGCTGAACAACTTGGCCTAAGTAAGCGTGACGGCTTAAGTAAACATATTAGGGATTATAGAAATGGGCGAGATTTAACTGATAAACCAAGAGGCGTGCTAGTGATCGATATGTTCGGGCTTTCCGAAGCAGAGGTCCGAAACCGTTTCCCTGAAGTTTATCAATGGCTGCTTGAGCGTGTAAAACCTGAAAGGGATCATAACCCTCGCGCATCTAGACGTGAGCGTTGGTGGTTATTTGGTGAGCAATGTACAAAATATCGTGCCGCCTTGCCTCCACTTACTCGCTACATCGCAACTACCAAAACTTCAAAACATAGGATTTTTCAATTTCTCGATTCTTCGATCCTCCCTGATAGCAAGCTGATTGCTTGCACACACTCAGACGCATTCGTATTAGGTGTTCTATCGTCACGATTGCATGCGCTCTGGGCAACTGTCGCCGGAAGCAAACTCGGTGTTGGAAATGACCCAACGTACGTAAAAACAAAATCGTTCGAAGCTTTCGCGTTTCCGGTACCTACAGAGGCTCAACGCACCCTCATTAGTCATTGCATTGATGAGCTTTCTGAACATCGAAAGAAACAACAAACAGAGTTTCCCCAACTAACTCTTACCGGCATGTACAACGTGCTGGAAAAGCTGCGCGCCGGCGAGCCGCTGAATGCCAAAGACAAGACCATCCACGAACAAGGCCTGGTTTCCCTGCTGCGCGAACTACACGACGAACTGGATCGTGCCGTCTTCGCCGCCTACGGCTGGGATGATTTGGCCGAACAACTGGTGGGCAGGCCTGGCGCTACCACGCCGCTGCCGGACAAACCCGAGGCGCAGGCCGAAGCCGAAGAAGACCATAATGCCCAGCCCGGCTCCGAAGCCTTTTTTACCGCGCAGGCCGAAAAACAGACCGGCTACAAACAGCTCAAC
>Ga0208045_1000885_pt1 | contig 10235 bp, 8 predicted proteins | sample PL_2010_200m_FD_184160 | JGI IMG/M metagenome (GOLD analysis project Ga0208045, IMG submission 184160) | Freshwater microbial communities from Powell Lake, British Columbia, Canada to study Microbial Dark Matter (Phase II) - PL_2010_200m... | ecosystem: Environmental > Aquatic > Freshwater > Lake...
ATCGTACGGCGCGGACGACAGTACCTCCGAGAACCGAACAATCTGCCGGTCCTCGTTGGGGATCTCGATACCGACAGTAGTCTTGCCGGGGATCACCTCAACGACGCGCACGCTGATAACCGCTAGCGAGCGGGCCAGATCCTTCGCCAGGTTGGAGATGCGGCTGACCTTGACCCCGGCGGCCGGCTGGATTTCGAAACGAGTGATCACCGGGCCCGGATGAACCGACTCGACGATGACCTCAACGCCAAACTCCTTCAGCTTGATTTCCAGCAACCGCGACATGGCTTCGAGCGATTCTGGTGAGTACTGCTTCTGCTGCTTTTCCGCCACGTCCAGCAACGACAATGGCGGGACGCTGCCTTCGATCAGCGGATCGACGAACAGATTGGCCTGCTTTTCCTTCAGCACTCGCTTGCTCTGCTCGACCGGCTTGGGCGGTGCAGCTGCAGGAATCACTGGAGGCGGGCGCTTATCGCGCTCGCTCATGTGTTTGCTCAACGACTCCTCGCGCTCAAGCAGCCGTTCCTTGACCTTGGCGCGCTCTCGGTGATCCGGGAGCGAGCCGGCGACGTCGTTTACCACATCATCGGCTTCGCGCAGCTGCGCAACGACCTGCTTACGCTCGTTACGCGCGGACCACCAGCGACTAAAGAAACTCTGAATCAGCTCTACCAAGTCGAGCGTAATCTTGCCGGTCAGGTCCATCACCTTGAACCATGAAAGGTCCGTAAACACCGTCAAACCGAACAGGAAGAATGCCAACAGCAGCAGCGTACTGCCCTGAACATTCAGCGCTGCCTCGGCGAGCTGTCCCAGGCTTTCGCCCAAAGCGCCGCCCGCTGAAGCAGGCAAACCGTCCGCAAACTGAAAATGAATATAGGCGAGCGCAGATCCGGAAAGAATCAGGAAGACGAGCCCGATAAGCCGCCAGGAAAACAGCCACCCGTTCCAGCTCCAGGGTTGGTGCCGTGCGCGAAAGACCTGCCAGGTCTTGACGCCTAGCAACAACGGAAACAGGAAAGCAAAGTAGCCGAGTGCCATGAACAGCACATCGGCAAACCAGGCGCCGGCGCGGCCGGCGGCATTCTGGACCTGCTGGACGTTGCTGGTATGGGTCCAACCAGGATCGGAGGGATCGTAGGTAAGCAGCGCCATCCAGAGGTAGGCACAAAGCGCGCCGAGCGCGATCAATGCCCCTTCTTTGAGGCGGTAATGCAACTGCTGTCGCCAGACGGAAGCTGGCGCGGTAGAGGAGGTATTCTTCAAAACGCTTTATTTCCTGCGCCCGCGGCGCGCTCTATGAACCGTAGTCAGCCTGAACCTGGACATTGTACGGGTTTGTCGATTCCATGGCATGCCGGTTCCGTGCCGGCTTGGGCTTTTGTCCGTGCTTCGGTGTAGCATAAACGCCAGTTTTTAAAGCGTGACTCGACTGGAGCACGCTTCTCTATTAGCACCAAAGGCTTATGAGGGCTTTTTATGAATGAAGTCAAGCATTCACGTCTGATCATCCTCGGCTCGGGCCCGGCCGGTTATACCGCGGCCGTATATGCAGCCCGGGCCAACCTGAAACCGGTGATGATCACCGGCATTCAGCCCGGCGGCCAGCTGACCACCACCACTGAGGTCGACAACTGGCCGGGAGACGTCGAAGGTTTGACTGGCCCAGCGTTGATGGAGCGGATGCAAAAACACGCAGAGCGCTTCGACACCGAAGTCGTGTTCGACCATATCCACACAGCTGAACTGCAGCAGCGGCCCTTTATTCTCAAGGGCGATAGCGCAACCTACAGCTGCGATGCGTTGATCATCGCCACCGGAGCATCTGCCCAGTACCTCGGCTTGCCCTCAGAGGAAGCGTTCGCCGGACGTGGCGTGTCGGCATGCGCCACCTGTGACGGGTTCTTTTACCGCAACCAGGTTGTGGCGGTGATCGGTGGCGGCAATACCGCTGTGGAAGAAGCGCTGTACCTCTCGAATATCGCCAAGGAAGTTCACTTGATCCACCGCCGCGACAAGCTCCGCTCCGAGAAGATCTTGCAGGACAAGATCATGGAGAAGGCAGCCAACGGCAATATTCGCCTGCATTGGAACCACACACTGGAAGAAGTGCTTGGTGATGCGAGTGGCGTAACGGGCGTAAGACTGAAGAGCACCGAATCCGGCGAGGAGCAGAACCTTGAACTGGCAGGTGTCTTCATTGCTATCGGGCACAAGCCCAACACAGATCTTTTCCAAGGCCAGCTTGAGATGAGAGACGGCTACCTCGTCATCAAGGGCGGCAACGAGGGAGATGCTACCAGCACCACCATCCCAGGCGTATTTGCTGCAGGCGATGTGGCCGATCACGTTTATCGCCAGGCCATCACTTCGGCCGGCGCCGGCTGCATGGCCGCGCTCGATGCCGAAAAGTTTCTGGACCTGTAACCCTTCTCAGGGCGGATGCCCCCATCCGCCCAGTGGCTATCGATATGCTGACCTGGCTGCAGCGCGACAACTTGTCGTTCCCCCCGCTCGAAAAAGCCATGCGCGAGCCCGACGGGCTTCTCGCTGCAGGAGGCGATCTATCGCCTGAACGCTTGCTGGCGGCCTACCGTCATGGCTGCTTCCCTTGGTATCAGGACGGGCAACCGCTGCTCTGGTGGTCACCCGACCCGCGCACCGTGCTCTATCCCGAAGAGCTGCATGTCGCACGTAGCCTGCGCAAGAAGTTACGGCAGGGAACATTCAGCATTACTTTTGACCAGGCGTTTCGAGACGTCATCGAAGGTTGTGCCGGACCGCGCAACTACACCGACGGCACATGGATCACCATGCCGATGCAAGACGCTTATCTGGAGCTGCATCGGCTCGGCATCGCTCACTCAGTCGAAGTCTGGCAGGACGAGCGGTTGGTCGGTGGCCTCTATGGCCTCGCAATCGGTCGACTATTCTTCGGCGAATCGATGTTCAGCCGTACGACGGACGCATCCAAGGCGGGATTCGTGGCACTAGTGGAACGTCTCAGAGACTGGGGATTCAAACTGATTGACTGCCAGATGCACACGCAACACCTGGCCAGTTTTGGCGCGAGACCCGTCCCCAGGCAAACCTTCGCCAATACGCTCGCCAGCTATCTGGATGAACCCAGTACTGCCCGATGGGAGTCCTAGTCGACGAAGCCAAGCTGACCTACACTGACTTCAAGATTTTCGAGAGCTGACCATGACTTCACTGGCTCGTCTCAAGTTCTACGCCACCCAGCCTCACGCCTGCAGCTACCTGCCCGACGAACAGGCCACCACGCTCTTCCTCGACCCCAGCCAGCCGATGGACGTTCAGGTGTACGCAGAGCTGTCCGAAATGGGCTTCCGCCGCAGCGGGGACCACCTCTACCGCCCGCATTGTCAACGTTGCACAGCTTGCATCCCCGCGCGGATACCGGCCGACGGGTTACAGCTCAATCGGCAGCAGAAACGCATCCTCAAGCGCAACGCCGACCTGACCGTGACCGACGTCCGTCCGTCGTTCAGCGAAGAGTACTACGCGCTCTACGCGAACTATATCGAACAGCGCCATGCTGACGGGGACATGTATCCGCCAAGCAGAGATCAGTTCCATACCTTCCTGGTCCGTGATCTGCCCTTTTCTCGCTTCTACGAGTTCCGCCTGGAGGACCGCCTGCTCGCTCTGGCAGTGACCGACCTGCTGCCCAATGGGCTGTCCGCCGTTTACACCTTTTACGATCCCAGCGAGGAACGCCGTAGCCTTGGTCGCTTTGCGATTCTCTGGCAGGTTGGTGAAGCGGCCCGACTCGGGCTGAAAGCAATCTACCTAGGCTACTGGATCAAAAACTGCCGCAAAATGAACTACAAAACTGAATATAGACCGATTGAACTGTTGGTTAACCAACGCTGGATAACTCTAACCTGAGCCCTTGGCTCTCGGGGCCCTTTCAGGCACAATACTTGCCGCTTTTACCCGGGCATTCTTCGTACCGGGTCTATCATTGGACACCGAGGGTTTTACTGAATGTCGAAAGAAGACAGCTTCGAAATGGAAGGTACTGTCGTCGACACCCTGCCTAACACCATGTTTCGTGTGGAGTTGGAAAATGGGCACGTCGTTACTGCGCACATCTCCGGAAAGATGCGCAAGAACTACATCCGGATTCTTACCGGTGACAAGGTTCGTGTGGAACTTACGCCTTACGACCTGAGCAAAGGCCGCATCACCTACCGCGCCCGCTGACAGGACGCGAGCATGAACGCCCGGCATAGTCCGGGCTTTTTGTTTGCGCTCATGCCACGACCTTGATCGTCTCAAGCGCAAGATGCAAAGCGCTGGGTAGTGCCAGCTTTGCGCTTCGCCAGCTTGATCAGACAAAAACGCCCGGCGATGCCGGGCGTTTTTGCTCCATCACATCAATGCGTTAAGCCAACTCGACAGACGTCTCAAAGTCAAAGTAGGGCTCGCCATCTCGAATATCGATGTGCACTACACCGCCGTGTTCGGCCAGTTCACCGAACAGGATCTCCTCAGCCAGTGGCCGCTTGATCTTGTCCTGAATAAGCCGAGCCATTGGTCGCGCACCCATTTGCACGTCGTAGCCGCGCTCAGCCAACCAGCCGCGTGCAGCATCGGACACTTCGAGCGTGACATGCTTGTCCTCGAGCTGCGTCTGAAGCTCGATGAGGAACTTGTCAACGATGCTCTTGATGACCTCATGGCTAAGACGGCCGAACTGGATGATCGTATCCAGGCGGTTGCGGAACTCAGGCGTGAAGCTCTTCTTGATCACCTCCATCGCGTCTGACGCATGATCCTGGTGGGTGAACCCAATCGAAGCCCGCGCTGCGGTTTCTGCACCCGCGTTCGTCGTCATGATGATGATGACATTACGGAAGTCGGCCTTGCGGCCATTGTTATCAGTCAGCGTCCCATGATCCATGACCTGCAATAGCAGGTTAAAGACCTCTGGATGCGCCTTCTCGATTTCATCCAGGAGCAGAACGCAGTGTGGCTGCTTGGTTATCGCCTCGGTCAGCAAGCCACCCTGATCAAAGCCAACGTAGCCCGGCGGTGCACCAATGAGCCGAGACACAGTGTGACGTTCCATGTACTCGGACATGTCGAAGCGTATCAATTCGATACCCAGAGCCCGTGCTAGCTGGCGGGCAGCTTCTGTTTTACCAACCCCTGTCGGACCGGCGAAGAGGAATGATCCCACAGGCTTGTCCGGAGCCTTGAGCCCTGCACGAGACAGCTTGATCGCAGTAGCAAGTGAATCGATAGCATCATCCTGACCGAACACCGTCAGCTTCAGGTCTCGCTCCAAATTACGAAGCAGCTCCTTGTCTGAGGTGCTGACGTGCTTAGGAGGAATGCGCGCGATTTTCGCTACGATATCTTCGACCTGCTCGACCTCAATACGAGCGACGCGCTTATCTTCGGGCTGCAACCGTTGATATGCACCGGCTTCATCGATTACATCGATAGCCTTGTCCGGCATATGACGGTCATTGATGTAGCGGGATGCCAGCTCTGCCGCAGCGCGCAGCGACTCATCGCTATATTCAATCTTGTGATGCTGCTCGAAACGTCCCTTCAACCCGCGCAGGATACCGATGGTGTCTTCAACCGACGGCTCTGAGACATCGACCTTCTGGAAGCGGCGCGCCAGTGCACGATCCTTTTCGAAGATGCCGCGAAACTCCTGAAAGGTAGTCGAACCAATACACCGAATTTCGCCAGACGACAGCAGCGGCTTGAGTAGATTGGAAGCATCCATCACTCCGCCAGACGCCGCCCCCGCGCCGATGATCGTATGGATCTCGTCAATAAAGAGAACAGCCTGGGGGCGCTTACGAAGCTCATTCAGGAGCGCCTTGAATCTTTTTTCGAAATCCCCGCGGTATTTAGTACCGGCCAATAGAGCGCCAAGATCAAGCGAATAAACCACGCTATCGGCCAGCAGCTCAGGCACTTGATTGTCGACGATGCGCTTAGCCAGACCCTCGGCAATGGCCGTCTTGCCAACACCCGCCTCTCCGACCAGCAATGGGTTGTTCTTACGACGGCGCGCCAAAATTTGCGCGACCCGCTCGACCTCATGTTCACGCCCAACCAATGGGTCGATACGGCCTTGACGCGCCAGATCATTCAAATTGCTTGCATAGGCGTCGAGTGGATTTCCGGCTGCGGAGGACTCACCACCCTCCTCGTCCTGCATTTCCGAATCGCTTTCGGCATTGCCGCCATTACCTGGCACTTTCGATATGCCGTGCGCGATGTAGTTGACGACGTCGATGCGAGCAACATTCTGCTGCTTGAGCAAAAACACCGCCTGGCTTTCCTGCTCACTGAAAATCGCAACCAGCACATTGGCGCCAGTGACCTCACGCTTGCCCGAGCTCTGAACGTGGAACACAGCCCGCTGCAATACTCGCTGGAAGCCTAGGGTCGGCTGGGTTTCACGCTCGTCATCGTGCTGCGGAATCAGAGGCGTAGTGGAGTCGATGAACTCCTGTAGGTCATGACGCAGTTTATCGAGGCTGGCTCCGCAGGCGCGCAACACCGTTGCGGCCGCTTCATTGTCCAGCAGGGCTAGCAGAAGGTGCTCAACCGTCATGAACTCATGACGCTTGGTACGTGCCTCCTTGAAAGCCAGATTCAGAGTGACTTCGAGCTCACGGTTCAACATAGCTTTCACCTCTTACCCAGCAGTCGGGTTAACCGTCCTTCTCGATCTCACAAAGCAAAGGATGCTGGCATTCCCTTGCATATTGATTGACCTGCATTGCTTTGGTTTCAGCGACGTCGCGAGTGTAGACGCCACAAACGGCCCGCCCTTCGGTATGAACCGCCAGCATGATCTTGGTGGCTAGCTCCCGATTGTGATTGAAAATTCCTTCCAGCACCTCCACGACGAAATCCATCGGCGTGTAGTCATCATTAAACATGACAACTTTGAACATCGGTGGTGCCTTCAGCTGCGGCTTGGCTTCTTCGACCGCCAGGCCAGAGGAGTCGTCGTCCGATGGCTTCGGACGATCTTGATTGAATATTAGTCGAATCTCTGGAAATGCACGCATGCGTATAACAGTTCTAGATCGGGGCGCCGAGGCCGGGTAAATAGAAGGGCTTCACAGCCACCTGACGAGTCGCCTTGACTATCGGCAAAACGATGATACAAACAGTATGTGCCACAACGGCAACGGGCTGCGCATGTGGGCCATGTGCTGCATCAGCGCGGAATGAAATGGATGTTACTCCAGTGATGGACTCCTTTGCAGAGGGATAACAGCATGCTAAGCGGTAAGGTCAAGTGGTTCAACAACGCTAAAGGCTATGGATTTATCGTAGCAGACGGCGGCGATGAGGACCTGTTCGCCCACTACTCTGCCATTCAAATGGAAGGGTACAGAACTCTGAAAGCTGGGCAAGCGGTCATGTTCGACATACTGCAAGGTCCCAAGGGCCTGCACGCAACCAACATTCGGTCGCTGCAGACCACTGCGGAGGCGGTTGCACCTGCCTCACAGGGCTCGACCGTAGACGCCTGATGCCAGGCAACAAAAAGGCCGATCATTGATCGGCCTTTTTGTGTTGCTCCCTCAAAACTACATGTGGGAGATCATGGCATCACCAAACTCCGAGCAGGACATCAGCTTGGCGCCGTCCATCAGACGCTCGAAATCGTATGTCACCGTCTTGGCGGCGATAGCGCTTTCGGTCGATTTGATGATCAGGTCGGCTGCTTCCACCCAACCCATGTGACGCAACATCATTTCCGCCGAAAGGATCAACGACCCTGGGTTGACCTTGTCCTGCCCCGCATACTTCGGCGCCGTGCCGTGCGTGGCCTCGAACATGGCAACTGTGTCCGAGAGATTCGCCCCGGGAGCAATACCGATGCCGCCCACTTCAGCCGCCAGAGCATCTGACAGGTAGTCGCCGTTCAAATTAAGTGTGGCGATCACATCATACTCGGCTGGACGCAGCAGAATCTGCTGCAGCATCGCATCGGCGATGGCGTCTTTGACGACGATGTTCTTGCCCGTATTAGGGTTTTTGAATTGCATCCATGGACCGCCGTCCAGTAGCTCGGCGCCGAATTCATCACGCGCCACCTCGTAGCCCCATTCCTTGAATGCGCCCTCGGTGAACTTCATGATATTGCCTTTGTGGACAATGGTGACTGAGCGCCGATCATTATCTACGGCATACTGCAGCGCCTTGCGCACTAACCGCTTCGTCCCTTCCAACGACACCGGCTTGATACCTATGCCGCAATTTTCCGTGAAGCGGATCTTCTTGACACCCATCTCTTCAGTAAGAAACTTGATGACCTTTTCGCACTCTGGCGAGCCGGCTTTCCACTCGACGCCCGCGTAAATGTCTTCGGAGTTTTCGCGGAAGATAACCATATCGACATCTGCCGGCTTCTTCACCGGACTGGGTACGCCCGTGAACCAGCGTACCGGCCGCTGACAGACATACAAATCAAGCTCTTGACGCAGCGCAACGTTCAGCGAGCGAATGCCACCGCCGACCGGGGTGGTCAGAGGGCCCTTGATAGACACCACAAAATCGCGCACGACCTCCAGCGTCTCCTTGGGCAGCCAGGTATCCTGGTCATACACCTGCGTAGCCTTCTCGCCTGCATAGATTTCCATCCAAGCGATCTTGCGCTCACCGCCGTAAGCCTTCTCTACGGCAGCATCGACTACCTTGATCATCACTGGGCTGATGTCCACGCCAATACCGTCACCTTCTATATAAGGAATGATCGGATTGTTGGGTACGTTCAGAGTGTTATCGGTATTGACGGTGATTTTGTCACCGCTGGCAGGCACCTGGATCTTTTGGTATCCCATGCTGGACTCCGTTTTGTGGTTAAACATTAAACAGTGGTCATCTTCGAAGAGTAACCCAGTTGAATCGGCCTAAACCATATGTTCGTTCGTCGTATGGCCAGGGCATTCTTTGACAACGGGCGGCAGTGATATACTGCTTAGGTGACTAACGAGTCATGAGAGGCAGCTAATCTCCGACGAGATCCTCGCCCCTGAACCGCCAGGCTGCCAACCGCAGCCGGTCGGTCAAATACTCAACACTCCAGTGGTGCTGCATCCAACATCATCGCGGCGAACCTCGAAACTGGCACGGCTAACGCAGCCAGGGCGCCTACCTGCGCAAATCGAAGTTCTGTGCACGCTCAGCAAGAGAGAGTCAACTCTACATGTCCACCCGCTCGAAGATTATCTATACCTTCACCGACGAAGCCCCGGCGCTGGCCACCTATTCGCTTCTGCCCATTGTAGAAGCCTTTGCCGCCTCCGCTGATATTGCCGTCGAAACACGTGACATCTCTCTCGCAGGGCGCATCCTTGCAAGCTTTGCCGATCAACTGGGTGCCGACAAAGCGGCTGAAGATGACCTGGCCAAGCTTGCCGAGCTGACTAATCAGCCGGACGCCAACATCATCAAGCTCCCCAACATCAGCGCCTCCGTGCCTCAACTCAAGGCGGCCATCGCTGAACTGCAAGCATTGGGTTATGGCATTCCCAATTTTCCAGAAGACCCGCAGACGGAAGCCGACAAAGAAGTGCGTGCGCGTTACGGCAAGGTGCTTGGTAGCGCCGTTAACCCGGTTCTGCGCGAAGGCAACTCGGACCGACGCGCCCCCGCAGCGGTAAAAGCCTTTGCTCGCAAGCATCCGCACTCAATGGGCAAGTGGAGCAAGGCGTCGCAGTCGCATGCGGACTACATGCGCGGCGGCGATTTCTTCTCCAGCGAACAGTCCATCACCATGGAAGCAGCCGGCGATGTGCGCATCGAGTTTGTCGGCAAGGATGGCAAGGTTGAAGTCAAGAAGCAGCTAGCCTTGCAGGAAGGCGAAGTGCTCGACGGCATGTTCATGAGCTGCAACAAGCTGCGTGAGTTTTTCGAGCAAACGCTGCAGGACTGCAAGGAAACCGGCGTTATGTGGTCCCTGCACGTCAAGGCGACCATGATGAAAATCTCGCACCCGATCGTCTTCGGCCACGCCGTTAGCGTTTACTACAAGGACGTCTTCGACAAGTACGGCGAGCTGTTCAAAGAACTGGGCGTCAATCCAAACAATGGCATCAGCAGCGTCTACGACAAGATCAAGTCGCTGCCCGACTCCCAGCAGGAAGAGATCCTTCACGACATCCACGCCTGCTACGCCGAGCGTCCTGAAATGGCGATGGTGGATTCTGTCAAAG
>Ga0208045_1000887_pt1 | contig 10219 bp, 13 predicted proteins | sample PL_2010_200m_FD_184160 | JGI IMG/M metagenome (GOLD analysis project Ga0208045, IMG submission 184160) | Freshwater microbial communities from Powell Lake, British Columbia, Canada to study Microbial Dark Matter (Phase II) - PL_2010_200m... | ecosystem: Environmental > Aquatic > Freshwater >...
GGACAGGTTAATTCATTGTCAATAAAACTGTTATGTATGAGAAAGATCCCCCCTTTAGCTATTACGATAATTGTTTTTGTTTTCTTCGCCAATTTAATAGTCTATTATTTTATTTTTACTAATAACGGATCAACCTTTATTGTAAAATCGGCACTTTCAAAATATACACGGTCAAAAAGCGTCAATATTAAAAAAAGCGAAGGGAGTCTCGCGCGGACTTTAGTATTTCATGACATCGAAATTAAGGATTCAAAGATTTTGCGCCGTAACAGCTTTGTTAGAATTCAAAGGCTTGAAGTTTATTTTAAATCTTTTAATTTAGGGGGGATTAATGTAAAGATACATAACGGCAGATTACAGTTACCCGCTTCAGAATTAATAGTTTTTCACGGGAGTCTTAAGAAAAGTAATCTAGACGGTAATATTTATTCCAAAGGTTTTAATGTTGAAGGACTTGTTGGCTTCTTTTCTGAAATCAAGGAGTTAAAAGATATATCTGGTTCAGTAAGTGACATCGATATTTATGTAAAAGGAACAGTATTAGAGCCCAAATTTAGTGGTGAATGTCAGATTGAAAGGCTTATTCGCAATGGTTTTTCATTATCAAATTGTCCCTTACTTTTGAATTTACAACTTAAAGATGTCAAGAATAAACCTAAATTATATGGAACAATATCTTCAAATAGTGGAATAATCTCCGGCTCAAAGACTGCAGTTATTAAACTAGGAGAAAGTAAAATATCGTTTTTTGGCGATCCTAAGAAAGCTTCTTTGGATCTGAAAGGAACCTCAACCGCAGAAGGTACTAAAATCAATATAGTATTAAAAGGGGCATTCGATAATCCTGAATTAAAGCTAACTTCAGACCCACCTTTATCTCAAGAACGACTATTAGTTATGTTGATAACTGGCAAAAGTTGGAAAGGGACCGAGGTAGCTTTAGGTAATAGGCAGTTCTCACCTGACCTTGTTAAAGATTTTGTAGATTATTTTGTTTTTTCTGGTTCAGGGAACAAAATAGCCCAACAGTTAGGAATAAGTGATATTTCAGTTACCTTTGAGCAACAAAAGAAAGGGGTAGGTGTTAAAAAAGCAATAACTGAAAAAATAGATGCTAGTTATACAATTGAACAATCTCAGGTAAAAGAAGAAATGCCAACTACAACCCAAAAATTAGGTGGTGAATACAAAGTCACAGAAGGTATTTCTGTAGGAGCAGAAAAAGAATTAAAACAAGAGAACAAACCGGAAGTATCTCCGGAAGAGCAAAAGACAAATGATAAAGTAATGATAAAATTCAAAAAAACTTTTTGATATATGCCGCCCTACTTTAGGTTTCTATATTGATTCCTAAAGATAAAAATAAGTATAAACAAATAGCAAGCGAAGTTATAAATTTACAAAGAAGTATAATGACTTTAACTAAAGATTTTCTGGATGCATCGAATAGGTCGGATCATATAATAAATCCAAAAACTGTTTTACCAAGAATGGGAATAGTAGACATTTTCCAAATCAAAGCGGAAAACGTATCCATCCCAAGCTGGAAGTATACCTGTATCTTTAAAATATGCCAAAAAATAGATGGTCTGATGTTGTAACAAAAGGAAGCAATGCGCTTGATTTAGAGTGGGGCGTGTTTACGTGGAAGGACTCTCGGAAAATAGCCCAATCATTGAAAAGATCCGCTGAAATAAGCATAAGGCGCAAGACAGCTCCATATGCCTCCGCTATGTCCATGTTAAATTTTTATATAAATCGGGCAGGGAAGAATTTAAATCCTGGTCAAAAGAAAATTTTGCAGCAATCCAAAATTGAATTACGTAAGATATTTTACAGAACGACAGAATAAGCAGACGTCTTGGGGAATAGGGGAGCGTCCTCTTCCTTTAAATGAAGATAATTACTAAACAACTCAACGTTAAGACAAAAGGCGCAGGGGATTTAATTGATATCACTGCCCAGATTCAGAAGAATTTAGAGGATAGCGGCCTTAAAGAAGGCAATGTTACGGTCTTTGTAATCGGTTCAACCGCAGCTATAACTACCTTTGAATACGAGCCCGGTTTAATCTCTGATTTAAAAGAGTTATACGAACAACTGGCACCTTCCCATAAAACTTACGCCCATGATGAGACTTGGGGCGATGCCAATGGTTTTAGCCATTTACGCGCGGCATTACAGGGTCCATCTTTGGTAGTTCCTTTTATTTCGGGCAGGCTTATATTAGGAACTTGGCAGCAGGTAGTTTTAGCGGAGTTTGACCATAAGCCGCGGCAGAGAAAAATAGTTTTACAATTATTAGGAGAATAAATCAAAGAAAATAGGGGACGTTTCTATTTTTCGTCCCTAAAAATTGCGGCATAGCGGCCGGCTTCTTTCCTAAAAAAATTTTGTTTTTAAGGTGTAATACAGAGACCAGCTTTACCCCGGTATTATGAACACAAAAAAGGCAAACTCGAATAACCTAGATGTTTTCTCCTTCGCTCAAATACTTTCGTGTTTGAGCTTCGGAGGACTTGCCTACGCCTTGAAGTTTGCCATTTAGTGAAATCCACCGAAGCCCATCAAAGCTATAACACGTAAACTTAAAGGGCGTAGGCGGAGAGACAAAAACGGAAAGACGAGGGTTTCAGAGAGGTACCTTGCCTAAAAAGATAGGCAAGTGTCCCGCCTTCTGCGGGAGTTTCAGGTGGGCGGTTAGGTTTCTTGTGGGGAGAAAAATTTGGCGAAATTGGGCCTTTAAACGATAGCGTTTTCAGGGTCTAGGCACCTTAATCCTTCCTTATATATGCCATGGCATTTTAAAGCTATGCCTCAATTATTGTTTCTATTTATATTCCTCGTTCCGACCCTCCTATTTTTAAGATACTTCGAGAATCACGCAATCTTTTATCCCGCTAGACAAATACAGTTTCTTCCCCGAGATAGCGGCTTGGATTTTGAGGATGTATTTTTTAAAACCAGGGACAATATAGAGCTCAATGCTTGGTTTATTCCTTCGCCAAAAGCGAAGTTTACCATACTCTTCTGCCACGGAAATGCCGGCAACATCAGCCATCGACTTGAGAAGATACTTTTTCTCCATAGCTTGGGATGTAATGTTTTCATATTTGACTATCGTGGATACGGCTTAAGTAAAGGCAGACCCTCTGAGAAAGGTTTGTATCTAGATACCCAGGCAGCTTTTGATTATTTGTTATCTCGCGGGATAAGCCAAGAGCAGATTATCGGGTACGGAGAGTCCATTGGGAGTGCGGCAATCATCGACCTTGCCTCAATACGCCCTATGCGTGCGTTGATTACAGAGGGCGCTTTCTCAAACGGTAAGGATATGGCAAGATACGCCTTTCCTTTTCTTCCTTACTGGATATTCTCCCTGCGTCTTGATTCTGAGAGCAAGATAAGGTCAGTAAAAATAACCAAGCTTATGATACACAGTCTCAATGATGAAATTGTTCCGTTTAAACTGGGCAGAAAACTTTACGATGCCGCGCCGGCACCAAAGGAGTTATTTGAGATTCGCGGCGGACATAATAGCTGTTTCTTTGATTCGCAGAATATCCTTAACGAGAAGATGGCTGATTTTCTGGATAAGCTGGTAAAATGATTTCATATAGCAAAATCGGCTACATTATTTTTATAGCAACTCTGCTTTTTGTTGGTAAGGAGGATTTGAGTATGGCAAATGCAAAAGAAATTCAATTGCCGCAACCTATAACTAAGGGAATAATCTCCCTTGAAGAAGCGATTGCCAAAAGGCGTTCTCAGAGGTCCTTTGGCAAGAAAGAATTGACCTCATATCAGATTAGCCAATTACTCTGGGCAGCGCAAGGCATTACGGAAAGAAGGGGAGGTTATAGTTTGCGCAGCGCTCCTTCCGCAGGTGCTTTATACCCAATAAAGATTTACGCACTTACCAAAGAAGGTGTGTATCATTACCTTCCCGAGAAACATGCACTTGAGGTTTTAAGCGAGAGTGATTTACGAGGCGATTTGTGTAACGCTAGCTTAGGTCAGAGTTCAGTTAGAGACGCTCCATTAGATATCGTCATCTGCGCAGTCTATGAGAAGGTTACCTTTAAGTATAGGGAGCGCGGGAAGAGATACGCTGATATTGAGACGGGTCACATTGCCCAGAATATCCATTTGCAAGCAGTCGCGTTAGGCTTAGTTTCCGTCCCCATAGGTGCTTTTAGCGACGAGGAAGTAAAAAGCATATTAAATCTACCCGCAGATCACGTGCCTTTATATATTATTCCTGTTGGCCATAGCCACCCTTGATTACAATAAAATTAAGATAGGATATGTACCTTTAGTTTCTACACGCAAATTCGCCACCGAAAAGTTACAGCGATTATCTTGAATATTACCGGACAAAACGGACAATCCTACTTCGTAATAGCAAGGGATTTTTGAACACAATAATGCACCTGCGGCGCATTCAGTGAAATCCCGCGCAGCGGGACGCTAGATATCCCGCTTTGCGGGATTTCACTAGACAGAAACTTTAGGTGTTCAAAAAGTTTAATCTGCTCAAAATTACGCGAGGATATACTTCTCTAAACCCAGAATATTCTTGATATAGTAAGGTATTGAGTCTATAATTAATCTGTGTAAATCAGAGAGGTTTATCCTCATGGAATACGAAAGGGACCCCAATTATTTGAATAATGAGACTTAAGACATGTTTGAGCGGAAAAATCAAAAGGTAGCTTCTGTTCCACTCTTCATGAGAAGATTGGTTGTATTTATCGCAATCGCCATTCTATTGATTATATTCGCCTTGTTCATTGGTATTGCCGGTTATCATTGGGTAGCTGGTTTTAATTGGATTGATTCACTTCTTAATGCGTCTATGATTTTGGGTGGTATGGGGCCAGTCAATCTACTTACTAATACAGGCGCAAAAGTCTTCGCGTCACTATACGCTATTTTCAGTGGACTTGTATTTATTGCCATAATAGCAATCGTTTTCTCGCCAATGGTGCACAGAATGCTTCATAAATTCCATATTGACGATAAAGATTTACAAAAGTGATACTCGATATTGTATCGAACAGTGCAAAAAATATAACCGATTTTAAAAGAATCCTAGGGTAAATTTAACCGTTAGTGTCAATGCCTACCAAAACAAGGCTGACATATATTTGGGCTATAATTAACCTATGTAAATCAGAGAGGATTCATTTCGGCTAATACGAGAGGGATCTCATTTTCGCCGCTTTTGAGTTTTCATCTGCTTGGTGTCCATTATAAAAACTACCCCAAATCAGACATTCTTGTTATAATAGGTTAAAAAGGGAAACCATAAATGCCAAGAACTAAAATAGTCTGTACTTTAGGCCCTGCGTCAGACAAGGCGAGTATTCTGCTTGAGATGATGCGTGCCGGGATGGATGTGGTAAGGTTAAATTTTTCCCACGGAAGCCTTGATGAACATCTGAGTCGGATACGCCTGGTAAGAGAGTCAAATCAAAAATATCATAGACACATAAGGATATTGGGAGATTTAGAAGGTTATCGAATACGTGTGGGTAGGCTTAAGGGTGGTGAACCTATTCAGATCAAGAAAAGGCAGGTCATTTGGTTAACCCCCGAAAATATCTTAGGAGAAGGTAGCATCATACCTTTTGATTATAAAGGTCCTTTAACTCAGATCAGAAAAGGCCAGTACATCTATATTGATGATGGTAATATTACCCTGAATGTTGAAGCTCGTGAAAAGAAAGCACTAAAGACCAAAGTTATTATTCCCGGACTAATTAAGGAGTGTAAAGGGATTAACATGCCGGATGTTCGGCTAAATTTTAAAGGATTGACACTAAAAGACAAGAGAGATATTGATTTTTGCATAGAAAATAAGGTTGATTATATCGCCCAGTCTTTTGTAAGAAGCAAAGATGATATGCTTATCTTGAAGGAATCCCTTAAGAATTGTTCGCATAAATTTCAGGTAATTGCGAAGATTGAGAGCCGAGAAGGTATTAAAAATATTGATGAGATAATCAGAGTTTGTGATGGAATTATGATTGCCAGGGGCGATATGGGCATATCTGTTCCTATATATGAAGTACCTATAATCCAAAAGAAGATTATCAAAAAATGCAACCGGTCAAAAAAATTTGTCATTACTGCTACACAAATGCTGGAGAGTATGACTGAAAATCATATACCTACAAGAGCGGAAGTTTCAGACGTGGCCAATGCCATTCTGGATGGTTCAGATTATCTGATGCTCTCTGCGGAAACAGCGGTTGGTTTGTATCCCGTAGACTGCGTAGATATTATGAATAAAATAATTAAGTTTACAGAGAAGAATATCTCCAATATTGTCCATCTTTAGAGAGGGCAATTAGTAAAACTTTGTCTTCTAAGCACTTGTATTATTTTCAGCCAAAAAATACCGGACAAAACGAACATGGTTCGACGAATTCGCTTCGCTCGTTTGCTCACCATCACGAGGAAATGGCTTCTCTAAAACTTGAATTTTCTTGATAATCGCTCTATCCAGCCTTATAATACATACTTGTAAATAGCGAGAGGTTTCCCCTCGGGAGGTACGAGAGGGACCAAATTTTCCTCTATCTGAAGTAGCGGGAAAATTTGTCCTGCCCTGAGCAAAGCGAAGGGGCAGGACCTAAAATATGACGCCTTTCGAGTGAAACGAGCAAGGATTTAAAGAAATCAACGACTTCATTAGCACAGCCTGTAACATCAGTTACGAGATTTTGTTTACCTGTTTACAGAGAGTGTTTTTATGGTTAGCCATTTCTGGGCGCCCTTTGGAAAAGATTGAAAAAGATTTATTTGACAAGAGAGGGCAAAAGAGTATAATATCTCTCGTAGAAAATAAAAGATTAGATAAACTTGGGCCGCAAAGGGAAGTTAACTAACCTTTACGGTTTTTTTGTTTTGTTTTCATTATTTACTCCGTTAGAAAGCCCCGTGTTTCAACACGGGGTAAAATATCCAGAGTTCACGCGGGGTATAAAGCCCCGCGTGAACTTTCTAATGGAGTTTACTATAATCTTGACGAGAGGAGGTAGTGAATGGCAAAAGGTAAAGTTAAATGGTTCAGTGATCAGAAAGGCTATGGATTTATAACGCCTGATGACGGAAGCAAGGATTGTTTTGTTCATCACAATGCGATCCAGGGCGAAGGTTATAAATCTTTAGCCGAGGGACAAGCAGTTGAATTTGAAGTTGAAGAGGGTCAAAAAGGCCCACAGGCAACAAACGTAAGAAAGGTGTAATTTTGGATGTAGATAAGGCCCGGCTCTAGTACAGTGACGGGTCTTATTTTATTTATGGATGCTAGGAAAACAAATCTGCTAGCTAAACTTTTGCGAGGTTTTTTATTGCTGCGCCGTAAATATTCTATCAGATAGTCTTAATTGAATTAGCAAAGCGTCCGGAAGCGTGTTTATCCTATGTTCAATCCTGTGCTCGTTGTAGCAGATAGCAAACAGAATATATTTGATCTACCCGGGTTTTATGCCTGTGGTCAGGCAGGCGAGAAGGTTTCGCTACTACCTCGGGAGGATCTGATTCCTTTGCCTCCTGGGAGCAAACTCTTTTTTCTGCCGGACAGGTACCCCGTCGTATTCAATATACACAAGCGTAGCTATGAGGGATTACGAAATCTTTATCCGGTTGCGGCGTTCGTGCCTCCCGGCTACACGGGGCTGTCTTGCGCCGCATATAAGGAAAGAAAGGGCGCTCGTACGCTGCCACTTTTTTCATATGCGCCGGTTGCCTACCATAAAGGCACCTATTATGTCTCGGCTGTTAGAGTCGATCGCAGAAAAAATCACGATATGCGTTCTGTAGATTGGGAAATACTTCGCAGGAAAATACGGATGTTCAAAAATACCAAAAATCACCTTATTAAACATTTGACTGATTGCGCCCTGACAAATTTTTGCCCGAACGCGGTGAATTTCTTCTTAGGTAAATACGAATGCCCTTTACCGGTTTCTCCTTATTGCAATGCCCGTTGTATCGGATGTATTTCGTTTCAGCCCCGGGGTTCCTCTGTCCTAAAAACCCAGTCGCGCTTAGCGTTTGTGCCGACAGCCGAAGAGATAGCGGGAATCGCGCTTATGCATATTAAAGCCGCGTCGAGCCCGATGGTCAGTTTTGGCCAGGGGTGCGAAGGAGAGCCGTTGCTTGAAGCTAATATTGTCAGGGAAGCGATACGGCTAATTCGTATAAAAACATCTCGCGGCACCATTCATATGAATACTAATGCTAGCCTGACTGCGCAAGTCCAAGCATTATGCGAGGCCGGCCTTGACAGCATGCGCGTTAGCCTTAACAGCGTAAGGGAAAAATTTTACCGGCGTTATTACTTACCGCGTGGATACACATTTGCCGACGTCTGTAATTCAATCGCCGTTGCCAAGCGATATAAGAAATTCGTTTCTTTAAATTATCTGGTCATGCCCGGATTTACGGATAGAGAGGACGAATTCGATGAATTGGTTAGATTTATTCAAAGTACCGGCATAGACATGATTCAGTGGAGAAATTTGAATTACGATCCCCGCCGGTACTTTAAAAGATTGAAGGTTTGTCACAACAGCGGGCTCTTGGGTATTCGTACAGTGATGCAGCGGCTGCGGGATAGGTTCCCGGGGTTACGATACGGCTATTTTAATGTGCCTAAGGAGAAATTTCTATAATATCGTTACACCATTTTGAGCCAATAAATACGAGCCAAACGAAAAGAATAGATGAGGAAATTCTTCTCTAAATCCAGAATATTATCGATATATCAAGGTATTGAGTCTATAATTGACCTGTGTAAATAAGAGAGGTTTCCCCTCGGCTGATACGAGAGGGACTCCAGTAAATTCTCCGACCGGTGCAAAAAATATAACCGCTTTTTAACGTAGCCGACAATAATATATAATTTTTGCACCGTGCGACTTTTACATGAGTTTTACTATTATTAACAAGGAATTAGTTCTAACTTAATAAACATCTAACTTAATAACCCTTGACTAATGGTGAGCATTACATTAGACTGAAGTAGTGCTAGGTTTAAATAATTAACTAAAAAGGAGGTAGTCATATGGCAAAAGTAAAATGTACTGCTAAAACAAAAGAAGGTAAGCCGTGTAAAAGTTTTCCATCTGGAAAATCGAAGCGCTGTGTAATCCATAAGAAAAAATAATCGGGTAGAGACCAAGTTAATGTTTGTCCACCTTTTGATGATGGACAAACATTAAATTTCTATCTTCCAAGCACTTACGCATTTTTGCCCCCAAAAATAGTGGACAAATAGGACAAAAAATCGGCCATTGTGCTTTTACCTTACCTAAAAACGGCGAGGAATTACCTCTCTAAAACCCAAATATTCTTGATATAGTAACATATTGTATATATAATTAATCTAGTTGAATAAGAGAGTATTTCGCTAATGAAACCCGAGGAATCTGATTTTTCCGCTATCATATCAGATTATTATTATTGTTGACTAATAAAAAATTTATGGTAATATAATAGAGTAGTAAAAAGATTAGAAGTCTTAGGCCGCAAGGATTAGGAAAACTAACCTTGCGGTTTTTTTATCGCTGTCATTGTTTGCCCCGTTAGAGGTTGTAGGATCTATCAGGTAAATGTGATGCAGATTTCTGACGGGTTTTTACTATAATCTTTTAAGAAAAGGAGGTAACAAACAATGGTAAAAGGATCAGTAAAGTGGTTCAGCGATCAAAAAGGTTATGGATTTATCACGCCTGAGAATGGTAAGGATGTGTTTGTCCATCATTCGTCTATTCAGGGTGAGGGATACAAGTCTTTAGCAGAAGGCCAGCAAGTCGAATTTGAAATCGAACAAGGCCCTAAAGGTGAACAGGCGACCAAGGTCGTCAAGTTATAACCTTAAAAACTAAAATAGGGCCCGGCATTATCAGTACCGAGCCCTATTTTAGTTGACCTAGGAGGAATTAAAATGAATAGCTGTGTAAGATGCGGCCAGAAATTAGCACATAATTATTTGGTAGCAATATTTACGATTATAAATGAAGCAAGAAAAAGAGTAATAGTATGTTTAAAATGTAAAGAAATTTTAAATAAAAAGGTAGAATAAAACCAGGGATATTTATATTTTTACAAGCGTCTGCTAGAGGCTAAAAAAATATTATCTCCGTTTATAGACGTGTTATGCTTGGTGGTTAAATCAAAAAGAAAAACAAAGAAAAAACCGGAT
>Ga0208045_1000889_pt1 | contig 10203 bp, 8 predicted proteins | sample PL_2010_200m_FD_184160 | JGI IMG/M metagenome (GOLD analysis project Ga0208045, IMG submission 184160) | Freshwater microbial communities from Powell Lake, British Columbia, Canada to study Microbial Dark Matter (Phase II) - PL_2010_200m... | ecosystem: Environmental > Aquatic > Freshwater > Lake...
GGCGACGCAGTTGCGCTTTAACCTGGCCGCGCTGGACACGATACACGAAGCGCTGCAGGCAGGCGATACCACAGCCGTGCGCCGTGACTTCCAGGATATCGAGCCCCTCCCTTTCAAAGACAGGCTGGAGCTTGCTGGAATCACCTTCCGCTATCCTGAGGCCGCAGAGCCTGTGTTATGTAACCTTTCGCTGACCATAAAGGCCGGCTCCTCGATAGCCTTTGCCGGGAAGACCGGCTCCGGCAAGACCACCATTTCCGACATCATACTGGGGCTGCTGCCGCCCGCCGAGGGCAGCATACGGGTTGACGGGGTGGAGATAGTATCGGAGAACGTGCAGCGCTGGCAGTGTAACCTGGGCTATGTACCCCAGGATATCTACCTGCAAGATGACACTGTCGCCTCAAATATAGCCTTCGGTATAGCAGAGGGACAGGTTGACATGGCGGCAGTGGAGCGGGCGGCTAAAATTGCCAACATCCACGACTTCATCGTGGGTGAGCTACCTGACGGGTATAACACCATGGTCGGTGAGCGCGGCGTGCGCCTTAGCGGGGGCGAGCGCCAGCGGGTAGGCATCGCCCGCGCGCTGTATAGTGATCCGGCGGTGCTGGTGCTGGACGAGGCTACCAGCGCCCTGGACGGGGCCACCGAGCAGGTGGTATTCACGGCAATCGAGAACATAGCCAAAGCTAAGACCCTTATTATTATTGCCCACCGGCTCACCACGGTGCGCAAGTGCGACGTGATTTACGTGATCGATGACGGCCGCATTATTGGCAGGGGCACCTACGACGAGTTGATGGAGTCCAACACTAAATTCAGGAAGATGGCCAGGGCGCATTTGTAACGCAAAGCGAGTAAACACATGCAGCGCGTAATTTTCACCCTGGTATGGAAAGGTCTAACCGATGGATAATAATATTCTTTGGAAAGCATTAGCCATAATACGTACAGAAGGCATGTGCTTCCTGGTAAAAGAAGTACTGACGAGAAAGAAGCTCAAGTTTCTGCTTTTTCCTTTGTCAAGGTTAAGGTACACATTATTACACCCGGATATCAAAGGGTATCCGCGGGTAGATATGGTTTTGAATAAAGATATTGCCCCGACTAATATGGACAAATTATTAACAGTTCGGCTAATCGAAGCGTACAAAAAAGCCTCTATAGATGAAATCGAAGTGCTTAAAGTTTCAAAGGATGATATGTGGGATAGATTAAAACAAGGATCGCATGCGAAATTTGTAGAGCTTTTACGAGAAGAAAACATTGATGCTTTAGCAGTTCATTTATGTAATATGGCACGATCAGGAATTTCAGAAGGATTGGTGCAAGGGGAAAACGAGTATAGAAAAATTATTTCAGATAGAAAATATCGACAATATCTGTCGATTTCACATGCGGACATGCTCGTTTCTCTGGCTGAAGCCATCGGGGTGATGCCTTGTGAGAATCCTGCACAGGGTACATTCGGAATAAATATTTTTAGTGATTTAGATCAAATTATTGAGAAAATTGAGCAATGCATGAAAATCAATATAATTCCACCGGATATCGAGGGCGGCTTATTTAAGCTTAATACAAAGAAAGGCTCAATGAATTGTCGCGATATATCTGCCGTTTATACTGCCTGGAGAATAAAGGAATTATTAAGAGGGCACTCAATGCCAGCCATATGCGAGATTGGAGCTGGTATAGGTAAAGTAGCATATTATGCGAATTTATTGGGCATAAAATATTATACAATTATTGATTTACCACACGTAAATGTGTTGCAGGGTTTCCATTTAATAAAAAGCCTGCCATCGGCAAATATTATACTTTACGGCGAAGGTGCAACTGAAAAGGAAGATGCAATACATGTTCTACCGTACTGGTCATTTGATAGAAAAGCGGCTGAATCTTTCGATCTTACATTGAACCAGGACTCATTTCCTGAAATAAACAGAGAGATAGTTCTCAACTATTTAAAACAGATGAAGCGGAACACAAAAAAATACTTTTTGAGTATTAACTGGGAAAGTCAGGGAGTAACATGGTTTTCAAATTTTAAGCAAAAGCAAAATGTCGTTGCTGAGTTAGTCGGGGAAGTACAGGGATTCGAACGTATATCACGTGCACCTTTTTGGCTGCGAAAAGGTTATGTAGAGGAAGTATTTGAGATTAAACGGGCATAGAATATTTTTGTACAATAGTCCCGCATTATTCGAAAGGCAGGTGAGTTGAAAATATGATTATCAGCAAGACCCCTTTACGGGTTAGCTTTGCCGGAGGCGGCTCGGACATTGGCGCCTATTATCTGAGCAACTATGGCGCCGTAGTAAGTACGGCAATTGATAAATTTATGTATGTGATGATAAACAAGACGTTTGATCAAAAGATCAGAGTCATCTATTCCAAAATCCAGTATGTTGAGAAATTTGAAGATATTGAGCATGATCTGGCCAGAGAGGCGTTAAAACTATTAGGAATCACAGACACGGGAATGGACATCGCCTATATGGGAGATATGCTGCCGGCTCATACCGGCTCGGGCTTAGGAGCTTCAAGCAGCCTCACTGTTGGGATCCTAAATGCCATTCACGCTTATAAGGGAGAACATGTATCTGCCAAGACTTTAGCCGAAGAGGCTTGCAGAATTGAAATAGAAATACTGGGCCGCCCCATTGGCAAACAGGACCAGTACGCGGCTGCCTACGGCGGTTTTAATTATATGCGGTTTAACAGGGATGAAAGTGTGTCCGTAGAGCCAATTATTTGTAGTATGCAAATGAAGGATGCGTTAGCGAAGAACCTCATCCTATTTTATACTGGCTTAGATACCCGGTCAGATAACATTCTAACTGAACAGAAAGGAAAGATACCGGATAATCTGCCTGTTATTAACAGAATGGTCGTACTATCCGAGGAGCTTCGAAAGGCAATAAAGAGTGATGACCTCGCCGGGTTTGGCGGTATACTTCATAAGGGCTGGATTTGCAAGCAAAAATTAGCTTCCAACATCACAAATCCCACCATTGATGACTATTATCAGAAAGCCAGGAAAGCCGGCGCTGTCGGAGGGAAGATTTTGGGCTCCGGTGGTGGCGGATTCTTGCTCCTATATTGTGCGGTGGAAAATCAAAACAAGGTTCGTGAGGCATTACCAGGCCTGAGAGAAGCGCCTTTTCGCTTTGAGCCTCAAGGTAGTAAAATAGTGTACGATAGTAATTACGATGAATTATATGCCTCAAATGAATGAATTCAGGAACAAATTTGCTAAAGAATATCTGGCATGTTATACCAATGGAAAGGGATAGTGATATGAACGTCCTCGTTACCGGGAACAATGGTTATATCGGGTCTATGCTGACCAAGCTTCTCCTGGAGAAGGGATACGGGGTGACCGGTCTGGATACCGACTACTACCGTGGCTGTGAATTTAACAGTTTTCACTATCCACAACTAAAACAAATTAATAAGGATATCAGGGCAGTAACGAAAAAGGATTTAGAAAATATAGACGCGGTTATCCACCTGGCAGCACTTTCCAACGATCCGCTGGGTGAGCTCGATGTCAAGTTGACTTATGAGATTAACTATGAGGCTACGGTAAAGCTGGCTAATTTGGCTAAAGAATCAGGCATAAGAAGATTTATCTATGCTTCAACCTGCAGTATGTACGGGATAGCCGGTGAAGAGGCGGTTGCTGAAGATTTCCCGTTGGCTCCGGTCACGGCTTATGCCATCTCTAAAGTAAAATCCGAAGAAGCACTTTCCAAAATGGCCGACGATAATTTCTCGCCGGTATTTTTACGGGCCAGCACCGCCTATGGCATCGCTCCTATGCTTCGTTGCGATCTCGTGGTTAATAATCTGGTAGGCTGGGCGTATACTACTGGGAAAATTCGGATTATGAGCGACGGCACACCGTGGCGGCCGGCCATTCATGTTGAAGACCTTGGCCTGGCCTATATTGCCTGTTTGGAGTGCCAGATTGAGATAGTCCATAACCAGGCGTTCAACGTTGGACAAGACAAGGAGAATTACCAGATAAGAGATATGGCCAACGTGGTGAAAAGGGTTGTTCCGGGATGTGAAGTTGAATACACCCACGAACACGGTTCGGACTCACGAACTTATAAAGTCAGTTTTGACAAAATATCGAAAGAATTGAAGGGGTTCGCGCCTCGGTGGGACCTCGAGAAAGGCGTGTGGCAGCTATATAAGGCATATAAAGCCCATGGCCTGACCTTCGATGAGTTCACCGGGAACAAGTTCATAAGGCTAAATCAGCTTAAAGGGTTGATACAACAAAAAACAGTTGATGAAAAATTATTCTGGAGGGCTTAACCCGGGTGGGTATTAGGCAGGCGGTTGTCCTGGCGGGGGGCGAAGGAACCCGCTTGAGACCTCTGACTTACGATGTTCCAAAGCCAATGGCCATGGTAAACAATCGGGCCTTTCTTGAGTATTTGATAGAGATGCTTAAGGAAAATGGTATATTGGAGGTAGTACTTTTACTTGGTTACCTGCCGGAGAAAATAATCCAGCATTTTGGCGACGGTTCCAATTACGGTGTCAATATAAAATATTCTGTGGGGAAGGTAACCGATAAAACCGGCACCAGGATAAAAAATGCCGAACCAATGCTTGATGATATCTTTCTCCTGATGTACTGCGATAACTACTGGCCGCTTAATCTGAAAAGGCTGTTTGAGTTCTATATTGAGCATAAAACACTGGCTTCAACTACGGTTTACACAAATAAAGATGGCAAGGGTGAATACGGGGCAGAGAACAACACATGTGTAGATGATAATGGCTACGTACTGAAATATGATAAGAGCCGAAAAAGCAAAGAACTCAATGGAGTTGATATAGGTTTCTTCATAGTTAGCAAAAGGGTCCTGGCATTGATGCCGAATCACGATTTCTCTTTTGAGGAAGAAATCTTACCTTTACTGGTCGATAAGCGACAGCTTTCCGGGTATCAGACTGAACACAGGTATTACTACATCAGCACCCTGGAGAGCCTGAAGCAAACTGAAAGGTTTCTTCTGCCCCAAAAGGTTGTCTTTTTAGACAGAGACGGGGTGATTAACCAGAAGCCACCTGATGACGACTATGTTAAGAATTGGAGCGAGTTCCATTTCCTGAGTGGGGCAATCGAAGCCCTGAGCCTTCTTACTCAAAAGGGCTATGATATCTATGTTGTCACCAATCAGCGTGGCGTTGCCCGCGGGATGATGCGTGAGCATGATCTAAAGGCGATTCACGACAAACTGAAGAAGGAATTAATGAAACATGGTGCTAAGATCAAACAAATCTATTATTGTCCCCACGGACGGGACAATGGGTGTGAATGTAGAAAACCAAAACCAGGCCTTCTATTTCGAGCTGCCAGCGAGCATAATATAAATCTGACCAAAGCCATCTTTATTGGAGATGATGAGCGCGACCTTCAAGCTGGCAACGCTGCCGGCTGCAAAACAGTTTTAGTGACACCTGAGAAGAACCTCTTAAACATCGTAGACTCCATGTTAAGACCTTGACTGAGGGTAGATCTGGTAAGAGAGCATGGAAATAATCAAGTCCTGTCGGGTTTGTCAAAGCCCGAATATAGAGCAGGTTTTAGACCTTGGCAAACAGCCATTTGCTAATTCGCTTCTTCGAAGTACGGACGAAAAAGAGGAATTCTATCCGTTATCTATAAGCTGGTGTCCAAATTGCCGGTTGGTGCAGTTAAATGAAACTGCAGAGCCAACCGACTTGTTTTCCAACTATGTCTGGGTTACATCCACCTCAAAAGTAGCTCTGGAGCATGCCAGGAATTTCTATCGTGAAATTTTATTCCGAACTCAGAAGCTAAAGGGGAGCTATGTACTTGAAGTCGCCAGCAATGACGGCGCCTTCTTGAAGCCATTCGCCGAGAACGACTACAGGGTTCTGGGGGTTGACCCGGCCGAAAACATCGTGGATATGGCTATTGCCGACGGTATTCCCACCAAATGCAAATTCTTTGGCGCCAGGGCTGCCCATGAGATAGTAGAAGAATTCGGCCAGGCCAGAGTCGTTATCGCGCGGAATGTGCTACCCCACGTGGCCAACCTGCATGATTTTGTGGAGGGGCTTCGCTTGTGTTTGGAAGAAGACGGTCTACTCGTAGTGGAATTTCATTACGCTAAAATTATCTGCGAAGGGCTCCATTATGATTCCATTTACCATGAGCACCTGTGTTACTTCACGCTGAAGAGCATCGAGAGACTACTCAATCAGTTCCACCTTTTCGTTACTGATATCAAGGAAAGCCCGATAAGCGGGGGCTCCCTTATCCTGTATATTGGGAAGCAGAAAAAAGAATCGCCAATTGTTCAAGCTTACCGCTACTCCGAAGAAGCGGCTAAAGTCAATGAACTTAGCAACTGGCAAAATTTCGCCGAACGCGCCCATTCTCACCGTGAGCAGCTACTAAAGATTTTATCCGATATCACGGAAAAGACGGGGCCAGTAGTCGGTTACGGTGCTTCGGCCAGAAGCTCAACGCTGTTGAATTTCTGTGGAATCGATACGCGATTAGTCTCGATGATTGCCGACCAAAATCCCCTGAAGCAGAGATATTACACCGCGGGGGTGCATATCCCCATCACCAGTCCTGAGGATTTAATGAAACAAAAACCGGAATACGTGTTACTATTGGCGTGGAATTTTGCTGATGAAATAAGCCGAATCTTGAAGGATAAATTCAGCTTCACTGGTGGCTGCATAGTGCCTTTGCCCAATAGTCCTAAAGTCAGAATGGGTGGCTAATATGATGATAAAAGAGAGGAGGCTTAAGGGAGTATTTGAAATTGACCTGGAACCTCTTGAGGACCTTAGGGGATTCTTTATGAGGACTTATGATAGTGAGGTATTTAAGAACTATGGGTTGCATCAAAACTGGGTCCAGGAGAACCATTCCTATTCCAAAAAAACGGGGACGCTAAGAGGGCTTCACTTTCAGTTTCCACCAAATGCTGAAACAAAGCTGGTTAGGGTTGTAGGTGGCAACATATACATGGCCTTTGTCGATCTGAGAAGAGGTTCCACTACTTTTGGCAAATGGGACAGTCTTGTACTTTCCGAAGATAACAGGAAAATGGTATATGTTCCTAAGGGGCTTGCTCTTGGAATGTGTACCTTAACCGACGATTGCACAGTACTCTACAAGATGAATAACTACTATGTTCCGGAGAGCCAAGGCGTAATTAAGTGGGATGACCCCGATATTGGGATTAACTGGCCAGTAAACAATCCCATCCTGAGCGAAAGGGACGCCCAGGCGCCGAGCCTGAGAATGCTTGTCGAAAAACATGGCGGGCTGGAAATTTGAGATGAGAGTCTTTGTTACCGGTGGGACAGGTTTCATTGGGAGTTATGTGGTAAGACAATTGCATAGCGAAGGGAACGCCTTGCTTCTGTTGTCCAGGCAGCCCGAAAGCGCTTTGTCGAAAATGCCCAACGTTGAAGTCGTACAGGGTGACCTTTCCGATGCTGCAAATTGGGGAAATAAGGTTAAGCGATTCAAACCACAGGTAGCTATTCATATGGCATGGGAATCTTTACCGGACTACGATGCCAGGACAAGTATAGGAAATCTATATTATGGACTGAATTTAATTACTCTGCTGGCTGAGTCAGGGTGCGAATCAGTCATATGTACCGGAAGCTGTTGGGAATATGGGCAACAAGCTGGGAAGCTCCGCGAAGATATTGCTCTAAAACCATTTAATGCCTTTAGCGCCGCCATGAACGCATTGCATTGGGTAGGGAGGGAGGTTGCCAGGGAACATGACATGCGCTTCATCTGGACCCGGATTTTTTATGTCTACGGTCCGGGGCAAAGAGGAACATCTCTTATTCCCTATATAATTGATTGCGTGCGAAAGGGTGAAAACCCTGAGATTAAGACGCCATGGGCTAAAAATGATTTTGTTTATGTAGAAGATGTAGCCAGGGCAATTTCAGCAATCGTCAGGGAGTCTCAGAAAGATGGCGTTTATAATATCGGCTCAGGCACTTCTACCAGCGTTCAACAGATAGTGGAAATTGTCTGCAATAAGTTTAAATTTCCAGAAAAATGTGGTACGCTAATCAATCCTACCAATAGGCCGGTTGTTGACTTCTGGGCAGATATTTCCAAAATCAAGAGTGACATCGGTTGGGAGCCGCAAATAGGCATCGGTGAAGGGATTGGGAAGACAATCAATTATCATACTGGGGGCATCGTGCAATGAGCAGTTACAGGCAAGTTCCTTCCCTGAGGGGGTATGTTCATACCAGAGTAGCTATGTAATGCACCCCATTAATCAAGCCGAAACTAACTGAGGATTAAAATGGGGAGTATCGAAAGGTCTAACCGATGGATAATAATATTCTTTGGAAAGCATTAGCCATAATTCGTACAAAAGGCTTGTGCGTCCTGATAAGAAAAATTCTGGCGAAAATTCAGTTCAAGGTCATGCTTTTGCCGTTTGCGATAATAAAAGTGAAAAATACCAGGCTCTTGAATTTAAGCGAACTTACCCAATTCTGTTTCGATGATGTGTTCGGGTTGATCAAACCCCAACAGTTTCAAAGCGAGATATTGAGACTCATTACAGTGGTAAATGAGATGAAGCCGCGAAGGGTAATTGAAATCGGGACATCACGTGGCGGTACTTTGTTCCTGCTTTGCCGTGTAGCTGCGGAAGATGCCACCATAATCAGTATCGATTTCCCAGACAGGCGGTTTGGCGGGTGTTATCCTTTATGGAAAATCCCATTGTATAAGGCATTTAAGTTGCCGAAGCAGAAGCTATACCTGGTGCGGGCGGATTCTCACAGGCTGGAGACCCTGACTAAGATAAAGGATCTGCTTAATGGGGAGAAAGCCGATTTTATCTTCATCGACGGGGACCATTCGTATGAAGGTGTCAGGCAAGATTTCGAAATGTATAGTCCGTTGCTCGGCGTAAAAGCCTTAATGGCCTTTCATGATATAGTGGTCCACCCTGTTGAAGCAGGCTGCGGGGTCAGCAAATTCTGGGACGAATTGAAACAACATGGCTATAAATATGACGAGATTGTCGCCGATGTAAACCAGGACTGGGGCGGAATTGGCGTACTGAATGAATTCAGGGGTAATAAATTGTGACAACTCACATTAACCGGGTTTTATACCGCGTATTTGCTTCTATGAAAGACTATCGTATACTCGGGCTTTTAAAAGAATTATGGAAATTCTTAAATCCCAACGCGTTGGAGGCGAATCAGAATTATTATATTCAATTAGCAGATTATACGGATAAGGACATTATTAGAAACAGGGAATTGCTGGATAACTGGCAGAGAAGAGAGAAATCCATAAGCAGCATGACATGGTTTATCCCGATGTTCTATATGGTTGCAGCCGGAGTTAATAACGTATTCAGATTCATTAACTTCCTGTCAAGCAAAGGGGTGTACATCAATATCGTGTTAATGGGCACCCCGGTACACGCTGAACGCTGCATCCGCTTAATAAATGACATGACTAAATATCAGGGTCAAATAAGAATATATGTGAACCCATCTATTGCTGACCTTCCCTATGCCGATGCCGGCGTTGCGACTATGTGGTACACGGCATACGGTTTGTTGAAATATAACAATACGAAGGGCAAATTTTATTTTATCCAGGATGATGAGAGGCTTATCTATCCAGGCGGCCTTGAACATAGCCTGGCCGAAACAACATATCGCTTTGGTTTCACAGCTATAACAAATGCTGAATGCCTGAAGGAAATGTACATCACAGAATTCGAGGGCAGAGCAGAGCATTATTTTCCGTCACCGGATCATTTAAAAATTATAGCAAATGTTAAAAGTGGAAAAATCAAGAGAATTTTCTTTTATGCCAGGCCGGAGTTCGATAAGTGTGGTTTTTTCCTGGGCATGGCCGGGTTGCGTGAGATTAAAAAGAGACACCCTGAAATTGAGATTGTAACGGCAGGCTCAGCCTTCAAATTTAATGATTACGGTTTAAAAATCAGGCAATACGGTAAGGTACCCTATGATAAGCTGCAGGACTTCTATTCCGGTTGTGATGCCGGCATTTATATTTTGCTGTCGAGGCATACCGGGGTTATTCCTTTTGAACTCATGGCAACTGGCTGCGCCGCCCTGGTTAACAGAAACTATTATAAACAGAGCTACCTGCAACAT
>Ga0208045_1000890_pt1 | contig 10199 bp, 11 predicted proteins | sample PL_2010_200m_FD_184160 | JGI IMG/M metagenome (GOLD analysis project Ga0208045, IMG submission 184160) | Freshwater microbial communities from Powell Lake, British Columbia, Canada to study Microbial Dark Matter (Phase II) - PL_2010_200m... | ecosystem: Environmental > Aquatic > Freshwater >...
AGTATGGCAGCAATAACACCTGAAGCAAAAAAAACAATAGAACAAAACCCCGTCGCCTTTGCGACAGTTGACGATGCAGGCAAGCCTAATGTAATTTATGTGGCTGCCGTTAAGGCTATTTCTCCAAACAAGATTATTATTACCGATAATTATATGAAGCAAACCAAAGAAAACATCGAGAAAAACAATAGCGTTTGCATTGCCGTTTGCGACAATGATGGAAATGGTTATAAATTGATCGGCAGCGCTGAATATTTTACATCAGGAAAATGGAAAGAGTTTGTTGAGAAAATGCCGGAAAATAGGGGGTTGTCAGCTAAAGGTGCAATATTGGTTGCGGTTTCAAAATTGATAAAATTGAAATAATTATTTCTCTTTCGCTTTCACAATCTCCGCCATCGCAGCATAAACCATTTTCCCGGCAATCAGCGCATAAATTTCATCCAATTTTTTTATTCCGAGCGGCGTGAACTCCGCGAAATCGACAGCCGCAAGCTTCGGCGCAAGAATTTTTACAGCTTCCATAACTTCCTTGAATTTTAATCCGTCCGGTTCGGGATTGCCGACAGCAGGAAGTATTGAAGAGTCTAAAATATCAAAATCAATCGAAAGATAAATCGGGGCAGGAATCTTTTTCAATTCAGAAATATTTTTAACAATATTAATATTATTTTTGCACGGAAACGGAGTTTCCGGCAGGTACGGAAACGAAGTTTCCGACTCCGCCAAAAATCTGCGATTTTTGTGCGTGCCGAAAGCTTCGCTTTCGTGCATCTTTACAAAGCTATCTTCTTCTTTTGAGCAGCAGCGCACGCCGTAAAGGAAAACATTTTCCTTCCCAATAATATCGCAAATCTTTCTCGCAACCCCGTCATGACCTTCGGAATTCTCGCAGTCGGGATGCGCGTCAAAACTTACAAAAGACTTTATCTGCGGCAGCGCTTTTACGCCAGCCATGCTGATTGTATGCTCCCCGCCGATAATTATTGGGAAGTTTTTTGAATTCTTCATCTTCGTTTTTGCTTCTTCAACCATGCTATCAATATTTTTCGGTTTTATGTTTCCCAAATCATTTATGAAAGCCTTTTCAGACAAGTCGATTCCGGAAACGAATGTCTCAAGCTTTGAAAAAGATTTTCTGATAAGCGGCGGAGCTTTCGCCGCGCCTTTCCTGCACGTCTGCGTCCTGTCAAAGCATATTCCCAATAAGTCGAAGTTCATAACAAGGATTTTATGGCTAAATTTAAATAGATACACGAATCAATTCAATTGATGATAGTATGAAAGTCGGCATAGCTACAAGGAACCCGTCCAAAGTCAGGGCGGTGGAAGAGGTGTTTAAGATTGTTTTCGAGAATGTACGGATTTTCCCGTTAGACGCGGACAGCGGAGTCCCAGCGCAGCCGAAAGAAGAACAGATTCTTCAAGGCGCAATAAACAGGGCGAGAGCGGCTCTGGAAGGAAATGATTTCGGAGTGGGAATAGAAGGCGGTGTTGTTGAGATTAATGGAAAGATGTGCAATACAGCTTACTGCGTGATAATGGATAAAACAGGAAGATATTCCATCGGCTCGCAGCCGATATTCGAACTGCCGGAAATTTTCAAAAAAGAAATTATGACTGGAAAAGAATTTGGGACGGTAGCGGACGAATATTTCAAGACAAAGAACATAAAACACGAGGGCGGCTCCATCAAGATTCTTTCAAAAGGAATGATATCAAGGGATGACATGCTGAAGGACGCTGTGAAGTGCGCGCTTGTTCCTTGGATAAGCAAAGAAATTTACAATCTTGACAAGTGATAGCATTAGCACAAAAGAGGCAGAAGTATGATTAAAGGAAATCTAATTTATAATTCAAATAAGGAAATAGAAAAAGTTTCCGAGATTGTTTTATGCAGAGTAGCTAAATATGCTGCAAAGAATATTAATGATTCTGATGAAGTATTGGACATTCTAACAGGTTATGCAAATTTTCTTGTAAAATTAGTAAAAATTAAGAGGATTAAGGCAATAGGTATAGATAACTCTGATTTTATAATAAAAATCGCAAAAAAGAATATAGGAAAAAACGGCTTGTCTAAATTAATAAAGATTAAAAAAGTTGATGCAAGAAAAATGCCTTTTCAAGATAACTTTTTTGATGCTGTTGTCAATTATATGGGATGGGGGGATGTTGTATTAACTTGCGGAAAATCAGGAATTAAAAAAATTATAAAAGAAGCGGCAAGGGCATTAAAGCCGAAAGGAAGAATTATTATCTCTTTCCCGCTCATTGAATCCAATAATAAAATAGAAATCATGGATGAGAAAATACAAATTTATTTATACGGCAGAAAAAGGCACTATTCAAAAGAATTTTTCAAAGAGGAATTAAGAAGAAATAAAATTAAGATAATAGACAGCAAAGTATTTCTATATCCGAACAAGAGAATCAGCCCGGAAACAGCTAAAAGTATTTTGGTGCCGCACCAAAAAGAAGTTCAGAAAGAATTTGGAATTAAATCCCAAAGCTATGGGGAGATATGGAAAAAGTTCGGAAGTTTTATAGAGAAATATGGATATGGAGGAGGAAAAGGAATTGTTGTTTTGATTGGAGAAAAAATGAAAAATATCTAATGTGATGTTATGGAAAACTCCGAAAAACAAAAAACCGAAAAACAGAAATCCGAAAGGTACGACCCGAAGGAGGTCGAGCCGAGGATACAGAAGTTCTGGGAAGAGCAGAAGATATTCGCTTTTGACAAAAACAGCAAGAAGCCGGTTTTCTCTATTGATACGCCGCCTCCGACAATCTCCGGGTTGATTCATATGGGGCATGCGATGAGCTACAGCCAGGCAGAGTTTGTCGCGCGGTTCTGGAGAATGATGGGATGCAATGTGTTCTATCCAATGGGTTTTGATGACAATGGCTTGCCAACGGAGAGGTATGTGGAAAAGAAATTGAATATAAGGGCGAATACGATGCCAAGGCAGGATTTTGTGAAGCTTTGCCTGCAAGAAACCAAAAAAGGCGAGGAAGAGTTCAGGAAAGTCTGGAAGGAATTGGGAATTTCAGTTGACTGGTCCTTGCTTTACAGCACAATCAATCCGTTGAGCCAGAGAATCTCGCAAAAATCATTTTTGGAATTATACAACAAGAAAAGAATTTACAGGGCAGAGGCTCCCGTTACTTGGTGCCCGCTTTGCCAGACGGCAGTAGCGCAGGCAGAACTTGAAGACAGCGAAAAGGAATCTTTTTTCAATTACATAAAGTTTGATGTTGGGAAAGACAGCATAACAATCGCCACTACAAGGCCCGAGCTCATGCCGGCGTGCGTTGCGATATTTGTGCATCCTGACGATGAAAGATACAAGAAGATTATCGGAAAGAAAGCGAGATTGCCTTTCTTCAACAGGGAAGTTCAGATTTATGAAAACGAATCAGTGGATATGGAATTCGGAACAGGAGCAGTCTATCATTGCACTTTTGGGGATGCTGACGACATTGAGTGGGTAAGAAAATACAATCTTCCCATAATCAAAGTGATGAATAGCAACGGGACATTGAACGAGAATGCCGGAAAATATCAGGGCTTGAAAGTTGAGGAAGCAAGAAAACAGATTATTGAGGATTTGAAAAAAGAGGGAAGAGTTGAAAAGCAGGAAAGCATAAAACATGTTGTCAATGTTCATGAGCGATGCGGAACACCTGTTGAGTTTCTCATGTCAGTTCAGTGGTTCATAAAAATTCTGGATATGAAGGAAAAGTTTTTGGAGCTCGGAAGCCAGATAACATGGCATCCATCACACATGAAAGTCAGATATGACCAATGGGTTCAAGGATTGAATGCTGATTGGCTCATATCAAGGCAGAGATTCTTCGGCGTTCCTTTCCCTGTGTGGTTTTGCAAGAAATGCGGAAACGTGATTCTTGCTGACGAGTCTGACTTGCCTGTTGACCCGCTTCATTCAAAGCCAAAGAAAAAATGCTCCTGCGGCTCATCCGAGTTTGAGCCTGAGAAGGATGTGATGGACACGTGGGCAACTTCATCCGTAACGCCGCTGATAAACGGAAAATGGAAAGAGAAGAATTCGATAATGAAAAAGATTTATCCGATGTCGCTGAGGCCGCAGGCGCATGACATAATCAGGACATGGACTTTCTACACGATTGCAAAGTGCTACATGCACACAAACCAGATTCCCTGGAACACTGTTATGGTATCCGGACACGGGCTTGACCCGCACGGGAAGAAAATGTCAAAGTCAAAGGGAAATATAGTGGAGCCGCTTCCCGTAAAGGAGAAATATTCCGCTGACGCTGTTCGGTTCTGGTCTTCGTCAGCCAACTTAGGCGAGGATTTTCCATATCAGGAAAAGGATGTCGCGACAGGGCAGAAACTCTTGACAAAGCTCTGGAATGCATCAAAGCTTGCCGGCCCGAACCTGAGCGACAAGAAACCGAAGGAATTGGAGATAATGGACAAGTGGCTGCTGAGCAAGCTGGCCAAGCTTGTGAAATATTCAACAGAACATTTTAAAATCTGCGAGTATGGAAGGGCGAAAACAGAAACCGAGATATTTTTCTGGCGCGAGTTTGCTGACAATTATCTTGAAATGGTCAAATACCGGCTGTATGAGGGCGGCGATGATTCTGCAAAATACACGCTTTACACTGCTTTGCTTACTTTGCTGAAGCTTTTCGCGCCGATAATCCCGCATATAACGGAGGAACTTTACCGGATTTATTTCAGGAAAACCGAGAAGGATGTTTCCATCCACATTTCAAACTGGCCCGAATTTGACGGGAAACTGGTTGACGAGAAAGCCGAGGAAATCGGCGAGCTGGCAAAGCAGATTATTTCTGCGCTGCGCCAATACAAGAGCTCGCGCAAGCTCGCATTGAACACCGAGCTGAAAAAGATTGTGATTGACTGCGACAACGAAACGAGGAAGAATATTGAGCAGGTAGAGCCTGACATAAAAGGAACGATGAAAGTGAAAGAGCTTGGATACGGGAAAGCCGATGAGATTTCCGTTAGCGAGAAGATTAGGATGAATGTCGTGCAATAAGCTTAGAGATTTAACATTTTTTTATTGTACGCTGTCAGTCCGCCTGCCTCTAGAATTCCTTTAACAGGACCAAAAGGTTTAAATTTATACACTGCACCGCTTGTTAAATTCATAATTTTTTCTTCATCTAAATTTATTTCTAATTCTTGTCCCGTTTTTGTCACAATACTCAAATCTTCAGATGTTTCTAATGGTATTATATTTCTTCCGCCGTTTATAGAATTTCTATAATATATTCTTGCAAAAGATTTTGCAACAACCGCTTCAATGCCTGCCGCATTTAGCGCAATTGGCGCATGCTCACGGCTTGAGCCGCAGCCAAAGTTTTTTCCAGCAACAATGATTTCATAATCGCATGATTTGTCCGGGTTCAAAAAAGGAATTGGATATTTTTCTGGGTCCAAATCCTCCATAGCATGAACCGCTAGCGATTTGGGGTCCATTGTTGTTATATATCTTGCCGGGACAATCACATCAGTGTCAATATCGTTACCGACAACAAACACTTTTCCCTTAATTTTATCAGGTATCATTCTTCTGCACCTCGTATATAGCCGGCGATTGCAGACGCCGCAACCGTTTTTGGCGATGCCAGATAAACTTCCGAGTCTGGATGTCCCATCCTTCCTCTGAAATTTCTATTTGTGGAACTTATGCACTTTTCTCTAGGAGCAAGAATTCCCATATATCCTCCAAGGCATGCGCCGCATGTGGGGGCGGATATAACGGCTCCGGCGTCAAAAAATATGTCTTTCATTTCAGTGTTCATGATTTTTCTATAAACCTTTTGTGTTGACGGCACAATAAGAAGCCTTACATTTTTTGCTTTTTTCCTTCCCTTTAAAACTTCCGCGGCTGCAAGAAAATCTTCCAGCTTGCCGCCTGTGCAGCCGCCAATATACGCTTGGTCAATTTCTATATCATTAAGTTCTGATGCTGGAGAAACATTGGATGGCAAAAATGGCTTTGCAACCAATGGTTCCAAGTCGGAAACATCATATCTCTTTATTTTTAAATAAGATGCGTCATCATCGCTATATAACGCAAGCGCTGAAAGCGCTTTAGCAGTCTTGCCTGACCTTTCTGCAACATAATCAAATGCTTTTTTATCCGGGGCTATTATTCCGTTTTTTGCGCCGGCTTCAATTGCCATATTCGTAAGCGTCATTCTTTCCTCGACGCTCAAGTCTTCAATTGTTTCTCCTGTCCATTCCATTGCTTCGTATAATGCCCCGTCAACTCCGATATCTCCGACCACCTCGAGAAAGATATCCTTGGCCATTGTATTTTTTGGCAATTTTCCTTCAATTTCAAACTTGGACGATTCGGGAACTTTGAACCATAATTCTCCGGTTGCAAAAACATTTCCAAGCTCTGTTGAGCCAATGCCGGTTGAGAAAGCTCCGAGCGCGCCGTACGTACATGTATGGGAATCGGCGCCGACAATGACCTCTCCCGGCCTTATATGCCCTTCCTGCGGTAGCATCACATGGCAAACGCCGTAATTCTCTCCAACAGGATAGACGTGCTCTAAATTATGTCTGTCGCAAAATCCCATTAAGTTCTGATATAATATTGCTGATGCGATATCCTTGTTGGGAACATAATGGTCCGGTGTCACAACTATCTTCAGGTTTTTGGCTATTCTCCCGTTAAAGTCCTTTTCCACAATTTTTATTGCATCGTCGGATGTAACATCATGAGCCATTGCCACGTCAATCTTGGCGGTTATAACTTCGCCGGGAATTACACTGTCTTTTCCTGCAGCCCTTGCAAGGATTTTTTCCGTTATTGTCATTGCCATTTTATTCGCCTAATTTTCGCCAATGAGAAAAGAAGTCACTTTATCTCCAAACTGCTTTGTCGATAAAATCTTGTCCGACGGCGTGAATTGCGTTGCCAATTCCTTTGTTCTATAGCCCGCGCCAAATACTGCATCAAGCGCGTCTGAAACTTTCAGGGATTCTTCTTTCAGGCCAAAGCCCTTCTCAAGCATATATGCGGCCGACCCTATCATCGAATAGGGGTTTGCCACTCCTTTCCCGGCTATATCCGGAGCGGAACCATGCGCAGGCTCGTAGTATCCTTTTTTTGGCCCGATACACGCGGATGGCATCAAACCGAGGGAACCTAGAATGCCTCCGCCTTGGTCTGTAATTATGTCGCCCATCATATTTTCAAACAGCATTACGCTTTGATCGAATTTCTTGGGACTGACTACAAGAGAAAAAGCCGCGCTATCTACAAGCTGGTGTTCAAGTTCAATATCCGGAAACTCTTCGGCATGGACTCTATCAACAATCTTGTTCCAGAACCTGCTGGTTGCCAGAACATTAGCCTTATGAATGTTGAACACTTTTTTCTTCTTTCTAGAGCGAGCTTCGGAAAATGCAACACGAGAAATCCTTTCTACTTGGGGTTCAGTATATTCCATCACATCTCGCGCAAATAGCTCCCCTTTCAGATTTATGTCATTCTCTATTTTTTCCCCGAAATATATCCCGCCCGTTAGTTCGCGAATCATTAGTATATCGATTCCATCCCCGATTATTTCTGGCTTAAGCGGAGATGAGCTAACAAGAGCAGAAGTTAACCTGAGCGGCCTGTAATTTGCGAAAGTGTCGTATCTTTTTCTTAATGGAAGCAGCGCTCCCGCTTCTGGCCTTAGGCTTGGGTCTGATATTTTGTCATACTTAGGTCCGCCTATGGGCCCTTTTAGTATGGCGTCCGCCTTGTCACAAATTTCAATAGTTTCCTGCGGAAACGGGTGTCCGCAATTATCGTATGCTACACCCCCAAAATCCGCCTCATGATATATAAAATTATGACCATATTCATCCGCAACAACATCAAGAACTTTTCTCGCTTCCGCCATGATTTCCGGGCCGATGCCGTCACCATATAGAACCGCTATATCTTTTTGAACCATTCAATCTACCTTTAAAACTCTATTGGAGAAAAAGGATTTAAGCTTGAATTAGTGGTGGAAATAAATCCTTCCTTCTATCTTCTTTTCTTTGCAATAGTTTTCTATTTCCTTTTCAATTTTGTCCCAATAATCATTCTGCACAAAAAGCGAAGCTTTTTGGCATGCCGAAAAACTGAAAGTTTTTCGTGCATTGGTGAAGTAAATCTTCTTGTATTTTTCCAGAAGCTCGGGATGCTTTTCCTTCAGCCATACTTCTATGCTGTGCCAGATTGAGCCGCGCACGTTCAGGTTCTCGAACATGTAGGAATCTGCAAAATTTTTTGTCTTTTCAATTATCGCTTTCCAGTCTGTTATGAACGGCAAAATCGGCCCGATGAAAACATAAGCGTGTATTCCTTCCTGCTTCAGCTTTTTCAACGCTTCAATCCGTTTTTCAACAGGCGAAGAAAACGGCTCGATTTCTTTTCTTACTTTATCATCCAACGAGGTTATTGTCAGCCCAACTCCGCAATTTTTGAATTGCTTCAGCAAGTCAATATCGCGCAAAACCAAGTCTGACTTCGTAAGAATTCCCAATTCAGGATTCAATGGAATCAGCTTTTTCAGGATTTTTCTTGTAAGTCCATACTTCTTTTCTAGCGGATTGTATGCGTCTGTTACTGAAGAAATAAAAATCTTTTTGCCCTCATACTTTTTTGTATCTTTCGGAATCAAATCAGGCGCGTTGATTTTCACATCAATGAAATGCCCCCATTTCTCCTCGTGTCCGGTAAACCGCTTCATGAACCTCGCATAACAGTATATGCAGGAGTGCGTGCAGCCAACATAAGGGTTTATCACAAAGTCCGAATCAGGCAGGTTTGACTTCGTGATGATGCTCTTGGCTTTGATTTTCTTGATAATCATAGAAATGAATTGGGAAATGAAAGTTTAAAAGATTGCATAAACAAAGGATAATATGATAGAAAAGACTTCTGGAAACAAAAAACTGTTTGCGCTTTCCGAAGAAGAATGCAAAAAGTTGCTAAAAGCTGCAAAAGAAGCAATCGTAAACACCTTTCCAAAAAGCAACGACGGGTTTGCCGTCGCGTTAATGACAAAGAAAGGAAACATCTATACCGGCGTTTCGTATGGCTCTGATACCGAAACCTTGACAATGCATTCCGAGGCAACCGCCTTGGCTCACGCCGCGATTCACGGCGAGAAAGAAATCGCAGCGATAACCGGCCCGAACTGCCATATCTGCAAGCAGCTTATTTATGAGAGCAGCCTGAGGTCTGGAATTGATACGGTTATAATTATTGAAGAGGATGGCCAGATAAAACAGATTCCAATATCAAAGCTGATGCCTTATCCTTGGCCTGAAAAGATTGGAAATTCCTCCAGATAAAGCTCAGTGGCTTCCTTCAGGTTCTTCTTTTGTATAGCCTTGGCTGACGGTCCCGACTTCTGGACATTCAGCAACATACATATCCTCATCTTTATGGAGGATAGCGGTAAAAATAAATTTATCTTTCATTCTGAATCACTGCTTATTGGTTCATTTCCAGAATTTATATTCACATCAATCCGATATGGCTGTTCTTTAACCGAATTTAAATACTTCTGAAGACAATAAGATTATCGGTGAGAAAATATGGAGAATAAGGATAAACTTGCTATGGAGTTGGCTCCAAGAATCGAGAAAATTGTTGAGGAAAGGCTGGAAAGCAGGATAACGCACAATGTTGTCAAAGCCATTATAGAAAAGCTCGAGGAAGATTTCTACCCGCCGGAAGAGATGATAAAGAAGGAATTTATCAGGGAGATGGAAGAGGCTGAAAACAGGATAAAGCAGGGAAAATGCAAAACTTATTCTTATCGGGAATTCAAAACAAAATTCTGTGAGCAGAATGCCTTATGACATCAAGCTCAGCGATGAGATTGAGCAGGAGTTTGAGAAACTGAGGAAAAAAGACAAAGGGCTTTTTGACGCTGTAATGAGAAAGATACTGAAAATCGCTGAAGAGCCTTTTCTCGGAAAGCCGTTGAGAAATATCTTAAAAGGCAAAAGAAGGGTTCATGTCGGGCATTTCGTTCTGTTTTACGAGATAGAAAACAGCCCCAACAAGATTGTTGTGATAAAGCTTGCGCACCATGACGATGCATACTGATGAAAAGCAATAAATTCATTTCTTATTTATGCGCGGTTTTCACAATCTCCCGCTGTTCTATTT
>Ga0208045_1000891_pt1 | contig 10189 bp, 7 predicted proteins | sample PL_2010_200m_FD_184160 | JGI IMG/M metagenome (GOLD analysis project Ga0208045, IMG submission 184160) | Freshwater microbial communities from Powell Lake, British Columbia, Canada to study Microbial Dark Matter (Phase II) - PL_2010_200m... | ecosystem: Environmental > Aquatic > Freshwater > Lake...
CACCAAGATGACCATTTACACATCTTTCATTACGGGGATCAGCCGGGCCGGGGCGGTTTCCGGTATGCCGCTGCCCGGCGGCCAGGGACCGCGCGAGCTGCACATCGTGCTGGTCGACAACGGCCGTAACGAGATGAGGGATTCGGACGCCTTCAGGGAAGCGCTATACTGCATCAAGTGCGGCGTCTGCCTCAACGTCTGCCCGGTCTTCGCCTCGCTGGCCGGGCAAGTCTACGGCCACGTTTACCAGGGCGGCATCGGCACCATCCTTACCGCCTTTTACCACGACCGGGAACGCTCCCGCGAACTTTCGGAGATGTGCCTGGGATGCATGTCCTGCAAATCCGTCTGCCCCGCCGGCATCGACATACCCGGTCTGATACGGCAGCTGCGCGCTCAGCATGTACAGGAGAAAGGCCTTACAGCCGGTAAGAAGCTGGCCTACGGCATGATTTTGAAACATCCTGCCAGGCTGGAAAGGACGATCAGGGCCTGTGCAAAGCTGCAGGGGCCATTTTTAGACGCCGACTCCATGATCAAAAGACTGCCCTATCCCCTTAGGAGCCTAACCGACACCATCAGCCTGCCGGGACTCCATACCGACCTGCTGCGCGACCGCATGACAGGATACACGTCACCCGTTACTGGGAAAGCGCCGGTAGTGGCCTTCTATTCCGGATGTGTAACTTCCTTCGCCTACCCCGGATTGGGCGAAGAAGTCATGCACCTGCTTGAAAGGTATGAGGTTGCCCCCTATTACCCGCAGGAGCAGGCATGCTGCGGGGCGCCAGCCTATTTCTCCGGGGATTCCAGTACCGCACTATCGCTGGCCAGGCACAATATTGAGGCGCTGGCCGGCCAGGAACCGGACTACGTTGTCACCGTCTGCCCGGGCTGCGCCATCATGTTGAAAACGGAATTCCTCAGCCTCACTTCCGGCGAACCAGCCCTGCATGAGCAGGCGTCACGCCTATCGGGCAAAGTGCGCGACCTGTCACAGCTTCTCTCAGAGCTCGGCCAGAGGCCGGGTCGGAAGGCGGCAGCAGGGGGTAAAGTCACCTACCATGACCCATGCCATCTAAAGCGTGGGCTGGGCATATTTGCGGAGCCCAGGAAGCTGATAGAAGAGGCAGGATACCAGTTAGTCGAGATGAGCGACCCGGACGCCTGCTGCGGCTTCGGCGGGGACGCGCTGCTGGTGCATCCTGAGCTGTGCGGCTCCATCCTGCAGCGTAAGCTGGCCGGCATCCAGGCCACGGGCGTGGATACTGTGGTGACAGCCTGCACGGCCTGCGTATTACAGTTGCGCGGCGGTTTGCACAAAAAGGGCAGCCCCATCAGGGTCGTACATATCGCCGAATTGCTGGCCGGGCAATTTTAAGGCGGGCATTTGGCGCAGACGGAACGGAAGAGCGTAGTGCTGAGATAGCGGTCGCCCCTATCGGGCAATATTACCACGATATTGCCCCTGTCCATGCTGTTGGCGACCTGAACGGCGCCGGCCACGGCTGCCCCGCTGGACATGCCCACGAAGATACCCTCCCTGGTAGCCAGCATTCTAGTAGTCTCGAAGGCCTCGTCGTCCTCGACGACGATTTTTTCGTCAAATCCCTTTGTGTCGTAGATGCCGGGTATGATAGATTCGGTCATATTTTTCAGGCCCTGTATGGTATGGCCCTCTGTGGGCTCCACGGCTATGATACGGACGCCCGGCTTTTTCTCCCGCAGGTACCTGCCCGTCCCGATCAGCGTTCCCGAAGTGCCCAGTCCGGCGATGAATACATCCACTTCGCCATCCGTCTGCCGGTATATCTCCGGCCCGGTGGTCTCGTAATGCGAGAGAAGGTTATTCGGGTTGTCGAACTGGTTGGGCATATAGTACTTTCCGGGCTCTCTCTCGATAAACTGCCGGGCCCGGCGGATGGCCCCATCCGTCGCCTCCTTGGCCGGTGTTAAAACAACCTCGGCCCCGAAGGCCTGCAGGCATATCTGGCGCTCGGTGCTGACGCACTCCGGCATAAAGAGCTTCACCTTGTACCCCCTGGCCGAGCCGATCATGGCCAGGGAAATGCCGGTATTGCCGGACGTAGGCTCAACAATGACTTTATCCCGGGTCAGCTGGCCATCTTCCTCGGCTTTTCTGATCATATAATAGGCAGGCCTGTCCTTGACCGAGCCGCCGGGATTGCACCCCTCCAGCTTGGCTAATATCCTGACGCGCGGATTCACTCCGTCAAGAGGTCCCAGCTCCACCAGCGGGGTATTGCCGATAGCATCAAATACCCTGTGTTTAATCTCTTTCATGCCAGTTATCTCCTTCTTACCGAGATGGCAGGCACACAATTATAAGGCAATTCAATTGTAGATAGCGTTTAAGGCTGGTATTATAACATAAACAGGTGCAGGAACATGATTAAAGGCAGAGCACAGGAGTTTTCAATGGATGCGGCCTTATGTTGAGAGAAGAGATACTGGATAACTTCGAAGTAGTGATAGACCCGCAGATCATCCTGTCGGTGCACGGGTACAGCGCAGAGAAAAAGCCCCGCCAGACTATTATTGATATGGTCTCCCGAATAGCTGAGGAGGCCGGGGGCCTGATACGGCCGCGGGCGATCTACTGTGAATTCCAGGTAGATCGGTTAGACACGGAGAGTGTAACACTGGAAAACGGGATTCAATTTAGCATCGGAAGGAAGATCAGCTCGCTATGGGAGGGAAGCAGGGCGCTGGGAATAGCACTGTACACCCTGGGCCCGGAATTAGAGGGCCGTGTCTCGGAGCTGATAGAAGGTGGTGATGGGATGCAGGCTCTCAACCTCGACATAGCCGGCACAATAGCCCTGGGCATAGTGGGGTACCAGGTCCAGAATATGGCCTGCGGACGTCTGAGCGCGGAGGGGGTGGAGGCCGGGCCGTGGCTCAATCCCGGCTATATCGACTGGCCATTGACCGACCAGCGCCTGATCTTCAGCATGCTTCCGGCGGGGAGCATCGGCGTGACGCTGAATGATTCTTGCATGATGGTCCCCAAGAAATCGGTCACCATCTGCGCGGGCATCGGCGTCAGCGGATCAAGCGCGGGATTCAACCGATGCCGCCATTGCGGGGTGGCAAAATGCCAGTTCCGCAGGTTAACTGTGTCCCCCGATAGCGATGGGATTTAACAGCAGACTTGGCATACGGATGCAACGGGCATATATTATTGTCCAGCTCAAAGATGGACGAGGATCAGGTCACTACGAGTTGATATGGGAAATCCCGGTTTATATCCGTATATATTATTTTTTAACATTTCTGCAATACTTGTATAATTATCGTTTGGGAGGTCAATGATTAGCCTTGGCTTATGGTTGTACTTTCCAGGTAAAAACTGCCGTAAACCGGGACATTCAGATCATTAATTAGAACGGGGGTGTATGAATGATTGATTTAAAAGAACTTGTTAAAACAGGGGATGACGAGGGAGCCGCTGCTATGGTTGCCAGGCTGCTGGAGGAAGGGAAGGCTCCGGAGGTTATTCTGAATGAGGCCTTGATCCCCGCCCTGGATGAAGTAGGCGATCTATACCAGAAAGGAGAATACTTCCTGCCGGAGATGCTGATTGCATCCCGCGCTGCGCAGCGCGGCATCGACATTCTCAAACCTAAATTGATGGAGAAAGGCATCAAAGCAGTCGGTAAAGCTGTGATGGGGACGGTTAAAGGCGATATGCATGATCTGGGTAAAAACCTCGTCCTGATGACACTTGAGGGCGCAGGATTTGAAGTTGTCGATGTTGGAATGGATGCATCGCCGGATAAGTTCATTAATGCAATTCGTGAACATAAGCCGCAGGTTGTCGGACTATCGGCTTTGCTTACCACGACAATGCCTTCTATGAAAGAGACTATAGACACTATTAAAAAAGCCGGCCTTCGCTCTAATGTGAAAATCATGGTAGGCGGCGCTCCGGTTACACAGAAATTTGCCGATGAGATCGGGGCTGATTTCTATGGAGCTGATGCAGTTGCAGGGAAGAATTTCGCTAGAAGCGTGGCTGCAGTACCGCAGAAGGAGATACATTGATTAAAAATGTCTCCGTATCCGGGGATTAAGATGAAGTCCAGGGAGCGTGTTCATGCGGTGGCCAAAGGCCTTCCTGTCGCTGGACATTTAACTTGTGCTGTGTAAAAACAAGCCACGAAGGCTGATGCTGAGAGGTGAGAAATGGATCTAGAATTGCATTTTGATGAGGGCCGCTGGTTAAAAGTTGAAAAGGACTGGTCTGCCTGGTGGGCAGGCGAGACCGGCCGCTCTATGATAATGCTGCAAACGCTGGATACCCTGGTTAATGCCGATCCTTCTGAATTCACCATGGATTTTTTACTGCATAAGCCCTCAGCAGAGGTCATCCAATACTACGGGGCTCGCCTCGGAACGGTAGAATTTTACGGCGATGCTTTCCCCAAATGGCTGCCTTACGTCGGCCCCGGGATTGTCTCAGGATTCCTTGGCGGCCCGGTGAAGCCCTCCACCGAGCATCGGACGGTATGGTTTCAAGTGGAAAAACCTGTGCCGTACGATGAACTTCACCTCAGTTACGACCCGGATAATATATGGTGGCGCAGGGTCATGGAACTGACCGGGACCGCCGCAGATACCTGGGGCGGCAAAGTGGCGTTGGGGTATACGGACATGGGAGGACCTATGGATAATCTGGCCTCATTTCGCACCACCGACCGGTTACTTTACGACCTGTACGATTATCCGGACGAGGTAACGAGATGCACCGCGGACCTAACGCAGGCATGGTTGCGCTATCACGATGAAATCAGCAGGATTGTTATGCGGACAGGCCGGGGTACGCTATGCTGGACTCCTTTGTTGTCGCCGGGGCGAATGTACATGCTGCAGTGCGACTTCAGCGCTATGATCTCACCCAAGATGTTCGAGAAATTCATACTACATGATTTGACCGTCCTCTGTGACCATCTTGACTATACTTTTTACCATCTGGATGGACCGGACGCCGTACGCCACCTCGATATCCTGCTTTCTATAAAATCGCTCAGGGGCATCCAGTGGATACCCGGCTCCGGTAACCCGGGCCCGTCTCAATGGCTGCCACTGCTCAAGAAAATAAGGGAGGGCGGCAAACTCTGCCAGGTTTATGTCAATGCAAAAGGGGCGTTAACCATCGCCAGGGAGATAGGCTGCTCCGGCTTCGCTTTTTATATTTTGCCGGAAGAGCCCTATACCGAGGCAGAGCTGAATGAGTACTTCGATTTGCTGGCCAACCCCGATGATTTCTTGAATGCCATGCTAAGTGAAAGTAAAGGAAAGCAGAGATAGCTTCAGCTCAGCCTGCTATAACAGGTATCCGCCGGTTTACGTATAATGGCACGGGCTTCTTAAGTGAGCGCAGAAACACTTTCGTATACCGGCAAATAATCAAGGCTCTTATTGGCCTTGACGCTGGCCCTGGAAAGAATATAAACTTGTCCAAACTCGACAGGGCAGAGATCAAAATTGAGTGGGAATAAATTGGAGCTACCAATGAAGAAATCGAGATATCCCTGGTTCGTATTCGGCACATTCTTTGCTTTTATGCTCTTTCAACAGGTCGAATGGCTGGTGATCGGCCCGCTGACCACACCCATAATGAAGGAGTTTAATATAAATGAAGCGCAGATGGGCATGGTCTTCTCCGGCGCATTGATCGTTGCAGCCGTGCTCTACCCGGTGTGGGGCTACCTCTACGACCGCTTCGCGCGCAGCAAGCTGCTGGCGCTGGCTGCACTGATATGGGGCGCCACAACCTGGCTCAGCGCAGCAGCGCCTACATTCCCGATTTTTATGGCGACACGTTCATCAACCGGAATTGCCGAATCAAGCTACCCCGGCCTCTACAATATAACGAATGACTATTTTGAACCCAAGGTGCGCGGCAAGATCATAGGACTGCTGGAGATTGCGAAGCCGCTGGGCTACCTGATCGGTATGGTGCTGGCACTCATATTGGGCGGGATCATAGGCTGGCGCGGCGTCTTTTATGTCACCGCCGTGATGGGTTTCGTTCTGGCGATTATCATTTTCTTCGGTGTCAAAGAGCCGCAGCGGGGCAGCACCGAGCCGGAGCTGCAGGGCATCGACCAGAAGGGGGCTTACCTCTTCAACTGGAAGACTGCCGTCAACCTTTTCAAGAAACCTTCCCTGGTTTTTATCTTCCTCAACGGCTTCGTCGGCGTTTTCCCCTGGCAGGTATTGACATTCTGGTTCTTCCGCTACCTGGAGACCGAGCGGGGCTACGACCCCAACGCAGTTCTTTTTACCATGGTCTTTGCCGTGCTGATGCTTGCGGCAGGCTACCCCATCGGCGGGATAGTGGGGGACTATTTCTTCAAGCGCAATAAGAGGGGACGCCTGCTGGTGAGCGCGGCCGGCGTCATCATCGCCATGGTATTTCTTGTGTTTGCAATCAATGTGCCGCACAGCGAAATGCTGCTTTTCGGCATCCTGCTGGCCCTTACCTGTATCTTTATGCCCTTTGCTTCGCCCAATGTGACAACCACGGTTTACGATACGACGCTGCCCGAGGTTCGCAGCACTGCCAACGCGCTGATGAACTTCTTCTCGCTGGTTGGTTCCGCGGCCGCGCCGCTGATCGCCGGCATCATAGCCGTCAATTCCTCCCTGCAAAATGCCATTTTAATCATATGCATATCAGCCTGGTCGGCATGCTTCATATTTCTCGCTATTGCCGCATACGTGGTACCTAAAGACCTGCAGGATTTGCGCAATCAACTTCAGCATAGGGCCGAAATTGAGAAAGCCAGGGCATAATGCTGACTCCTATAGAGGAGTAACCTATGAACTCTAACGAACGAGCCGCAATCGCACTCAATCTGGGAATACCTGACCGGGTGCCTATCTACTCCTGCACCGCGGAGCAGAACCAGATTTACGAAATACTGGGCGAGCAAGACAAGGCCGTTCCGCTAAGCCGGATCCAGGAAGGCTGGACGGGAACTCTATTCAAACTGGCTGCCCCACTGGCGAATGGTATCGGCTGGTTTAATCGGCAGACGGAGAAATTTTTGTCAAAAAAAATTGAATCCGAAATCGCTATGGGCTACGATTGTTCCGCGGTGTCATACGCGGCTTTCAATTTAAAGGGCAACCGGCAGGCAACCGACATGTTTGGTAAGCTATTCGATCTGGTAGCCGACCCGGATGGAAACGTTGACATGCCTATGTACCGTCAGGGATTATTGACAACACCGGAGCTATGGGAAGCCTGGCCTCACCCCGACCCAGAAAAATTTTATAAGACGCAATACCGTGTATTCGCCGATCTGCAAAAACGCTACGGCGAGCGGATTTACCTGATGGGCAGCCTGATTTCCGGGTTGTGGGAGTCGGCCTCCCAGGTGATGGGCCTGGCAGCCTTCTCCGTTGCGCTACGCCGCAATCCCGACTTTGTGCGGCGTATGATCAAATACTACGAGACGATGTTCCTGACGACCATACGCGCTACGGCCGATGCCGGGATGCCGGCTTTAGTTTACGGCGACGATATGGCCTATAAGACCGGCCCGCAGACTTCACCACGCGTGCTGGATGATTTTTTTGGCCCCAGCCTGCGAAGAATAACCGCAGAGGCTCATAAACGCGGCTTGAAGATCATCATCCATTGTTGCGGCAACGTGTACCAGTTGCTGGATCTTTTCGCAGATTGGGGCTTCGACGGTGTACACGCGTTGGAGCCGACTGCCGGCGTGGACCTGGCGGAGGTGAAAAAGCGAGTAGGTAAGCGAATGTGCATTTTTGGTAACCTGGACATTTCCCACGTGATGAGCCAGGGTACGCGTGAGGAAGTGGAGGCAGCGGTTAAGTCGGCGCTGCAGGCTGCCGCTCAGGACGGCGGGTTCATCATGGCCATGACCCACTCGCACAATGCGGTGAAAGTCGAAAATACCCGCTGGATGATCGAATATACCCACCGCTACGGGCTTTATCCTGTCACACATTAGATTGAAATCGATGAGGTGAGCAATGAACGAACATGAAGCCATACAAGTTTGCTCTACTAAGTATTGTGAGGGGATGGGCGGTTTCATGGGCTCCTAGAACGACCGGTAAATGCGCGGTTCGTGCAAGCTATTGGGGGCAATCGCTGGTCTTGGAATTGTATTTCTTATATCCCTCTTTTTGGCCCCGTATCAGCAAGGTGATGAAGTATGCTAATACAACGGCCGGACTCTAAGCGCCTGTGCCGCTAAAACCGGAAGAGAGTCTGGAAGTTCCCCACATTGTACGCTATGGTGGAGCTAAGGGTACGGTAGACAGAACCTTTACAGTAAGATTTTTCTTAATATAGCTATATTGTAGCTGCTTCACGGAGATGCAGCGGCAGGTAGAATGGATAAATTCGAACCGCCGACTTCATGGTCCCAAAACAAGCTGGCTAAAAGGCGGTAACCGCTTGCCTCCTTTCAGTATAAGACTATCAATATAGCCATTAAATAGTCAAAGCGGCAATTTCGTCAGCTTGTCAAAGGGATGCCCTCAGTGTGCACGTCTTAGGAAAGAGGCGTATAATTTTAATACGAGCATAAGGCATATTCGTGGAGGTGAAGAGGGTGCCAATTTATGAGTATTTTTGCTCCAGGTGTAAGATAGAGTTCGAGTTGATGCGTCCCTTCAGCGCATCTGATAAGCCCGCTAAATGTCATAAGTGTAATGCCGAGGCACAAAAGCTGGTGTCAAGCTTTGGCTCCAAGACAGGCTCCTCTATACAAACATCATCAAAGCCTTTCAGGACAGGGGTGACTGAGAGCGTGAAACAAACAAAGAAGTCACAGAAGGCGAGAAAAGAGAAAACTTGGCATAGAGCTTAAACTTGCCAAAGTGGGTTAAAAGAGGGTGCATAGAATTTGAGGCAATAGTAACGTGCAAAGTTAACGCTGTGAGCTAAAGTCTGAAAATATGGGGGTGATACTATGGTAGCCAAAGCTTTTGTACTCGTCACCACGTCAGTAGGCCAGAGTAAGGGAGTACTCAACGAACTTAAAAAGCTCGGCGGTGTAAAATCTGTGGATATTGTGATGGGCCCCTATGATATCATCGCAGAAGTAGAAGGCGACTCCATTGACTCGCTAGGCAAGCTTATCACCGAGCGTTTTCATAAGGTTGCCGGCGTTGAGCGCACCCTTACCTGTCAAACAATCCATGTTAGATAGCAACGACTTTTACTGTCAGTGGCCACCTGAACCTCATTCAGCCCCGCTAAAAGGCAGTAACCGCTTGCCTCCTTTCAGTATAAGACTATCAATATAGCTATTAAATAGTCAAGGTAAAATTAAATTTGGTTTTCACGTACTTCGATAAGCGGCCAGTTGATCCCCGCCATGTCGTCTGACATGAATTACCACAATATCTGGGGATAAGTGGATTTCCAAAAATAATAATATCTGCACGGACAGAGGTTCATGGCTATTTTATAGCTATATGGCAGAGCTAAATGTGCGGTAGACAGAACTTTTATGTTAGCAAATCAGCCAATTACTTTTTAAAAAACAGCGTATTCTTGACCGGGTTCTTGCCATCGAAATAAATAGGGACTCCTTCTTCCAGCCAGATATTCTTGCCTGTCACTTTCATTGCGTGCACATGTGTATGCGGCGCATCAGTCATCCCCGAGTTACCCACCTGCCCTATAACATCGCCCGTTTTTACCGTGTCTCCGACCTTCACTTTTATACTGCCTCTCTGCATATGGCCCAAGAGTACCTGGTAGCTGCCCTTCATTATAACGACGTGGTTCCCCACATTATAGGGATAGTGGCCACTAAACGGGGTCTCATTTGGCAGGCCGTCCACTACCGCTACCACAGGACCGTCACAGGGCGACAGAATATCTTCATGGTAAGATGCATATTTCTCCAGTACAGTAGGCAATATACCCCGGGCTGAACTACCCAGGATATTCAATTTTTCGATATCCACAGCGTATCTCATCGACCTGTTGACACCGGCCTTCTCGTGCATTGATCCGGTATAGTGGTAGTTCATCAACCGGCTGGCGGCGCCGTTACCACCCCAGTTGATCGAGTACACGCCATTACGAAAAGGAAACGCGAGTTCAATTGGTTTGACGGGATAAAAATATGCGCCGATTGCGCCAATGATGAGATAAATAAAAACC
>Ga0208045_1000894_pt1 | contig 10170 bp, 10 predicted proteins | sample PL_2010_200m_FD_184160 | JGI IMG/M metagenome (GOLD analysis project Ga0208045, IMG submission 184160) | Freshwater microbial communities from Powell Lake, British Columbia, Canada to study Microbial Dark Matter (Phase II) - PL_2010_200m... | ecosystem: Environmental > Aquatic > Freshwater >...
GAGCAGAATCTAATTATTTAAGAAACTTCTTTGAAGATTCGAGTCCTTTTGAAGTGCTTGTTAAATCTGAGGGCGGAAAAACAAAAGTAATTAGAATATTTTCAGACTTCATGCATCATTTGTTTGATTATTCAAAAGGACTGAAAATAATTATGCTGGTAGACTTAGATGGAACCGAGTTGTCTAGTGTAACAAAACTGAATCAATTTATAACAGAATTAAGAAATAAAATACAAAATAAAGGCAAAGGAAATAAATTAAGCATAAGTCATGAAATTCTTAAAGAAGATAAACATCTTAAAACATCAGAAGTTTCTGTAATAATTAAAGAAAACAATGATATATTGGGAAGTTTTTGCTTAATAGCATTTAATTCATCTTTGGAGAGAGCAGCAGGTATTATAAAAGAATCTGATAGTCAAGACGAAAAAGACAACAAAATATTGGAATTATTAGAAAATGAAGATGTTTTTAATCATCTTTCTTATGCATTAATGTAAATACAGTAAGAATCTTTTAAGACAACCTATACTTTCTTCTCCTCCGCCTTTGGATGATGCGCGTGATGGCTCTCCATAATCTTCTCGGCTATCTTTGAGAAGGCGGGGCGCGCTATGAAGACTCCGATGAAAACGCCGAGCAGCGTCGTGATTGCGAAGCCGCGCATCACGCCGACGCCTATGAAAAGCAGGGGAAGCATCGCGGCTACAACCGTGGCGGCGGACGAGAATATCATGAAGAACGCCCTTTTTATTTTTTCCTTGAACGTGAAAACCCTACCCCTTCCCATAATCAGCTCGTCAATAATTATAATCTGCGCGTCAACGCCCGTCCCAATCACAGCGATTATTCCCGCAATCGCGGCGATGTCGATTGTCCATCCTATCAGCGACGCGGCGCCGAGAATTATTATTACCTCGCTAAGGCTCGTGAAAATCATCGGCAGTGTTATCTTGAGATTGCGATACCTTACAAATACGACAACAATAACGGCGATGGCGGCTATAATACCTGCAAGCATCACGGACTTTATGAACTCGCTTCCGAGCGACGCGGAAATCTGGTCAACCCTTTCCACGGTAAGCGTGACAGGCAGCGCGCCGGACTGCAAAATGCTCTGCAGCGTAAGTTTTTCCTTTATCGCGTCAGCCTGCGATGTCTTGAATCCGTTGATGGAGGGGTCGGTAATGGCTTTTCCTTTCATGCCCTTGTCTATTGACAATTCCGTTATCAGCCTCTTGTCAAGGTAAAGGTCAATGAAGCCGTTTTCCAAAACAAAATTCTTGCTTGTCGGGTCGTAAACAATCTTCATGTCTTTTGTCAGCGCTGCAAATCTTTCTGCGCCTTCCTTTGAAATCGTGACCTGGAACGAGAACTCAAAACCGCCCCCTCTCGGCTGGATTGTCGAGGAGCAGATTCCCTGTATGCTCTGCATGCAGACGGATTTCACGTCCGTGCCGTTGAACGCGAGCGCCTTGAAGACTGCCGTGCTGTTCGTGTAATTCAGGAATGTGAACGTTATTCCGTTAAGGGCGAAGGTGTCGTTTATTTTTTTTATTCCAACCCCCTGGATGTTCGAAGCATTGTCCTGCGGATTTATTGAAACCGTATAATTCGTGCCGTTGACCATCAGCAGCCCGGAATTATTCTGGATATAAACAAATTTCGGAATATATGCCTCGAACTTTCCCTGCTTCGCAAGAAGGCCGTCAATCTCCTGCTTCGAGCCGCCCGCCATTTCTATCTGCACAAAGTTTGAACTGTCCTGCTTCACGGACTGGAACTTTGCCTCGCGCAGCCCGTAAATGTTTATCCTTGTTTGCAATGTGGCGATGGTCTGCTCGACAACCGCGTCGCTCACGTTTTCCTGAACCTTGAGAAGGACGCGCGTTCCGCCTATCAAGTCCATTCCAAGATTGAGGCGCGTTGAGGAAGGCTTCACAACTTCAATTCCCAAACCGCTTCCTGTTAAGACGGCGGAATCAAGCCCGTTTTTTCCGGAATGCTGGAAGAAGAAAGTTCCCGTGAAGTTCTCAAACTGCTGCAAATTCTCCGGAGTTGCTATCGGTTTCGATGCAGCCCACGTAATGTATTCTCCGGAATAAACTTTCCCGTAGAAAGGGGAATCCGAATTCACAGACTTTACAAGCACGCCCTGCTTCTGTATCGGCGCTATCAGCGCGAGCGAGACAATGAGCGCTGCAAGAAACAGCAGCACGCGCCAATCCTTCAGCAAACTCGGGATTTTCATTTTAACCAACTTAAACACTCTGATAATAGTTTTAGTATTTTTGTTCGTTTTGTTTCTTTTTTAATACAAAAATATTTCTTGCCTGAATAAACATCAGATACGATTTTTGTATTTTCTATATTGAATTTATTTCGCAATATTTTTCTCTTTCCTCTCAACATACATCCTCAGCAGCACAGCGTTCGTGAACCACGTGTTCACTATGTCGGCAAGCAGTCCGATAAGCAGGACGGTTGCAATCTGCACAAGAACAGTTGAAGTGGAAACAACCAAAAGCGCAGCGACCGCCGCGATTGTTGTGCCGCTCATTGTCAATCCCGTTTTTATCGCGCCTTTTATCTTGTCTGCGACTTTTCCCTCCCCGCCTTTCAGCACGCGCGATGTCAGGAGAATATCAGTGTCAACGGAGTAGCCGACCAAAAGCAGGAGCGCGGCGAATGTTGCAAGCGAGAGCTGTATGCCGATGAGCTGCGAGAACGCAAGCGCCTCTATTATGTCAAATGCCGCGGACATCACGACATACAGGCTCGGCAGCGGCTTCCTGAATATTATGAAAATGGATATTGCCATAAGGACAAAGGCAAGCCCGAGCGCGAGCTGCGCCTGGCTGAAGAACGAGGCTCCGAGCGAAGGGCTTATGCTTTGCACGGAAGAGCTTTTTATCTGGTAGCCCTTGCTTTCAAGCAGCGGAACAATTTCGGAAGCATTTTTCTCGATGGGAATGTCTATCAGCAGGATTGAGCCCGTCAGGCTTGTCGCGCTTCTGACGGTTGCATCATAGTTTTTGAGCAAGCCTTCCACGCTTTTTGCGTCAGCCCCGGTTTCGAGCGACAGCTGCGTCCCGCCTTTCAGCTCGATGTCCCTTTTCAGTCCGCCGTTTTGCAGCTGCAGCGCGAGCGAGCCGAGCGCCACGATTATCAGGATTGCGGGGACGATTAGAAGCAACTTGTAGTTCACAAATATCACGACAAATTAAATTTTCTTTCTCATCTTGATAATGAATTCCTTAAACCCTAAGTTATTGTAAAGATTTATGACGGCTGTGTTGTTTGATGAAACAGAAAGTTCTGCAATTTCTGCTTTCTTCGTTTTAAGCCACGAAATGAATGTTTTGATTAATTCTGCTCCAACGCCGCTGTTTCTATATTCTTCTTCAACAAACAAAGCATTTATTGCGCCGATTTTTATATTTTTAAAAAATCCGCTTCCGATTTTTATTTTTCCTCCGACAAACCCCAAGATTCTTCCGCCTTCTTCAGCCAAAAAATATTTATCCTCTTTTAAGAGTTTTGGAAACTCCTTCTTAAAATCCTTTATTTCGCTCCTCAAATCAATATTTTTGTTCAATTGTTTCTCGTTTTTGAGAGACTTTATCCATAACCCTTTGAGAACATCCGCATCTTTCTTTGTTGCCCTTCTAATCTTCATTTCATCACTTCCGTAATCTTTCTTATTTCTAATATATTAAAGCTTAAAAACCGCTCGGACAAACTGATAATGCGAAAACGGGCGATTAAATGAAAGTTGCGATTGTAGGCGCGGGAATTGTCGGCACATACCTTGCGTGGAGGCTTGCAAGGAAGGGGCTTGAGGTTTCCGTGTTCGAGCAGAAGGAAAATATAGGCGGAAAGGTCTGCTCCGGATTAATATCCAGAAGGCTCTGGCATTTTTTCCCGGAAAACAAGAATCTTGTGGAGAACGAGATAAAATCCGCGAACGTTCATTTTCCCGAAAAAGACATTGAAATAAAATTTTCTCCGCACATGCTCGTGATTGACAGGAAAGGCTTGGAGGAATATGCCGCTGTCCTTGCAAAGGAAGCAGGCGTAAAAATATTTTCCGGAATGAAAGTTGCAAATGTCTTGCATGTCAGGGGAAAGAAGCCGCAAATCGTTTTAGAAAGAAACAATAAAAAAGCGTTCCTTGAATTCGACTATGTCATAGGGTGCGACGGCGCATATTCCGTTGTCCGCAAGTCCCTGCGCTTGCGCGAGCCAAAAATGAGGCTTGGCATTTTATGTTTCGGAAAGGCAAAAAAGAACCAGGCGCAGGATGCGGCTGAAGTCTTTCCGACTAAGAACGGATTCAGCTGGATTATACCGCGCGGCTCAGGCGAAGCCGAATACGGAACGCTTGAAAAGCCGGCAGAAGCGAAAAAAATATTCGAACAGTTCTGCAAAAAGCAGAAAATAAAACCTGAAAAGATTTTGGCAGCCGCGGTTCCAGAAGGACTGGTTCTTTCAAATCATAGCAGGATTGCGCTCTGCGGCGACGCCGCAGGTTTGACGAAAAGCTGGAGCGGCGGCGGCGTGATATGGGGGCTGACCGCCGCGCACATGCTCGCGCGCGACTTTCCGAACCTGAAGAAATACGAGTCGCAGACGAGAAGGTTTTTCGCGCCGAGAATGTTTTTCGGGAGGATTGAAACAAAAATGGCGGTATGGTTCGGCTTTAACGCGCCAGGACTGTTGCCGAAAAAAATCAGGATTGACAGCGACTGGGGTGTCTAGATTATTTTTTCTTTCAGCAGAAAATTCTTCACAGTCTCGAAAATTATCTTGTGCCCTTCCGAGTTCGGATGAAGACCGTCTTTCTCATCCAACAGGTTCTTATAATTCATTCTAACCCAATTGTCAAACAATTCCAAAAAAAGAACGCTTTCTTTTTTGCAGGCGTGTTTTATTATCTCGTCATATTTCTTGATGCTCTTGTTTGTAAAATATTCCGTATCGCTCCAGATTGTCGGCATTGTTCTTGATTCGTTTGCAGGCATCTCGCCGATGAATATTATTTTTTCAGTATATTTTTTGCAAATGCTTATTATTTTATGGATGTTCTTCTCAAATTTCTTTGCAGGTGTTTCAACGCTATCTTCTGTTTTATTGTTGAATCTTGAATCGTTTCCGCCTATTCTGATGATTATAATATCAGGCTCGCGTGCTTTGCATTCGCAGTATAGCCTCTTCAGCAAATCTTTTGTTGTATCTCCTACTATTCCTAAATTAAATACGGAAGTCTCCTCTTTTTCATTGACAAGCTTTCTTAGTCTGGTTACCCAACACTCAAAGCCCAAATATACCTCGTCCGAGGCAGTGCTGTCGCCGAAAACAAGAATCTGCGCCATGATATCAATGATGAAGAATAATTTATAAGCCTTTGAGTTGAAAGAGTTTTCATGAAGAAGAAAGTCATACCGTTAATTCTGGCAATAGTCATTTTTGCCGCTTGGTTTTATTTCTCAAACCCGGCGAAGATGCTGGAGAGCATAGCGGGAGCGAATGTTGCTTTTGTCCTGACTGCGGTAACGCTTACGCTGGTTTCCATTTCTCTTAAGGCTTTCAGGTGGCAAACCCTTTTGAAGGGAATAAAAATAAGAATACCATTCTCGCTTGCCTTTTCAAGCTTTATCTCCGCGACAGCGATAAGCCTTCTCACGCCCGGCAGGATGGGCGAGCCCGTGCGCGGGCTTATACTCAAGAAGAAAAACGGCACACCTTTTTCGGAAACGCTGCCTTTGATAATAATAGAGCGCGTCATGGACCTCATAGTCGCGCTCTCGTTCGCGATAGCCGGAATCCTGACAATAGGCTCGATGCTTTCTGCGGAAATACAATTCTTTCTGAAGCTCAGCGCCGTGGTAAGCGCTGCGGCGCTTGCTGTCGTGCTGGCCGCCTTGTTCAGCGAAAAATTCGGAAGAATGCTTGTCGGAATATTCCTCAAGGTTCCAAAGACGGCAAAGCTAAAGCCAAAAATCGAGCATGTCGCGGAATCCTTTTACGTTTCCTCAAGAAAAATAAAACCTGTTGTTATAATTCCCGCGCTGGCGCTCACAATTCTTGCATGGATTATCGAAGGGGCAATACTTTTTTTCGCGATAAAATCCATAGGGTTTGACATGAGCCTTATTGCGGCGGTTGAAATAATTTCGCTTGTGCAGATTATCGGTCTCGTGTCATCGCTGCCCGGCGGCCTCGGCTCCGTTGAAACAGTGCTTACTTTGCTTTTACTTCCTTTCCTGCTCGCTCTTCCCGCGGCAAGCGCGGCAACGATAATATACAGGTTCGCCTCGCTGTGGGTGGGAATGGCGATAGGCGTTTTCTTTTTGGCAAGGCTGCTCGGGCTGAAATATTTGAAAGAGCAGATGGTTTGAATATAAGCGATTTTTCCGTATCTGTTGCTGTTATGGTTAAAAATGAAAAACAGCTGTTGAAGTTTAAAATGCAAATAAATATTTTTGTTTCAAAAAAGAACAATAAAATCATGGCATACAAAAATGCGAAAAATAAGCATTCAGAATCATATCGGCAAAATCGCCTGCAGCATTCCCGCGACGTTGAAGCCCTGCAGTACAACGTAAGAGCCGTAGCTTAACGCCGCTATTATGACCGCGTGCTTGAAGTCAAGGCTGCCATAGAATATCCTGATGAGCGCCACCCATACGAGAAGCGGGACAAGATGGAATATTATCTGCGCGGGCAGAAAGCCGGACAGGAACGGAAAAACTATCGAGAGCAGGAACGGGAGATAAAAGTTCTGCAGGTTTGCGATCAAAGCTACGCCGAAAGCGTGCGCGGGATGCGGCGGCTCGTGGAATATTTTCATCCAGACGTAGATTATGGCAGCTGTTATCGAAGCCGACAAAAGAAGGAAAACAATCTCGCCCGTGTTGAAGCTCGGCGCGAAGCTCAGGAACCTTGAAAACTGCGTCAGGTCTGGCATTACAAAATCCTGCAACGGGTTAGCCGCTATTGCAAAGAATGGCATAGCATATTTTAGACTTTCCCAAATAAAAAGCTTTATTCAACCTTTCCAGCCAAAAGCTCCTCAACAGTCCTCAAAATAATTTCCAAATCTTCCTGATTTTTTACTCTTGCGGCTTCCTCGTAAGAGCCTTTTGCGAAAGAGTATGCCACGATAAAGCCTTTTTTCTTTTTTATCCTTCGCATCGCGGTTTCAAAATTATCCACAACATTCCTTCCCACGCCTTCGCTTTGTTTGACTTGAATGGGATAACCGCCAAGAAGCTGCGGAGTAAAACCATCTATTCCCATATCTCCGCTCTTTTTAGCGCTAACCATGCCTAAAAATTTATTTGCAACAACCCAGTTTTGAAACTCGAAGGGAGGAAGGCGCTTTACATAATTCAAATCAACATTACCTCTTATCAGATTTGCATTAAAGCCGCATTCTTTCAGCAGCCGTTTTTTCATTAATTTGCAGGCTGTGGGACTTATGTCGATACCTGTCCATCGTCTTCCCAATTTTTGCGCTGCCACAACCGTGGTTCCGCAGCCGCAGAACGGGTCTAAAACAATATCCTCCTTTTTGCTTGATGACTTGATTATTTTTTCAAGCAATATTAACGGTTTTTGGGTCGGATATCCTAATCGTTCCTTTGCAGACGGCGCAATAGGCTGAATCTCCCACCAATCATCAGGCTGCTTTCCCAAAGGATTCAATTTTTGAATCCCGAAATCTCCTGCCTTTCTTACATTTCCAATATAATGCCTAAATCTTTCTTTGGTTGCCTCCGCATATTCTTCCCTGACGGCATCCAAGTTAAATATATAATCGTCCGTTTTTGAATATCTGAAGATTGTATCATGCCGATGGCCAAAATCCTTTTTCGGATATCCCGCGCCCCGGTAGCACCATATTATTTCATTTCTGAAATTTTTTTCCAAGAAAATTTTGTCTAACAGAATTCTTAGATGCGCGTTTGCATGGGTATCGCAATGCAAATAAATAGTTCCTGTTCTTTTCAGTATCCTGTGGCATTCTCTTAACCTTGGCTCCATCCAGGAAATGTAATGTTCCACTCCTCCTTTCCATCTGTCCTGAAACGCGCGAATCTCTGCGCCGTCTTTCCATATTACCTCGTAGAATCTGTTTGAGAAAAACGGAGGGTCTGCATAAATCAAATCCACACTTTCATCGGGAAACTTGCTTAAAATTTCCAGATTATCTCCCTCGTAAATGCTGTTAATCTCCATAAAATCACGCAATAAAAATTTCAATTAGTTCTTTATTCTTTTTGGCAGTTTCATATAAATAATCGGATAAAAGTTTTTTCAGCACCCGTATCCGGTTATTTTCGCAGCCTCCATTGGGCTTCTTGCCGTGGACGGGCAAACGTTGGATTTCAGTATTACCCTGTCAATGAGGGAGAAAGTCACGTTGATGCTGGAGTTGTAAAAAATCGCGGTATCACTCGAATACAAGGTTGCGTTAGGCTCGGCGTTCAGATTGTATGAAGAAGAGTTTGTAAGAAGCATCTGTATCCTGAAATCCGAAAGGTCCTTCGAGCCCGAGTTGTAAGCCTCCATCATAAGTTTCCCCGAGGTGCAGTTGTAGCTGACGTTGTCGATTGCGAGCCCCGCGGAGGAGCATTGTATCTGCGTGTCGCTTTTGTCGCCTATCAGCCCGGTTTGCTTCGTTGCAAAATTTGTGGACCAGCTTGACAGGATGAATATCGCGGTGAGCGTTATTGACACGAGCAGCACGGTTGCTATCAGCGGCGAAACCGCCTTATTGTTCGTAGAATGCATGTTCATAGAATGAACTTGTTCGTTTAAAAACTTTCCTTTCAATAGATGATTATGATGATTCTCGACGGCTCGGAAGCGGGCGGCCAGTTCGTGCGCACGGCCTGCGCGCTTTCCGCGATAACGGGAAAGGCTGTAAAAATCACGAACATCCGCGGTGCGCGGCCCGAACCTGGGCTGAAGATACAGCACATAGGGGGAATAAGGGCGCTCGGCGAGTTGTGCGGCGCTGAAATAAGCGGATTGGAAAAAGGCTCGCGCGAGCTTGAGTTTGTTCCTCGCGAGTTCAGGGAAAAGGATATTGCCGTAAATATTTCTTCGGCTGGCTCGATAGGTTTGGTTTTGCAGGCATTGCTGATAGCTGCGATACGCTTTGAAAAGCCAGTTAAAATAAAATTTATCGGCGGCGGAACTTGGGGAAAATGGGCTCCGCCGGTTCTGTATCTTGAAAAAGTTTTGTTCCCGCTGATGGGCTGCGAGAGCTCGCTTGCTGTCGACATAAAAAGAGACGGTTTTTATCCGAAAGGCGGCGCGGACGCTGAAGTTGTTGTGAAGCCGTTTAAGTTGGAACATATTGAGAAAACGGAAAAGGGAAAATTGCTGGAGATAAACATTTTTTCAATTGCTTCAGAAAGCCTGAAAAAGGCGGACGTTGCCGAGAGGCAGGCTTCCGCAGCCGAAGAGGAATTAAAAAAGAAATTTTCCGTCCCCATAATGTCTGATATAAAATACGTTCCCTCGGTTTCGCCCGGCTCCGGCATTCTTGTTGTCGGAAAATACGAGCATTCGCTTTTGGGCGGCGATTCAATCGGCGAGCTTGGAAAGAAGGCGGAAGCCGTGGGTAAGGAAGCCGCGAAAAATTTCTTGTCCGAGACCGGCGCGGTAGACAGGCACTCTGCGGACATGCTCCTGCCTTACATGGCTTTTGCCGGCGGAACTTTCGCGACAGGCGTGATAACGCACCACATTGTGACAAACTGCTCCGTGATAGAAAAATTTTTGCCGGTCAAGTTCGAGATTGACAGGGAGAAAAATGTTGTGAGCGCGAGGAAAGTTTGAAATCATAAAAGTATATTAAATCATTCCTACAACTTCCAGGTTTTTTGAACCTGATTCGGCTTCCTTGAAGCCGTATCCCTCGTAAACGGAAACTTTTGAAAACCCCGCCCGCTTGACAAGCTCTTTCATTTCTTCTATCGTGTAAATCCTGAATATATGGCTGTCTTCAATCGTTTCGTTTCCAACCCTGAACATCACTTTGCTTTTTTCAATTCCTGTTTCCTTGTCAAAATTCCATTCGATTTCCCTTTCAATACCGTCCGCGTTATCCGTCTTTTTTCCGCTTCCTGAAGGATTATGCAAGTCAATTAGCAT
>Ga0208045_1000897_pt1 | contig 10165 bp, 10 predicted proteins | sample PL_2010_200m_FD_184160 | JGI IMG/M metagenome (GOLD analysis project Ga0208045, IMG submission 184160) | Freshwater microbial communities from Powell Lake, British Columbia, Canada to study Microbial Dark Matter (Phase II) - PL_2010_200m... | ecosystem: Environmental > Aquatic > Freshwater >...
CAATTTGTCTGACAATACTCCGGTTCAACCGGCAACGGCACTCTTGGTACTCGGGTGTCCTCAGGTACCGGTTCAGACGAGCATTGCGCTGTACCTGATCTCACGATTAAAAAAGGCAGGTATCGTTCCGGTGGTTGCCGGGAATAAAGCGGCAAACACGCTCCTTGTCATTGCAGACCCGGACCGGCATTACCTTGGTGAAGTGATGGATCTTGACCGGGCGGTTGCCCTCATATCAGATAAAAAACGGGACTTTGACCGGTGCTTTGTCTTCATCCACAACGATGCCGGCATCAGCTATGCAGCCACTATGGGCGCAATCTCGAAGGCAAAACTGTTCACTGTCGTGTACGGGGAACACTATGATGATCTCGTAAAACAAATTGAATTCCCCTGCACAACTATTGCGGCAAAAGCAGTCCACAATCCCCTGCCCTTGAAAAAAGCACTTGATGAGGTGAAACCATGGGCTGCGTAGAGGAGATGAACTACGAGATCCTGCTCCGGGATGCCACGTTCAAGGAAAGCCGGGCATTCATCAAAGAGCACTTCCCGGAATACATCGATGTCCAGCCGGGATTCAAGGTCTTCGACATTCATGTCATCGGGATTCCGCCCATCGCGATCGGTCTTGACCATGATTTTATCATATTCCCGTATACAAAGCCCTGCCATGGGACGTTCCTGCTCCGGTTTGAGGATACCGAAGAAGCAACACGGTTGAGGGCGACGAAATCGGGAAACCTGCGAAATATTAACGGTATGCAACAGGACTAACCCCGGATACCTTTTCCATGCAGCGTACGAAAGCATGGGATTTCTGTAATTTCAGAAAATCCTGGTTTTCCCGTCAACATGTAGATCAGTGCAGGCTTTTTTATGTTCGGGTAGCCGTTTCTAAAGATACGCGGATATTTCTTGAGGGCAGAACCATTCTGCGTTTATGAAATATATATAGTGTTTGGAAATACAATAATGATAGATAATCTGGGAACCATATGGCGAGCAAAGGCAAGATACTTCTGATGGATGACGAACAGATCATCCTTGATGTCACGCACGAAGTGCTCGCCTTCCTCGGGTACACGGTCGTCTTTGCGAAGGAAGGCGCGACAGCGATTGAGTTGTACAAAAAGGAAAAGGCTGCGGGACACCCGTTCGATCTTGTCATCCTTGACCTTTCCATTCCGGAAGGGATGAACGGGCGGGAAGCGATTGAAAAACTGCGTGCGTTCGACCCGCATGTCAAAGCAATTGTATCGAGCGGGTACTCTAACGATCCGGTAATGCAGAATTACACCTCCTTCGGTTTTTCCGGGCGGTTGACAAAACCCTACCGGATCAATGAGATTAAAAAAATCCTTGAAGAGCTGATCAAAACAAAATAGGAAATATCACCTCTTCCCGAACACGTTATTTCTCCTGTGATACAAACGTCCATCATATTGTTCCGTGTCTCCTCACCAGGGTCTCCCTTTCTTCGCAGCATATCCCAATATATATCTGATCCCCGCAAGTATCAGTCAATGAAGGGGAACAGCAGTGAACGAAGTATCAGTACTTGTGGGTGGGAAAGCGGGAGACGGGATCACCAATGCCGGTGCATTGATAGCGCAGATCCTCAACCATTGTGGTTATTACGTATACCTGTATAACGACTATCCCTCCCTCATAAGGGGGGGGCATAACTTTGCAATCATCCATGCCGCTGACGAGCAGGTTGCGGTGCACCGGAACCGGGTCGACTTTATCCTTGCGCTGGATCAACGAACCGTTGACCAGCACCAAGATGCCAGTCCGGAGTGCGTGCTCATCGTGAATGGAGATCTCGTCAAATCTCCACACGACGGCCAGGGGGTCTCCCTGCGAGCAATCCTTGCAGCAGAAACTGCACCGGCAATCATGGGTAATTCGGCGATAATCGGTGCATTCGCAAAAACCGCCGGTATCTCTTGGGACACGGTCGATCAGGTATTCCGCGCTCATGTGCCTAAAGGGCTCGACCAGAACCTGCGGGTTGCCCGCCGGGCATATGATCAGGTGCAGACCGTGCGCGTGATCGAACCGCGCAACCGCCCCGCACTCGCTGTCATCTCCGGAAACGAGGCAATCGGTCTTGGACTCGTAAAAGCCGGGTTGTCTGCCTATGTCTCCTACCCGATGACTCCTTCATCCGGTATCCTGCATTTCCTCGCGGAACAGTCTCATCGTTTCGGTCTTACGGTGATCCATCCGGAAAACGAGATTGCTGTCATCCTCATGGCGCTCGGGTTTTCATACGCGGGAAAACGGGTGGCTGTGGGAACTTCAGGGGGCGGGTTCTGCCTGATGACGGAAGGACTATCACTTGCAGGTATGGCAGAACTCCCTGTGGTCATCGTTGTATCGCAACGGACAGGGCCGTCTACCGGTGTGCCGACATACACCGGGCAGTCGGATCTCCGGTTTGTAATTTATGCCGGTCAGGGCGAGTTCCCCCGACTGGTGGTTGCACCAGCTGACGCACAGGAGGCATACCATTGGTCAGCGGTTGCGATGAACCTTGCGTGGAAATACCAGATCCCTGCGATTATCCTGTCCGACAAAACACTCTCTGAGGGGATGTACAGTTTCGATCCGGAGAAGGCAGGTGAAGCCGGGACTGCCGCACAGGAACCGCTTCCCTGGAACAAAATTCCGCCCTACTTCCGCTACCAGGACATGCCATCGGGAATCTCTCCGCTTGCGTTCCCCGGCGAGAAGGATGCGATCGTGAAAGTTAACAGTTATGCACATGACGAGGCTGGGATTACGACAGAGACTGCCAGTACTGTAAGCCTGATGGCAAAAAAACGCATGAGTAAAAAAGTGAGTCTTGCCTCTGAACTCATGAAGTATCCTGCGGTGCATGTCGGTGGTGTTCCCAATGCACAAGTTGCGCTCCTATGCTGGGGGTCAGTCAGGGGCGCCTGCGAGGAGGTTGCATCCACCCTTGGGTTGCGGGTTGTGCAGCCAATCGTCCTTGCGCCATTCCCCACCGCACAGGTTACCATGGCATGCTCCGGAGTCAGCCGGCTTATTGGGGTTGAAGAAAATGCCCACGGTCAACTGGCAGCCCTTGCCCGGGAACACATGATCGATGTCTATGCGGATGTCCTAAAATTCGATGGGCGACCGTTGACCCCTGATGAACTGCTCGCACGGGTGCAGGAGGTGATGACACGATGACACGCCCCCTTGTTACCGCTGCGGAAAATACGTGGTGCCCGGGCTGTGGGAACTTCACCATCCAACACACGTTAAAGTCAGTGCTTGAAGACATGGAAAAAGAGGGAAAGTCACTCGATGATGTCGTATTAGTTTCGGGGATTGGCTGCCACGCGAAGATCGCCGATTACTTAAATATCAACAGTTTCTACGCGCTGCACGGGCGGGCAATTCCTGTGGCGACCGGTATCAAGCTCGCAAACCCGCGACTGACCGTGATCTGCTGCGCGGGGGATGGGGATACCTACGCGGAAGGACTCGATCACCTGATCTTTGCAGCGAAACGCAACATCGACATTACCCTTGTCGTCCACAACAACCGGGTGTACGGGCTCACTACCGGGCAGTACACACCCACATCCCCATTGGGTTTTGCAGGGAAGTCCACCCCGCAGGGGACAGTCGAATACCCGCTCAACCCGGTGGAACTCGTGCTTGCGAGCGGTGCAACATACGTCGCCCGCGGGTATACAAAAAAGATGGCGCTCCTGCACCAGTTGATTGCCGGGGGTATTGCACACAAGGGATTTGCGTTTATTGATGTGCTCCAAATCTGTGCGACGTTCTTTAACATGACCGACCAGTACAACCAACGGGTATACGAATTATCCGGGCATGATCCCACACGTTTTGAGGCGGCATGCGTCAAGGCACGGGAATGGGACTACAACAGTGACGCGCCGATCGCACTTGGAACATTATACAAACGGGATCTCCCGACATTTGATGAACGGTTTCCGATCCGGGCGATGACGCAAAAGGATCGCGACGCGGGCATCCGCGACGTGCTCGATTCACGCAGGTGAGAGAGATCCCTCCCCTTTTTACGATGGTGCGCAGAGCCGGCACATTCCCTTCGCCATAGGACTTTCAGGAAGATCTTTCCAAAGGAATGACGTTCATGGGTGTATCGGGCTCTTCACCGGTATTCCGGGGGGAGCCGGGTTCCCGTGATATTGCACAGGGAACAAGTCAAGCGAATGTTCTCTTGTGCCATCTTGAGCAGATGATTCGGGTCCGGGAAGGTAACATACTCGCAATTAAAGGTTTACGGATCAAATTTCCCGCTATACCGGTCAACCTTCTTAGTATCCGGTTTCCGGGTCTGTTCGTTTTCCTGCACAAAAATCTTATACACCCATGAACCGAACGATACAACTATGATGAAAAGATCACGGTATGGAATCATCCTGGGATTGATCCTTGTCATCGGTGTGTTCATCGCCGGTTGTTCGAGCCAGCCATCGGTGAATACCACAATGACTGCCAACACAACGGCTGCCAACACAACGACTATCCCTACCACAGCCTATGCTGGGGTACAGTTCGTCGCCGGGGATATTGCAGCGAAGACGTCAACATCAACTGACACGTTTTGGCTGATACTGGATTATGACAAAGCTACCGATCAGTATGACCGCGCCCTGATCTACAAGAATACCGATGGTTCATGGGGTCACCGCACCGATAATAGGACCGAGAAATCTCCGAGGACAATGATGCAGAAAGTGTACCCGGTGAAGATCGCCCATGTCACCATCTCTTCAATCCCGGTGGTAACGCCAACCGTGCCAACTTCTATCCCGACCACACTCTATGGCAGTGGTCCCTCCATCTCGAATATCACCCCGACAAGCGGGGCGGTGAGTGTCCCAGTGACAATGACGATCCTGGGAAGCAACTTTGTAAACGGTGCAACGGTCAAACTGGTGCAAGCGGGATATCCGCCAATCACCGCAACTGGTGTATCAGTCTCCTCTACGAGTATCACTTGCACGTTCAGCCTTGGCAGCCTGCAAAAGGGGTATGCAAATGTCCGGGTCACCAACCCTGATGGGCAGTACGGCGACATTGAGAACGTATTCACTATAGGGGAAGCGGGACCAACGGTCGCAAGTGTCAGTCCTGCAACTGGTGCAATGAACTCAACCATTCCCCTGACTATTACAGGTCAGAACTTCAAGGATGCAGTGATTGTCAAACTGACGAAGGAGTCTTTGGATCCGATTCTCTGTAACAGTCCTATTGTTACCGGTTCGGCCACAATCAAATGCAACCTCGTTGTTGGAGCCGTAACGTTCGGCGACTGGACAGTGAACGTGATGAATATTGATGGCGGTTTGTCCGGAGTATCACCCCAGACGTTCAAAGTGACGAACAGTAGTCCTACATAAACTCGGATCACTCCCTTTTTTTCGTTTGTATAGTTCATCACATTCCGCATGTTCCGGTTCTGGATTGGCTGATGTTTACCCCGATTTTACGAGATCGCCGGCTCACCTTCACCACAAACTATAACCTCACCAGTATGAGAAAATTGAATACGCATGATCGGGATCTTCGGTTGAATGAATGATGTACCCGGGAGACTATCGAAATGATTATTCACTTCCTTATGCCACACACTACCAGCAATACAAGATTGGAGTTGTCATCAGATGGACAGTCACGAACGCTCAACTAGGGGATATATCAATGACCCGGTATTGGCGTATCGCTCCAAGGCATCAAGCCGTGGGGGCCGATTGTTTATCGTTTCCCTTTGAACGGGTGTGTCTCGTCTGTAGTGCGGGAAAAGATCAACTCATGAATATGTGACGAGGAGTGTTATGGTTTCACGGGAAGTTGTAAAGGGGATTTTCTGGGTCGGAGCACTTGATTTCGACCGGAGGATCTTTGATGAATTGATCCCGCTGCCGGAAGGCACCAGTTACAATGCATACCTGATCCGGGGCAGTGAAAAGACTGCGCTTATTGACACGGTCGATCCGTCCAAAGAATACGAACTAATCTCTAATCTCGTAAAACTGGGGGTAGACCGGATCGATTATATCGTAATCAACCATGCCGAGCAGGACCATTCCGGCACGCTGCCGATGGTCCTTGAATTCTATCCGGATGCGGTCATCGTGACGAACGAGAAGTGCCGGGACTTCCTTGTCGCCCTCCTCCATATCCCACCGGAGACGTTCAGGCTCATAAAGGACGGCGAGACCCTGTCCTTGGGAGACCGGACGCTGGAGTTTTTCATCACGCCGTGGACGCACTGGCCTGAGACCCAGCTTACCTACCTCCGGGAAGACTGGATCCTCTTCTCCTGCGATCTCTTCGGTTTCCACATGGCAACAAGCGACCTCTTCATCACAGATGAAGCCGCCGCATACCAGTCTGCCAAGCGGTACTATGCAGAGATCATGATGCCATTCCGGGGGAGTATCCGGGGTTATGTGGAGAGGGTGAAGCACCTTTCCCTCTCAATGATCGCACCCAGTCACGGTCCGATCAACCGACACCCCGCATTCATCCTTGATGCATATGCTGACTGGGTCTCGGACACGGTCAAAAATGAAGTGGTCATTCCCTACGTCTCGATGCATGGCAGTACGGCAAAGATGGTTGAACACTTAACAGACGCCCTGATCGCCCGGGGGATAACTGTCAAGCCGTTCAACCTCTCACAGACCGATATCGGGGAACTGGCAAAAGCGCTCGTTGATCCGGCAACCGTCGTGATCGGAACACCTACCGTGCTGTTCGGTCCGCACCCGCAGGTGGTGTATGCGACATATCTTGCCAACCTGCTCAAACCCAAAGTGCGGTTTGCGTCGGTTATCGGGTCGTACGGGTGGGGGGGGAAGGCAGTCGAAGTGATCGCAAAGATGCTCGATCATGTCAAAGTCGAGATCTTAGAACCGGTAATGGTCAAAGGGCTCCCGGACGAAGCGACAGTAAAAGCGCTTGACCGGCTTGCTGACGATATCTTAAAGAGACACAAGGAACTCAATATCACATAGACATCGGGGATTGGATATGACGAAACTGTTTGAAGTATACAAGTGCGGAGTCTGCGGGAACATAACAAAAGTTGTTCATGCATCCATGGGAACCCTCGTTTGCTGCGGGCAGCCGATGGTGCTGCAGCAGGAGAAGATCGCTGATACAGGCAAGGAAAAACATGTCCCAGTGGTCGAAAAAACTGCAACAGGGATCATCGTGAAGATAGGGGCAGTACCGCACCCGATGGAGGAGAAGCATTACATCGAATGGGTTGAAGTGCGGACCGGTGAGAACGTGTATATCCGGGGGTTTAAACCCAACGAGAAGCCGCAAGCAGAGTTCCCCGTTACCAACACGAATGTGAAAGTGCGGGCGTTCTGCAATGTCCACGGGCTCTGGACAAACAAGGCGTAAACACAGGGGAACAAATCTTTTTTTACGCCTTCCCTGCTTTAGCAAACACTAATAGAGCACGAGCGGTAACCTCCTAGTGATGCACCGGCTCGAGTATATCACCACCATAATCGCCGATATTGGGGATATCTTCTCTTTTATCGCCCCTATTACCTGCATCCCGCTCATTGTCTCCGTGATCTTTTCAGAGTGGAATATGCTCGTGCCGATGGCAACAGTCCCACTCGTTTTTTTTATTATCGGGACTCTCATAAAAAGGCTCCCGCGGAACAAGCGCGAGATGCATCTCTCGACTGCGTTCTGTTCGGTTGCCCTTTTCTGGTTCCTGTCCGCGATGATCTGCGGCATCCCATTCATCCTCGGGCTCAATATGGGGTTCACTGATGCCCTCTTTGAGGGAATGGCGGGGTGGACCGGAACCGCCTTTACAATGATGCGTTCCCTTGATACTGCCCCCCACACCCTTCTTTTCTGGCGGTCCTACATGCAGTGGATCAGTGGTATCGGGATCATCGCATTTGCACTCGCGATGACAAGCAGCACCGGCTTGTTCAGGTCAAGAATATTCCGTACCGAGAGCCGGGATGAACCGCTGATGCCCGGGGTTATAGCGACAGGACGGGCCCTCTGGAAGATTTACGGGCTTCTTACGTTCTTTGCGATTGGGCTGATCCTCTTTACCGGGCTCTCGTTATGGGACTCAGTCAATCTTGCACTCAGTGCCGTCTCAACCGGCGGGTTTACCATCCACGGCGGAGGAATTCTCTATTACGACAACATTGCCCTTGAACTTACCCTCATCCCTATTATGATCGCGAGTGCACTCCCTTTCAAACTATATTACCTGATCAAAGAGAACCGGCGCCTGAGCCTGTTCGGTGGGGAACAGGTAAAACTGTTTTTCATTCTTACTGCCATTGGTGTAGTGGTGCTCTCCTACGACCTGATCTTCTTTAACGATATGGAGATCATGCCCGCAATAAACCAGGGGCTTTTCATGACCGTGAGTGCCCTCACGACCACCGGGTTCCAGATTTCAAACCTCCACACGTGGGCAAGCGTGACCCTGCTTTTTCTGACGATGCTCGTATTTATCGGCGGGGCATCGGGCAGCCCTGCTGGCGGGATAAAACTCAAACGCGTGGCACTTGCCTACCGGGCGCTTGTCTGGTGGTTCCGTAGGCTCTTTGTGAGCGGGAAAGTGCTCGTCCCGTTTAAGATTGAGGGCAGGGTGATCCCGCGTGCAACTGCGGAGCTCGAGACGGCAAAGAATATGCTCGTGATCATTCTTTCCGTCATTATCATCTTCGTTGCCACGCTCGCAGTCCTCCAGTTCCATCTTACCACGTTTTCCATCACCGAGATCCTCTTTGAGGTCGTGTCAGCGTTCTCCACATGCGGGATGAGTACCGGATATGTCTCACCCATGATGCCCGTCATCTCCAAGTGGATCTTCATTATTGTCATGTGGCTTGGTCGGCTGGAGGTCATTCCGGTCGTGATGCTTTTTATTGCCCTTTTCCGTGGATCCGACCGGATAGTATAACCTTCGGGTTCGCGCACAATAACACAACCCCACTTTCGTTAACTTCAGAAGATCTAATATAAATTGCCGCACCATATCTGGTGATGAAACAGATCGCCCTCTACGGCAAGGGAGGCATAGGGAAATCCACCACATCGGCAAACCTCTCTGCCGCCCTTTCATTACAGGGACTTGATATTTTGCAGATAGGGTGCGATCCCAAGCGCGATAGTACCCGCATGCTAATGCACGGGAATTTTATCCCAACGGTGATGGACCTCGTCCGTGAGCGGGGCGATGCACCGATCTCCCTCGACGAGATCGTGTACTCCGGTTTCAACGGGATCCGCTGCGTTGAAGCCGGGGGACCAGAGCCCGGTGTCGGATGTGCCGGGAGGGGGATTATCGCCACGTTCCAGCTCCTGGAGAAGTTCGGGGCGCTGACCGGGGATGTCATCGTGTATGATGTTCTGGGCGATGTTGTCTGCGGCGGGTTTGCCATGCCGATGCGGGAGGGATATGCACAGGAGATCTATCTCGTAACGTCAGGGGAACTCATGTCCCTGTACGCGGCAAACAACATCTGTAAGGCAATACAACGGCTCTCGTCCCGGGTAAAGAGCAGGTGCAGACTTGCCGGGGTGATCTGCAACGCGAAGAACCAGCCTCACGAAGAGGAACTGGTAGCCGAATTCGCCCGGCGGGTAAACAGTACGCTCGTCCAGTTTATCCCCCGTGACCGTGTTGTCCAGCTCGCCGAATTGAACAAGAAGACCGTGATCGAGTACGAGCCGGGTTCGGTGCAGGCGGAGCATTACCGTGTCCTTGCCCGGCGCATCATGGAGAATACCCGGCTTACCATCCCCACTCCGCTCGAGATCGATGACCTTGAAACCCTCGCAGTCGAATTTATGTAGGTCCGGGGGGTGCACGCTTACCGGGGCGCTCTCGGTGACCACCCATGTGCGGAACGCGGTGAGTGTCGTACATGGTCCGAATGGCTGCACCCATCATAATTTCTCCCTTTTACATGCGACAAGTCTCGACAATGACGATATCATTGTTCCGGCACTGGTATCAAGCGGGCTTACTGAGACTGATATCATTTTCGGCGGCGAGCAGGCACTCGAACGTACCCTTGATGCGGTGATGGGGAACGATCCCGCTGCGGTCTTTGTGCTTTCAACCTGTATTGTCGATACC
>Ga0208045_1000899_pt1 | contig 10163 bp, 22 predicted proteins | sample PL_2010_200m_FD_184160 | JGI IMG/M metagenome (GOLD analysis project Ga0208045, IMG submission 184160) | Freshwater microbial communities from Powell Lake, British Columbia, Canada to study Microbial Dark Matter (Phase II) - PL_2010_200m... | ecosystem: Environmental > Aquatic > Freshwater >...
GACAGAGTTCCCTTCTGAGGATCCCATGAGCACATTCAAAAAAGCGGAACGGAAGCAAACGAAATTGAAGATCGCCCTCACGGGCCCGAGCGGCTCCGGGAAGACCTTCAGCGCGCTCCTCATCGCGGCCGGGATCGGCAAGCGGATCGCCGTCGTCGATACCGAAAACAAGTCGGCATCGCTCTATGCCGGCATGGAAAAGGGACCGCTGGCCGGGATCGCTTTCGACCTTCTCGAAATTGATCCGCCCTACACGATCCCGCGCTACACCGAAGCCATCGAAACGGCGGAGAAAGAGGGCTACGACGTCCTGATCATCGACTCGATCTCCCATGCCTGGACGGGCGAGGGGGGCTTGCTCTCCAAGAAAGAGGCCCTCGACCAAAGAGCCGGCTCGAACAGCTACACGAACTGGGCGGCGATCACTCCGGAGCACGAGAAGTTCAAGGCCAAGATCCTACAGGCTGATATTCACATCATCTGCACTATGCGGTCCAAGCAGGACTACGTGCTGGAGCAGAACGAGAAGGGCAAGAGCGTTCCGAAGAAAGTCGGCCTGGCCCCGATCCAGCGGGACGGGATGGAATACGAGTTCACGACCGTTCTCGACCTGGCGATGGATCATCACGCCAAAGTTTCCAAGGACCGAACCAGCCTTTTCGATGGCGAGATCTTCAAGCCGGCGAAAGAGACCGGGAAGAAGATCATGGCGTGGCTCATGGGCGCGAAGCCCGTCGAGAAGCCGCCGGCGCCGCCGGCAGCAAGCCAGGACAAGGCCACCGAGCCCCCGACCGCGGCCGAATCGTTCCCCAAAGAACCTGCTGGACCGGTCACGGACGACCAGCTCGCGAAGATTTCCCAATATGCCGAAGAGCTCCGAAAGCTAGGGAAGGACGAAGGGCTGATCTTCTCGGAGATCCACCGGAAGGCGAAAGAGAAAGGCCGCGAGATCGCCGAGCTCGTTGAGATGGATTTCGATCAGGCCGATCACGTCGCGATTCATCTCGGTGCCTGGATCGAGCATATCAAGGCGATCAAGTCGAAAAAGAACGGGAAGGCGGCCTGACATGACCCCGAACGAAACAAAGGTCAAGGCCTCGGCCAAGATCCATACGGTCTACAAGACGGCGGACGGGACGCGGGTCCCGTCCGTCTCCACCATTCTCGGAGAGTTGGCCAAGCCGGCGCTCATCGAATGGGCCTGGAAGCTCGGCATCCAGGGGATCAACTACCGCGACTTCCGCGACTCCCTGGCGGACGTCGGCACCCTGACCCACCGCTTGATCCTCGACCACCTCCGCAAGGAGGCGACGGAATCCACATCCTTTTCGCCCGACATCGTTACGCTCGCCGAGAGCTGCTTCGCATCGTACCTAGCCTGGGAGAAGGCGAATAAGATCGAGCCCGTCATGCTCGAGACGCCGCTCATCTCCGAGCTCTACCGCTATGGCGGGACGTCCGACTTCCTCGGCTACGTCAACGGGCACCTGACACTCCTGGACTTCAAAACCGGGAAGGCCATATATCCCGATCACTTCATCCAGCTCGCCGGGTACTCGGCCATCATCAATGAGCGCCGGCCCGAGCTCGGGAACATCGAGAGGTACACAGTCCTCAATATCCCCCGCGGGGAAGGCGAATCCTTCGATACCAAATCCAAGGCGTCTCTCGTTCCCGAGTGGGGAATCTTCCAAGCCGCGCTGAAAATATACACTCTCAAAAAGGAGCTCTCAAAATGAGCGCCCCCGAATCGGCCATCTCCATGTACCCGCCGGAACCGGAAGAAGACCAGGTCCGTTTCGAGCGGGAAGTCCCGGCGCTCGTCGATCGCGCCAAGTCAATCGTCGTCCATGACCAAGTCGGGCTTACCGCGGCCAACGATATCTCCATCGTCCTGACGAAGACCCTCCGGGAGATCGACCAGACCTTCGATCCGATCATCGAGCACTTCTACAAGGGCCATAAGATGAGCCTGGCCACGAAGTCCAAGTACGCCGATCCCATCAAAGCGGCCCTCCAGGTTATCAAGAACGACAAAATCGGGGGCTACCTGGCCGAACAGCGGCGCAAGGAGCAGGAAGTCCGAGAGGCAGCGTGGAGGGCCGAGCAGGATAAGATTCGGCTGCAGCAGGAGACCCTCCGTAAAGCTCAGGAAGCCGAGCGGAAGGCGGCGGAGGAAAAGGCCAAGGCCGAAGCGGAGACGCGCCGGCTGGCCGCCGAAGCCGACGCCAAGGCCGCCCGGGCCAGGAGTGAGGAAGGCCGGCGCAAGGCCCAGGACGAAGCCGACCGGATCCGGCGGGAAGCGGCCGAACGCCAGAAGGACCTCGATGCGCTACGGAAACAAAGGGAAGACTATCTCCGACTTGAGGAATCACGTCGCCAGGCGGAGCTTGACGCGGCCATCCCGGCGCCGATCGAAAAATCCAAAACAGACGGCATCAGCATCCGCGAGGATTGGGACTTCGAAGTCGTGGAGGCTAAGCTCATCCCCCGCGAGTTCCTTATGGTCGACGAAGTGAAGCTCCGAAAATACGCGAAGACCATGAAGGGTGACGCTGACGTCTCCGGGGTCCGCTTCTTCTCTAAGACTATAACGACGCAGCGGATTAAGTGACCATGCAATATCCGGGGACGGGCCGTATCTTTGGTACACCCCACCAAAGCCGCACTTCCTATTTTTTCGGCCCGTCCCTCATTTCCCCAATGAAAGGATCCAGTGAATCCAATGGCTAAGGGTCGCATGATAAATAAGCGAATTGCCAAATCTGACAAGCTGGCCGCATTAAAAAAAGACCGATCCCGTGTTCTATACTTCATGATTTATCCTCACGCGGATTGTGAGGGCCGGCACTCCGGAGACCCCCGCGATATCAAAGAGGACTGTTGCCCTCGCCTTCCATATACGATCAGCCAAATAGCCGAATCTCTCCTGGAACTTCACGAAGTAGGGCTTCTAGTGCTCTATGTCGTTGAAGATAAACAATATTTAGAGATTTACAGATTCGATGATTTTCAAAAAGGTCTCCATAAAGACAGGGAAGCTGAATCGGAAATCCCCCCCAACTCCGGTATTGGTCCGGAGGACTCCGGAGAACTCCGGACTACCCCGGCAAAAATCCCTCTTAATCTTAAGTTTAATCTTAAGTTTAAAGTTAATACTAATGTCGAGCAAAAAGCACTCATTCAAAAAATTCTGACCTACTTCAACGAAGTCACCGGCCAAAAAAGAAAAGCTGACACAGGGGGATACATATCCGGCCGGATCGACGATGGGCACGGCTTCGATGATTTCAAACACGTCATCGACACCAAGACTTCCCAATGGCAAGACGATCAAAAGATGCACGTGTTCATTCGCCCGTCGACTTTATTCCGGCCATCAAACTTCGAGGACTATCTGAACGAGCCTTATCAATCGCCGACGCCGACAAAGGGGAAGGATGGGCGGCCGCCAAAAACGGATGCGGAGAAAGAACGCGACCGGCTCACAGATAAAGCGATCAAAGACTATTCGGAGAAAGCCTGGGACGCGGCGATGCCAAAGATAGAGGCGGCTCGGAAGATAGGGGACATGGCGAAGGTCCAAGCGATAAGCGATTCCACGGAAGAAGAGGTAAGGAAATTCAGCGGCAGGATTTCGAGAGGTGAAGCATGAACATTCTTGATTATTTTTTCGGCCTCATCGCCGGGCTCATCATCAGCAGGATCTATCGACACATCGACCAAAGATTGAAACGTCGCCGGGACGAAGAGCGAATCCGGCGACACGTCAACGCTCGACATCACGATAACTGGTGCGGAGGGACGTCATGACCGGGCGGCAGTCGATCATTCTGGCCTTCGCAGTCCTGGCCGCGCTCGCGGTCGGGCTCTATTTCGGCGCGATGGAAGGGATTGAGATCGGCCACGCGCAGCTCGAGCCACAGATCCGCGAGAACGCGGAGGATATCGCCGCGCTCAAATGTGACATCGCCGTGGCGAATGACCGGCTCGCCTATGCGACGGAGTTGATGACGTTCATAGGCGTGGCGAGTTATTACAGCTACCCCTTCCATCGGCGCTTAACGGCAAGTGGAACGGTTTACGACAAGGACGGATATTCCGCCGCCTCTAAATCTCTTCCCTTCGGAATGATGATCCGCGTCACGAACCTCGAAAACGGAAGATCGATTGTCGTTCCCATAACGGATCGGGGTCCGTTCGTCGGTGAAAGGATTCTGGATTTATCGGAAGCGGCTTTTGCGAAAATCGCGCCGCTGAAAAAGGGGCTCATCCGGGTACAGGTGACGCCGATCGGAAAGCCAGGAGCGGGGAATTAACATGGGCCTAGAAATTAATTTCACGCAACGAAAACCAAAAATACCGAGAACCTGCGGATATTGCGGAAAGCGATTTGAAGTTTATCCCTCCAAAATAAAACAGGGACGAGGGAATTTTTGCTCTTCGGCATGTGGCAGGCACACGCCCAAGAAGAGGGGCGCAAACCATTACCATTGGGGAGGGGGAATTTCGACCGCGCACGGCTATGTCACCGTTCATTCTCCTGGACATCCGGCGGCAAATAAGCGCGGACAAGTTTATAAACACCGGCTCATTATGGAACAAAATCTAGGGCGCTATCTTCTACCCGGAGAAATCGTTCACTATAAGGATGGAAATAAAAAAAACAATCGGCCCGAAAATTTACAGTTGTTTCCTTCGGATAAAGAACATCGCCGATTTCACCGCGGTCTTAAAAGACGCGGAATCGGGCTGACGGCGATATCGCCGGGACTCGGGAAGCCGGGAGCGGGGGATTGACATGAGAAAACATTCGGGGATGGTAGCGGCCATACTGGCGGCCCTGTCTTTTGCGAACCGCCGCGGCAAATACTTCGGCCCGATGATCGTCCCAAAACGGGACGTGCTCGAGGACTTCAAGTCAGACGCGGAGCGGATTATTTCTGCGGAAGAGGCCGACCGCAGGAGCCGGGAGAAGTTTCCGTCCCGCAAGAAAAGACTTCGGGCAAAGGAGGCCAAGTCATGAGCAATCCTTATTTCAGCGGATGGCCAAGAATCCCGATGTGTGCCGAGATAAGTCTATGGCGTAAATTGCGGCTACTGTTTCGGCCTAAATATGTCGCCATCGATGTCTGTAAACCGGGCGGGGAACACTCTATCGCCGTTTTTTACAAGACGCTCAACGGGCACGTTTACATTTTGGGGGAGGGAAGATTATTCCCAAAGGAGCCGACATGAAACGCCATCTCCCGCCGGAAGTCGAAGCGGGGCTTGTCTCCATTGAACCCCTTCTGGCGGCTGGATTTGATCCGGGACCGAATGGGCTTTGGAGGAATCTAGACTGGATCATCGTTGGGCGTCTCTCAGGACATGGCAAAAGATTCGACCCCACCAAGTCGTCGCTTGAGCGGGTAAGGGATTTAGCGGCCTATTGGAATATCCCGCTCTTCATGAAGAACAATCTCAGCGAAATTTGGGGCAAGTCGCTGATTCAGGAGTTTCTGAAATTACCCCCGACGCCCTCACCCCCGACATACTCAAGGCGATTGATATTGTCATGGGCTCGCATGTCGGCCGTGCCAGCGCCGTTAAATTCGCCGCCCTCAAATACCAGGTCAACCGGCTCATCTATCCCGCCGTCATCGGGGAACGGTCGTTGAGGGAGATGATGGAAGTAGAGCGACCGAATATCCTATTTTGCACAACGGCCCCTGGCGGGCATTTCTTGCCGTCCGAAGATCCGGCTATCAGAAACAAGGAAGTGACCGGCTGTATCCGGTCGGTTGAGGGATATTTGATCGGGGCGGCGAAGAGGAAAAGCGCGATATTGAAAGCGTACCCCGGCGCCGTACAGATGGAACTTGGAATTTAGGAGGACACTATGGACAACGGATTTCTAGGCTTAGGACTTTTGAGGTTTTGGCACATCGTTTTTGTTGGGGGCGCCTTTCTGTTCATCGGCTTTTTTGTCGCCGCGCTACTGGCTGCGGCCGGCCGAACGAGCCGGGATACGGAACGGATGAGCGGGGCGAAGTGAAAATCGAGCATACGATCCCCGGCGCGCTTCCTTCGCTGAATCAGCTTTTAAGGTTTCATTGGGCTAAGCGGAAGCGGCTGAAGGATCAGTATCTTTTATTTCTCCCCGCGCGGGCTCGGGTGCTGAAAAAGAAAATGCGGGTATCAATCTGCGTCTATCAACCGACTCGGCGATTCGATATCGACAACCTTTACGGGAGCGTAAAAATCCTGATCGATTCGCTCCGCAAAAACAAGTTGATCTGTCAGGATTCCCCGAAGTGGCTTGATCTGGAATTGACCCAGGCCATTGACCGGGAGAATCCGAGGACGGAAATCGAGATTGAGGAAGTGACGGCGGTGAGGGGGAAATGATGATGAAAGAAACCGACATCGCGGCCGCCGTCATTCGCTATTTCCAAGACCGCGATGAGGGATGGGAGATTTTCCAGGAAGTGAAGTGTGGAATATCCATAGCCGATATCGTTGCCCGGAGGGGACGACTTCTCTGGGTCGTCGAATGCAAGGTCGGGGGATTTCTGGCCGTGTTGGGTCAGGCGGAGAGATGGCTATGTCACGCTAACTTCGTTTCCATCGCCATGCCGGGATCGACGAGAACGGCCACGATGCGGCGAGTCATGGAGCCCTTTGGGATTGGATTCATAGGGGTCAGGAGCGGCTATGCACACTCGGAGGCTTTTCCAAAATTGAACCGCCGCTTATTCCCCGAACTTGGGAAGGCCCTGCATGACGATCAAAAAACATTTTGTCCGGCCGGTTCAAAGCATGGCTATTGGTCCCCCTTCAAAAACACTTGCGCCGAAGTGAAAAAATACGTTCACAATAATCCAGGATGCTCAATGAAGGATATGGCGAATGGAATACGTCACCATTACGGAAACGATGCGGCGGCCATTGCTTCTTTGCGTGGCTGGTTGAGAGACACGAACCAAATCCCAGGAGTTCGATATGAGGCGCGGGGCCGATTCATTGTTTTAAATCCGTCCATAACGCCGGATCATTCCGGCTTAAATTCAACGGAGCCTAAAGGGTAAAATGAAAAAAGAAACGCGGATAATCATTCTGCTGTCCGTTTTATTCAGCCTTTTAATCTCTTCCTTCGGGCTGAAATATTGGGATTCCGACGAATGGGACAGGGGGAGGGATCTAAGGCCGGGTTCGATAAACAATCCCTTTCGGGACATGACGTGGATACTTGAATCATCGCCGAGTCTTTTAATCGGCATGACGGAGCCGATAGCAAACAAGTGCGATATATGCGGGCGGGAAGGTAACCCAAAAAATCTTATGCTCCAGGTCTCTTCTCCACCGCTCAAGGTCTGTTTCGAATGTATTAAAAATCTATTACTCCTTCACTCGAAGGAGTTGAAGAAAATCCAGAACGAAGGGAGGTGAAAAAGTATGACACCTGAACTGTTGGCACTCATTACGGCGGTCCTCGCTCTCATCAACGGGGAGACCGCAACCGCGATTATCAACTGGCTCAAAAAGCAGTTGAAGATCGACGGGGGATGGAAGGCCAAGGCGTTAGCTGCGGTGGAGGTGATGGTCGTGACGGCGGGATATCTCCTGTATGTCACGAAAAACTTCACATGGGGGACGTTCGCTATCTGTGCAATTTGGGCGTTCCTCCGGGCCTCGGGACTCTATACCGACAAGAAAGAGGCAGCGAAGACGGCATGACGACGGACCCCGGTTCGGGGCGCTCAATGACGGGCGCTCCGGACCGGAGGGAGAACGCTATGTACCCCGAAGCCTACGCGAAAAACCCTGACCCCCACAAGACCGACATGATCGGCGCGGCTATGGCGATGAGGGCGCTCCTCGCTTCGCACTTCAAAGATTTGGGGATGCTCCCGCTGTGCCGAGGATGCAGTGAGGATTGTAAGCAATATCTAGCCGTAGGGCTGACATATTTTGGATGCAAACGCGGGGTGTGGGTACATGGGAAAGCATGGCTGATAAAATAAATATGCCAGATCCCATCGCAATAAAACAACGCCTCTACCGCGCCCGGTCCCGCGCTGCCGAGAACCTACGCCGCGCCGGGTATGGAATCATCGAAACGAAGGGCGAGCCATTTGATATCATCGCCGTCCGCTATTGCGATGCTCGATTCGTCCGCGTCACGGTTGGGCCTATATCAACCGGCGAAATGAAACGCTGCCGCGCCGTCAAAGTCCCTGAGAATTGTGTCCGGGAGGTCTGGTCCCGCAAGGATGAGACGGATAATTTTGAGATAAAGTTTGTTTTGAGATAGGCTGAAAAAGGAGAGAACGAATGAACCAACACACACCTGGGCCTTGGGAATCTTATCCATCCGAACCGTCTCTTATTCATGGGCCTCATGAGGAAAATGTTTGTCAGACAATGGGCAATGATTTTAATAATATTTCCCTTATTATTGCCGCGCCGGATCTGCTGAAGGCGGCGAAATCGACGTTGGCCTGTCTTCGCATGTGTGGAGTAGCCGGAGAAATGGACGAATTGAAGGCTGCCATCCGCAAGGCGGAAACTCCATTCAATGTCGAATCAATACTTTCTCGAATCACAAAATAAAACGCCTGTCAAGGTTTTTTTTACTCACCCCTACAGCTTGACGGTAACGGCTAAACCCCCTAAAAGCGGCCTTTAGCCGATACTTTAAAAATCCCCCCAAAAATCGCCCCTTATACTGGGGCCGTGGCAACCTCCACGCACTTCAAGGAATTGGAGCTGGCCTGTCGCTGTGGCTGTAAACTCGACAACGTCAAGCTTGAGCTCCTGGCCAAGCTCGAACAGCTCCGCGTCATCATCCGTCATCCGATCATCCTGACCTCCGCGTCGCGCTGCCCGGCCCGCGAGCTGGCCGTGAGCGGGAAGTCCGGCGGGGCACACACAACCGGCGACGCCGTCGACATCAAATGCACGTCCGATCTGGACAGATTCAACCTCATCAGGATCCTGCTCGAGCTCGGGTTCTGTCGGATTGGCGTCGCGGCCGACTTTATCCACGCGGATCTATCCGAAACGCTACCCCAGGCCGTTTGTTGGACCTACGGGGATAAAAAATAAATGGCAATCAACCTTGGCGAAATTCTGGCGCTCTTGGCGAAGCTCGAGGCGCTCGGGGAGATAACCGTAGAGGCATGGAAAAACCTTCAGGAGCACGCGGCCCAAGAGGCCGATGAAAAGAAGCGGAGGGAATTGATTGAAGCGATTCAAAAACGTGACATCGCTGCTATTCGCGGCATTCTTTTTTCTGTCGGCGATTAGCTGCTGTCCGAAGTACAAGGTTGACTTGGGCGTCGGCTACGATGTGTTGAAGCCGAATGCCGAGGTCAAATTGAATCCGCTTTCGTTCACGCCGGAAGGGAACCTGATCGTTAACGCGGCCTTTATGTCCTGGGTCCTCGAGCTCGAGCAAGAGATCGCGAAGCTCCGAAAATACCTCAAGGGGAAGTAACCGTGGATCTCCAAGCGATAGGGACAGTTGCGGCTCTCATTCTGTTGGGCGGATGGACGGGCATTAAAGAATACCGGGAATACCGGGCACGAAAACATGAAGCGCGAATGACCGAAGAGCTTGGGCTGAGCGCAAACCCGGAGCGGTGCCAGGACCACGAAAGCCGGTTGCGAGAAGTTGAGCGGTCATGCGGCGAGATCAAAACGGACGTGGCGGTGGTCCGTACTCTCGTCGGAGCGATGGCAACCGACATCTCAGATATATGGAAAAGAGTAAACGGTAAATGATCATGGGCACTCCTCTCTCGATAGGGCGGGACGGTTTCTCCTTTTCCGCTCCCGCCCACTTTACCTTGAACGCAATTAGCGAATCGTCGCTTCTGATAGATAGCAGCCCTCACGAGCTGACTTCAATTATGGAGGAAACCTAACATGAAAAAGGTTTTCAAAGTTCTTCCCGTTCTTCTCGTCGCGCTGGCGCTCATCGCATTCGCGCAACCCGTCGGCAAGTACCTCGGCTTCACCGCCGACCGCTTCTGGGATAACAACGGTATTTCCAAAACCGACAATACCATCTGGTCCTACGGCGTGTCGAACGGCCTCAAGCTTGAGTATTCACCCGGCGTCTATAATACGGATCACATCGGGCTATGGATTCAGGACAACTCTCAGTCCGATGTTGG
>Ga0208045_1000900_pt1 | contig 10161 bp, 10 predicted proteins | sample PL_2010_200m_FD_184160 | JGI IMG/M metagenome (GOLD analysis project Ga0208045, IMG submission 184160) | Freshwater microbial communities from Powell Lake, British Columbia, Canada to study Microbial Dark Matter (Phase II) - PL_2010_200m... | ecosystem: Environmental > Aquatic > Freshwater >...
GTATTATATCTTGCAACTATTAAAAGGTTGTTATATGGAGAAGAAAAAACTAGCACAGGCAATAGGTGCCATATTCGTAGCGCTAATCTTTCTTTCCTCATATGCAACGATGGGAAGCAAAGGGGATGGAAGCACGCCTACGACTACTGTGCCTCAGGTGCAGACCGTATACGCAACAGCACGCGGCGCAGCAACAGTCGCTTCGTACGGTTCAGTCATGGAAATAAACATATCATGCGCCAATGTAACTGCTGTGTTCGACAAGATAAACAGCATTCTTTCCTCAATGCAAAGCAACGGAACGATTGCAAATTTCTACTACCAGCAGGCTTCGCAGATTCTGGTTCAGGCAGGGAGCGCGAGCAACAGCAGTTTCACTCTGTACGAGCAGCTAGCCAATGCGATAGGAGATGGTTTCGTGTGCACCACTTTCTCATCTTCAGCAGGCATTCAGCTGCCGAACACGATGCGATTCTATGCGCCAATCGCCAAGACAGACCTGCTCATAAACATTCCTGCGGATCGCAAGTCATACACAGTTCCCTTCATATTCACTAGCAACTTGAGCAAAACAATCAACGTTTCAGTTTCGGCATTGATAACTGTAAACGGCACGCTATTTGGCAATATGACAGTGATTAAGACATAGGTGTGACTTGTGCTTGACAGCATGATAAGGGAGGAGGCAAGGAAGTTCGCTCTCAAAAATGCTGTTGACTTCAGCAAAGCAAATGCAGGCGCAGTTCTAAACAAGGTGCTCGCGACCAATCCAGAACTGCGATCAAACATCAAAGAACTAGCGCAGCTCGTCAACAAAGAAGTTAGCGAAGTAAACGCTATGGCTGCAAGCGACATTAACAAAGAGTTTGAGAAGTATGCGAGCGAGTTTGAAGAGAAGGAGAGAATAAAGGAGGAGAAGAGCGCAAAGCCAAAGATGGAACTGGAAGGCGCAGTTGTGGGGGATTTCGCAACGCGCGTACCTCCTGAGCCCGGAGGCTACATCCAAATAGGCAACGCAAAACAGGCAGTCCTATCCGCAGAGTTCGCAAGGATATACAGAGGAAAGCTTTTCCTCTATTTTGACGATAGCAACCCTGAAAAATGCAAGCTGGAGTACGTTGACGCGATAAGAAATGATTACGAATGGCTTGGGCTTAAGTTTGATGGAGAGTACTACGCCAGCGACTACATAGAAAAACTCTACGAGTTCACCCGCAAGCTAATAAACAAAGGCAAGGCCTATGTTTGCGCATGCGACCTTGAAAGGATGAAGAAACTGCGTTTCGACGGCAAGGAGTGCGAGCATAGACAGAAGAGCGTGAGCCAAAACTTGTCCGAGTTCGAGAACATGGTTTCTGGCAAGGTAGAGGATGGCAGCGCAGTGCTGCGCTACAAGGGCGACATGGCATCGCTGAACACGACGATGCGCGACCCAGTGCTTGCGAGAGTTAGGAATATTGTACACTACAGGCTTGGCAACAAGTACAAGGTATGGCCTACCTATGACATGACAACTCCAGTCATCGACTCTGTGCGAGGAATTACAGACACTATAAGAGACGCGAATTGGAACGAACTGAGAGAGGAGCTTGATGTAGCTATATTGAAGGATCTCGACCTCAGAGTGTATAGGATAAATCTCGAAGGCAGGTTCAACATCAAAGGCACGCCGACCGCAAAGCGTGAGATAAGAAAACTAGTCAATGATAAGATTGTGGACAGCTGGGATGACCCTAGGCTTGTGACCATCAGCGCGCTTAGAAGGAGAGGAATACGGCCGGCTGCGATAAGGGACTTTGTTCTGCGTTTCGGTATGAGCGTCGCCAGCGCAGTGGTCGACATCGACATGCTGCTTGCAGAAAACAGAAAGCTCATCGACCCGATCGCGAAGCACATGTTTTTTGTGAAGGACCCGATCAAAGTCATTGTCAGAGGCGCATCTGCGATCAGTGCGAAACTGCGCCTACACCCGTCGAACGATCTCGGCTTCAGGGAGTATGCGACAGCAAGCACATTTTACATAAGCGGAGATGACGCAACTGCGCTCAGGGAGGGAGAGCTAGTGGCACTAAAGGACCTGCTGACTGTGAAAATTCTTTCAAAGGATGAAACGCAAGTGACTGCAGAGATAGCGTCTTCGGAAAGAAGGGACAAGATAATACAATGGGTTTCCGACGGGAACTATGTGGAATGCTCTGTCATAGTTCCTGAGGCGCTGGTTGACGAGGAAGGCAACGCGAGGAAGGACAGCCTTAAACTTCTGAATGGCTATGTTGAGAGTTACGCAACAAAATTAAAAGTGCACGAGATCGTACAGTTCGAGCGCTTCGGCTACTGCATACTCGACGACAAAAATGGAATGAAATTTATATTTACATCCAAGTAACGGGAGAGGCAACGCCACGGAATGTTAATACAACTTTATAAATCAATACTATAGATCCACCTTGATGCTATATTCTTAAGCTTGACGATTTTAAAGAGAAGATATTCATTGCGCTCTAAGGCACAAAGGTGACTCTGGTTGAATATCAAAGCATTAGAATCCTCGCTCGTTGAAGAGAAGGATGGCTCAGGCTTTATCACAAATTCTACAATAGAGACCAATGCAGTAAGGAAGGTTCTAAGAGAAAACTGGGCTTCCAAGCTCAAGGAGAAGGAGAGCTGCATAGAGGTATTGGAAAGGCATGCCGAGTTCATGAACAGGGAGTTCGGTTCCCTGGACTACGAGGCCAGCTGCCTGCAGAACATAGCGCTCCATGCAAGGCACATGTCAAAAGGTGAATTGCTGGCATACACCAAGTTCGTTGAAGCGCTCGCCGTGGGTTACAAGTCAAAGTTTGGGCTTGACTTCAGCGGGCTGCTCATTGCAGGCGTAACGCTTGTGTCGATAGACATGCGCACTCTTAAGAAGCACTTCGACTACTTTGTCACGCACCTTTACCAAAACTCTGATGTTTATGCAAAGAGGCTCGACAGGGAGCTTACTCGAATAGAGAAGCTCAACTCCGAGATTTGCAGAAAAGACTCCGGAATTCTGAAGTTCTTGAGAAAGAAGGAAGTCGCATCCTTGAGGAGCAGGGTCAAGTCCAAGCAAGCGAAGATAGGCAGACTCCAGGGTAAGAGGACGAGGTACAATATGCTCGCGGACAACCTGAAGGCAAGAACCACGCTGCCGCTGCTTAAGAAGAAATAGCTCCTGTGTTTTCAGGTATTGGTGCTGCTAGTTTATTTCAGATCGTTTCAAATTAGCCAGCGCCCTTATTGCATCGACAACGATGCCCGCTTCCTTTCTAAGGCTTTTCTCAAGCGCTTCCTTGCCGACTGGGTTTACTTCCGTATGAGCAGTCAACTTTGCCACCTGGACGCCCATGTGCTTCCCGCCGTACACGTCAAAATCAAGCCCGAGGTCAAGTGGGTCCTTCAGGCTGGCGCTGACCCATCCGCCCGTCTCTGTTTTTCCGTGGATGAAAACAATGTTGCCTTCCACAGGCAGAAGCTCGACTGATTTGATGCGGCTCTTTCCGCTTTCCATCCTCGCCATGAGCCCTTCTCCCACCACCTTTACCTTCGAACTAGTGATCGAGAAACTCTCCTGCCACGACACCCTGTTACTGAAGTGCGCCCAGGCATTATCTTCCTTCCTTCCGAGCGTCAGCTTTGGTGTTATTGCGATTCCTCCGCCTACCCAACCAACCATCCTAACTGCCCTGTCGGGATGCAGCTCTATGAGCTTGAGCACCAGCGGGCCTCTGTCCGCTTCGCGCAGGCAGTCTGTCCGTACATGGATAAAGCTCATGTTCAGATACTTCAGGTCAGGTTCTCCTACTTCGATCGCGGGTGCAACCTCGCATCTTTTCGCTTCCAAGTGCTTGACATCCGCCATATTATAACCCCCTGCAATTTCCCTCTCAGATTAAGCTTATATTCGCTTCTCTTCAAGTTCTATAAATATCTGCAGAAAGGATCGAGTATGGAGAGCAAGGATGTACTGAACGAGAAGCTGGAAGAGCTGCAGCAGACCTACAAGAAAACGAAGTACAACAAGCATACGAACATCTACCTTGGCATTCTCAGGTCGAAGATGGCCAAGATCAGGAGGGATCTTACCGAGAAGAAATCAAAGAAAGGAACAGGTTTTGCAGTAAGAAAATCAGGGGACGCAACAGTCGTACTGGTTGGTTTTCCAAACGCAGGAAAGTCATCACTTTTAAACAAGCTGACCGGAGTGGACTCAAAAGTAGCCGATTATGCCTTCACAACGCTTGACGTTATACCTGGAATGCTTCAATACAACGGCGCAAGGATACAAGTGTTTGACCTTCCAGGACTCATAGAAGGTGCCCATCTGGGCAAGGGTGCGGGAACACAGGTTGCAAGCGTGATAAGGATCGCCGACCTGCTTCTTTTCGTAGTGGATGCGAAAGCACTCGACCAGGCGAACAAGCTGCTGGAGGAGTTGTCTATGTTTGACATAAAGGTCAACAAAGAGAAGCCAAGAATCATGATAGAGGAAAGGAATTCAGGCGGCATAGCATTCGAAAGCAACGGCCACAAGGTTCCCGATAAAAGAGAGATCACTGCAATCATAAACGAAACCGGAGTTTACAATGCAAAGATCATTTTCTATGGCAACATGGATGCTGACGAGCTCATAGCGCTCCTGTTAGAGAATGCAGTTTACGTAAGAGGAATCATAGCACTGAACAAGACAGACCTGTTGGACAAATCGAAATCAGAGCAGGCCAAGAAGGACATGCAATCAAAGCTGAAGATGCAAGTGATACTGACGAGTGCGGTGAAGGGAACAAACTTAGAGGAACTCAAGTCCGCTATTTTCGAAAACCTCAAGCTGATAAAAATATACCTTAAACCAAAGGACGGCGAGGCTGATTTCTCAAAGCCGCTAGTGCTAAAACAAGGTTGTTCTGTACTCGTTGCTGCAAAGGGGCTCCATTCAAAGGCGGCAAAGAACCTTAGGTGCGCTTATGTTACGGGAGCAAGCGCAAGGTTCAGCAACCAGAAAGTCGGAGGGGAGCACATACTCCAGAATGGGGATATACTGACTCTTGTCTATGACAAGTTTTAACTGAAAGAGGCGGAATCAGGGCCCCGTTGACCCCCGATATAACATCAATGTTTTTAAGAGGGGTCGGCATAAGATTGATGTGAGAAAATGGCTGGAACACAAACAAGGGAAATTCCTGCTCTTCAAAAGGTAATAGTGTCAAATAACAAGGTTTATTGGCCTCAAGTAAAGGACGTATTAAAAGAGGAAAATGCCAGACAGGCCACTTTCACTGAAATACTCGCCGACATTGAGCTGCTAAAAAAACAGTGCGGAACTTTGCTTTGGGTAGGGGAAGACCAAGATGTGCCACGTGCTACAGGGTACTATGAGATAGTACGAAAAACTGAAGACGACGGCTCTGTTAAAGTATCTATAAAACAAACCTCTAAGGAAAAATGGTGTGAACTCTCCTTCGAAAACCAGCTTTATCTCTATGACTGTGCAGCTAAGAGAGCATGGCCTCTGGCCTTCGACATTGGCATCGGCTACAGCCCCAAGGAGGACGGCAACGGAGCCGCCCTTATCGGAGGCAGGGATTTTGATGCTGCTCAGGTGGCCTTTGTCAAGCTTGATGGTGCCGCGCAGGTTGCAAACGATGCGACCACAGCAAAGAGCGTCAAAAGGCAACACTGATTCTAAGCACCGATTGTTGAAATAATGTCAAAAGCATTGAAAAATTAAGATTTATAAGTGCGCATATCCAATAACAAGCAAATAGTGTTTAAATGGGCGTATCAACTCCACAACAGCAGGCAGGAATCCTCAGCTTCTACGATGCTCCAGAGAGAGGCCCGAGACTTGACGCCAGGATGCTGCTGATCGCCATTTCGATTTTTACTCTACTGATAATAATATTCGACCACTTCGCGCAGTTCTGATTTTTTAAAAAAAGAGGTTAGGCAAGCGATTCAGATAAGAGTAAACACATCCTTTCTTCTCTCGCTGACATCACCTTGTTCGGAAAGAAGGTAAAGCATCGCCCTGATTGCGTCCTCGTCCAGAGAGGTGCTCTTCACCATGTCACTGACGCTTTTGGGCCCTGTCTTCAACTCCTTTATCATCTTTCCGCTGTTCTTTTCAAAGAAGGACCTGAGAACGATGTAGAACTTCCTATTGAACGCCCTTATTCCCAACACCTTTCCTGACCTTATGCTGTCCTCCACCGCAAGCGAGAGGCTAGACGCCTCCTGCTCGGTAGGAAGCACGATGAAGCCGTCTATTTCGAGCTTCAGCACGTTCTCATTCTCCACCTTTGCCCGAAGATTGACCATCGGCTCCTTCTTTGCTGGCTTCGGCTCTTCAACAGGCTGCAAAGGAACTCCTGGTTTCTTCCTCATAAGGAACTTGTCATAGACATCCTTTGCTATGCTATAAGGGCTGTCTTTTTTATTCATGAACTGAAGTACTATCTTCTTGCCCATCAGGCCCTGAAGCGTCTTCTTCTCGCCCTCATTCAGAAGCTTCGCAACGTTGCTAGTCGTCCTGTTGGAATACCTGAGCGTATCCAGCTTCTTGAGCACGCTTATCTCATCCTGGCCGAGTTCCAGTTTCCTCTCACCAACTCTGCCGCTTGCTGGCAATATTGTCATCGCCGGCTTCTCCACATAGGGCTTGGCTCCGAGTGCCAGCTTAAGTATGTCTTCTTTTTTCGCGAACAGGAAAGCATTATCCCTGTACTTGAAGAAGTCCACCTCCTCATCTCCCTTCAAGCCGAGCTGCTTAGTAACCTCAAAAGGCAGGTAAACCACGAGCTTATCCTTGAACTTGTATACTTTCAAAAAGACCAACTATTAATTATTTATAACCCCGATTTCAATTATGGACATGCAAGAATTAAAAGTGTTTGCAGGGTCGCCAAGCTGGATCGTGAAGCAGGAATTCCTAACTGCTCTCAACGAAGCGATAAAAAGCGCATATACCGAGGCGAAAGTGGATTCGAACCAGCTCGCGCTCTCGATCTCTACGCCAGAGGCTTCGCTGGGCGATCTGAGTTCTTCAGTGGCATTCAAACTGGCAAAGATCGTAAAAGAGGCTCCCAGCGCGATAGCCAAGAAACTGATCGAAAATCTGAGCGGCAAGGAATATGTTTCAAAGTTCACCGAACTGAACGGGTACATCAACGCATTTATTGACGAGAAGAAGTACGGCGAATTGGTGATCAACAGCGTAATGGAAAGCAAAGAAAGGTACGGTTCCAGTAAGACTGGAGAGGGCAAGAAAGTCATAGTGGAATTTCCGAGCGTGAACCCCGCGCATCCTTGGCATGTTGGGCACCTGAGAAACGCGCTGCTTGGCGACACTGTTTCCAACCTTTTTGAATTTTGTTCCTATGCTGTAGAAAGAGAGGACTTCATAAACAACCTGGGATTGCAAGAAGCACAAGCGCTCTGGGGATGGTTTCACTTGAGCGACAAGCCAGACAAGAAGTTTGACCAGTGGCTCGGAGAGCTATATGTCAAGGTAAACAAAGAGGCGGAAGTGCGCGACATAAAAGGAGAAGTGGATGAGCTGCTGAAGAAAATGGAGGACACTGATTCGGAGGAGTCTAAGCTTGGGAGGGAGATTGAAGAAAGGTGCGTTCTGGCTCAGCAGGAGACTGCGTTCGCCTACGGGATATACCACGACGTAATGATCTGGGAGAGCGACATAGTAAAAGCGAATCTGTTCAGCAAGGCACTGGAATTAGTAACGGCACAGAATATCCTAGAAAAGCCGAATGAAGGCAAATACGCAGGCGCAACTGTAGTCAAGCTCGAAAGCATCACAAAATATGCAAAAGAACTCGAAGGAAGCAGGGAAGACGCGAAGGTGATAGTGAGAAGCAACGGGACAGCGACATATATAGGAAAGGACTTTGCTTTCCACGCTTGGAAGTTTGGCCTAATAGATGAAAAATTCAAGTACAGAAACTTCATAGAAAGGCAGCCCAATGGGAAGCCGCTGTTTACCACTTCTTCTGAAGGCTCAGAGATGAGTTTTGGCAACGTCAAGAAGGCGATAAACGTAATAGACGTGGGACAAGCATACGAACAGCAGATAATGCGGGTCATGTTCTATTTGATTGGGCACGATGAGATAGCAAACAACATAGTGCATCTGGCATATGGAAAAGTGAGCTTGGAAGGCGAGAAGCTTAGCGGCAGGAAAGGCAACTGGCTAGGGGAGGAAAGGAACTACACCGCCGACGACCTGCTCAGAGAAACAAAGGAGCAGGCTCTGGAGATAGCGTCAAAAAGCGAGAAGATAACAAACAAAGGGGATGTAGAGAAGATAGCGAACGCGATAGCACTTAGCGCAATTAAATTTGAGTACCTGAAAGTCGCGCCAGAAAAAAACATCGTATTCTCATGGGAAAACGCGCTCAACTTCGAGGCGAACAGCGGGCCTTATGTAATGTACACTTACGCTAGGGCCAGGAAGATACTCGCAAAGGCAGGGTATTCCGAAGCGAAAGTTAGCCCCGCAGACGCAAGCAAAATAACAAGAGGATCTGATTTCGAGCTGGTGAAGCTGATAGGCACGGCACAGGAGCTGGTGGAGAAAGCATGCGACGAGAGCAGGCCAAACTCATTAACAGACTACCTTTTGAGCATGTCATCCCTGTTCAGCAAGTTCTACGAAACGATGCCTGTACTGAAGGGAGAAGAGGCGAAGGAAGCGCGCCTTGCACTGGTATGCGCACTCAGCCAAGTCATACAGAACGTGCTTTCGCTATTGGGTATAACTACTGTCGAAGAAATGTAACTGTTTTTAACTTACGCAGCAAACTCATACTATGATAAGGCTGATAGTATTCGACGTAAACGGCATACTTTACTCGAGCAAGGAAGCAAAGGAGTACTTCTCATCAGCGTATTTTGCGTTCATGAAGAGGCACAATGTGGATGAAAGGGAGCGCGATGAGCTGTGGGATGGACTGCTGCCCTTGATAAAGACAGGAAGGCTGACGCTGAACGAGGCGCGCAAGCAGCTGCTTGAAAAACTGGGACTTGACAAGAAATGCATCGAGGAGTACAACGCCATAGATGATGAGTCGTACAAGCGCGTCAAGCTAATGGAGCCTGATGAGCCCTTTGTGTTTGAGAAACTCAAGGAAAAGGGCTGCGCACTTGCCGCGCTGTCGGATTCTCTGCATCCCTCTGAAAGGATAAGAAAAGAGTTGAATTTTGTCGGGCTAGGGAATATCATCGAAAAGGTGTTTGCAACCAACGAACTGGGACACCCGAAACCAGAGAAGGCAGCTTACGACGCAGTTCTGGACTTCTTCAATGCAAAGCCAAGCGAAACCATCTTCGTAGGGCATGATGACGATGAGATGGAAGGAGCAAAAAGACTGGGCATAATCGCAGTTTCCTACAGTGGAAGCAAGAAAGGAGACTTCCTGATAAACAGCTTTCCAGAGCTGATTGCCATAATTGACAAGCTGCTGGAGCGAAGCAAAGAGCATTAATGTTTTAATAAACCTTATTCGCCCATCTATATCAGGGCCCGTAGCTCAGCTTGGATAGAGCGGTACCGTCCTAAGGTAAAGGTCGTGGGTTCAAATCCCGTCGGGCCCGGATCTGGTGTTTAGATGAAAAAGAAAACGAATGTAAATGAGCCGAGTGTGCTGATAAGGCCGATAGGAGCTCTTGGCGGGCTTGACAACATACACGTAGCGCTTATCGTTGTCGTTGTGTTGATGTTTCTTGTCCTTCTAGTAATGTCCTATTCAAGACCCATACTCGTAACCAACTCGAGCAGTTTCAACACCACTCACAGTGCAACAGACATACAGTTTCTCGCCCAAAGGGTGCTAGCAAGCTATGGTTCTGTAAACAGCTCGCTATCGTTGCTTCCTTACATCACAAACGTCAGTGCGATGAAAGTGACATATATGCCTTCATTCAAGCAGTGGTACGTCTACCTGACCGCGAAGAACCCGGTAGGCGGCACCGAATTCTCTCTCGCTTTCCTTGTAAACGACAATGACACAAGCAAGATAACGCCATTGCTGCAAACAGCAATACCCTCAAAAATAGTTGAGGACAAGGTAGTTTCTTTGGGAGTCGTTGATCTAGACGGCAAGTTTGCGTGCAGCACAACCACGC
>Ga0208045_1000903_pt1 | contig 10154 bp, 21 predicted proteins | sample PL_2010_200m_FD_184160 | JGI IMG/M metagenome (GOLD analysis project Ga0208045, IMG submission 184160) | Freshwater microbial communities from Powell Lake, British Columbia, Canada to study Microbial Dark Matter (Phase II) - PL_2010_200m... | ecosystem: Environmental > Aquatic > Freshwater >...
TAGCGCAGATGCCCCGCGCTGATGTAGGTCGTGCCGTTCTTGCCCCATGCCACAATCGGGTTCGTCCAGCCGAACTCACGCAGCACCTTGCGGAACGCCTCGACATCGGCCGGCGTGTGCTTCTGCGCGTTGCGAGGATACTCGGTCAGGCTGGCAAGCGGCGTCAGCAGCGGCTGGAGTGCCTTGGGAATCAGCACCGTCGCAGTCTTGCCCATAAGACTACCGCCCCGGAGTTGCACCGGGGCGGTTGGAGGTAAAGACGTCCGAAACCGTGTTCGTAGTCATCGTTGCGCTTTCAAGTCGAGCTATTCTCTCCCCCCCCGCCCGGTTGTCAAGCATTACCGTCATTGCTTACGGCCTCACGTTGCCAGCGGGCGTAGGTCTTGTCCATCACCACCCGCTCGACATGCCAGCGTTTGACGGCACAGATACCGAGTCGGGCTGTTGGTGACTCGTAGCAATCAACGCCATACTGTTCCTTCGCAGGCTTACACTCGCAGCGGCACATCAGGAATCCCTTGCCACTCTTGCTCAGAAGAATGTAGGGCTCGGAGTCAACGTACACGCGCCGCTCGCCGGTTTTCTTGTCGTCCTTGATGATTGGGATCGTGTAGGCAAAGCGGCCAAAACACAGCGGGCAGAACTCCGTCTGCGTCCATTTCTTGCTCTTGGCGAGATAGTCCGCAATCGGGCACTCAGCCGCGCGGCCGTCGCACTTCGGGCAGTACGACTTCTCCAGCACGACCATAAGCTCGGTGAAGGTCCGGGCATTGCGTTGGTATATCTCAGCCTCCAGCCGTTCGGCCGCCTTGTCCAGCCGCTTCAGCCAAGCGTCCGGGTCAAGCCGTCCACCGCCGACCCGCGCGAACGTAGACGGCGGGACCGCCCGCGCCTTGACTTGCTCGGTCAGTTCAGCTAGTGTGGTATCGTTCATGGTATCACGTTCTCCCTATCGCCGTATCGTATGGACGGCCCGCTGTCAGGATTCGACCGCTTGAAGTTGCGCTTGGCTTCGGTCACGTCAGCGACGCGCTTGGCTGTCGCTTCAACGTCAGCCTGACTTAGTTGCGGTATGCGTCCGCAGAATCTGACGACGGTAGGCGGGAACTGAAGCCACAATCTGTCCTTGCCGGGAATGGACTTTGCGCTTTCGTCTATAGCGGCTGCGTTTTCAAGATACTGTACCCAAGCCGTTTGAACGACGGACGCGATATGCTTCAGTTCCTTCTCGGTCTTGGCTGCCGTCTGCGCTTTCGTCTTGGGGAAGTCGGGGCAGAATCCGGCCAGAGTTTCGACCACGACTCCGTATCCTTTGGCGAGTGCCTTGGGTCCGCCCGGATAGGCCGTCAGTTGTCGCGTCAGACAGTACCGCTTCTCGTAACTCACTAGAGCCCGGTCAACGCACTGCTGGGCGAATGTCCGGCTATCCGTTGATGCCGTAGACGATTCGTCGGCAGGCGCGTCCGGCGAAGCCGACGCGGAATCCTTGTCTGACTTCTGTTTCTGCTCTTCTGACTTCTGACTTCTGACTTCTGACTTCTGAGGCGTAACTCTTGGGTGTAACTTTGTCCTGTAACCTTTCTGCCTCTCATACTCTGTCTGGTAGTTACTCCAGTTCATTACCACTAGGCATTGTGTTAGGTCGCGGGTCACCATGTCGGACGGGATTGACGCAAGCACGCGCCTGAATACGTCCAATTTGACATAGAGAATCTTGGCAAGTTGTTCGTCAGTATACGGCACATCCGGCATACCTTGAAGGCATACCTGGCCGCCGTTGTTACTGTGTCCGGCTAGTACGAGCAAGCACTTGAATAACCCGCGCTGTTCAAGGTCTAGAAACTTCCAGCAGGAATCCTCAGCTAAGTGCGGCATAACCCAAAGCCTCACCCACTGCATCGGTCTCATGTTTTGTCATTCTCCGATCCTCGCAGAATTGAACCCGCCCGCCTAGCGCTGCTACACGACTTGACGCCCTTGGGAAAGGACGCAGGCGAGCGGGATTGATTGCTAAAAGAGTCGGGCATAGTCGTGTAGCATGTTCAGATTCTAAGGGCGTCTAGTCCATTGTCAAGCTCAATCAGTCGGCGGAGGCCAGCCTGCGGGACCGCTCAGGTCCCAGGGTGGGATTGGATACGGTGCGTTCATGGTGTCTTCTTTCTTGCCCGTGAGGGGCGGGTTTGAGGTCATAGGCGGAGATCGCTGCTACTTCAGATTCGGCAGCAGTGCCTGTACTACCGCGCCAAACAGAGCGTCCTTGAACTGCTGGTCGTATGGCAGTTCGTCGTAGGGCACGAGACACGGGTGCGTCTTGGCCTCAGCGTCCTTGACAGTACCGTACTTCCAGCCATCGGCCTCTTTCTTCGCCAACCATTGATTGTGCTGTCGGCGGGGGTCTACCCCGTATTCCATCACACCCTTCACGCCCTCGATAGCGGACGCTCTCTGCCAGTCCGGTGCGCCATCCCACGGCAACTGTGACAAGTCTCCGAGGGTTACGCAGTAGGCGCGATTGGCTTCGTGCGCTACTCTTGCGATGTCGTCTATCTTCATACGGTCTCCTTCTGGCCCACGCGGGGCCGGTTTGCGGTCATAGGTAATTGGCGCGGGACGGTGGTCTTGGGCGCGGGCCGCCCGTGAAGAGAACCAGTACTTCCGTGGGATGTTAGGAGCTGCCCGGCGGGAACCGGGTAGCATACCACCGCCCCGCTGAATCTCACAGTAAACTGCCTGCCCGTGGCGACTGGACGTGCCCGCCGGTCTTGGCGTAGCTGCCCCAACTCGACGTTTTGCCCTTGGCGCAACCGAGGCACTGGCCGCCCTTGGTGCGCGCGCCCGGCACGACGCGACCACAGGTACGGCACTTGACGTGCGGCAGTCGCTTGACCATCGGCCGACCGAAGTAGTCGCACTTGCCGCTCACACCGTCCACCTTCGCCCCGGCACTTCGTTCATGCCCGTGTCAATATGGACGAAATACTGAGTCGGGTACAAACCGACCCCGCCCCGCCCCTCTGTCATGCGCTCGACTGCCTCGACGCAGATGGTATGGAAGTTGTCTAACGTCATGCCCTGCGGTTGCGCCAAGTCCAGAACTTGACAGATTGAATGCTGACTGCGCTCCGTAATTGCCACGGCCGCATTGTGTCGCGGGCAGCGCGCTCCAGACAGACAATAGACCGGCTTACCGACCGCCTGCCGTATCTGAAACTGCATCTCGGCCACGAGTGAGTAACTGCCCCAATGCTCGACGCGGGAACCGTATCCGCAGCCGCAACCGCAGACCAGCACATCGCCCTTGGCGTCGTCCAGGAACTCGTTGAGTCTCATGTCGTAAGGACCGAGCCCTCGCCCTTGGTCTTGCCCTTGGGTTTGACGGCCGGCTGCTCAAAGAGCTTGCCCTGCTTGATGATTTCCGCGTCCACCGCGACGTCGTAGTCCGGCTCCGGCGGCTCGTCCTGCCGCTGCTTCCAGAACCTCACGCGTAGTAGGCTCAGGCAGTGCGGGCACTTGACTTCCAAGTCCGCCTGCGGCTTCTTGTTTTTGTCAATCATCACTGTCCTCCTGTCAGATTTCGGTCATTCTCGCCCGCGTCGGCTCGCGCCTGATACGGGCCTGTTTTCGGTCTTGACGGTCTGCGGACTGCGAACGCTTGACGGTCATACGTCCTTCAGCGAATCCTTTAGCGCGTAGGTCAAGCCGTGTTGCTCGCATCTCGCCACAAGTTGCCGCTTGACCTCGACCCACGTCGCGCCCGGGTCGTGCCCGGCTACGTGGTTCAACTTCCCGATCCACACAAGGTCAGGGCTCAGCGGCGCGATTGCGTCGAGGATTGCCAGCGTGTCGAGCAGCATGATTACCGGCTCGCAACTGACCCAGGTTCCCACGCCCGCCGACTTCGCAGCCGCCAGCATTGCCAGCCGGGCTTTGGGATTCGGCGCGAGAGGCTCCCATTCACGGATTGTCTCATCTCGCCAGGCCGCCAGCGTCACACCTACCCGGTCCCCGGCGTCCATCAGCGGCAGATCACGTTTGAGCAACGCCACGTCCGCGCTCTTGGTGAGAATCTGGACGTTGCCGCCCACGCGCTTGACCTCCTGAATTGCCAGCCGGGTCTGCTTGTACGTCTCCTCGGCCGGCTGATACGGGTCGCCGACGAAGCACAGATGCACGCGCGGCCAGGGCTTGCGGTGTGTCGCGGCGTAACACTCCAACTCCCGCCGCAGTTGTCGCTGGTAGTTATGGCGCGGGACTACGTTCCTTCGCTCGTGGTAGACCTCCGGTATGCGGTGAAGCATCGAGGGTACGTAGCAGTAGCGACAGCCGTACACGCAGGCGGGATAGGTACTGGTTGCCAGTTCGGCATACTCCCGCGCCGCGCCCTTGGGCTCGTAGAGGACGGCCATCAGCGGGACGCCCGCGCGGGTCGGTACGTTTCGGCCATGACCTGCTCTCTCTTCCCGAGCCATTCCGCTACTTGCCTGACCCACCGCTCGGTCCGCGGATGGCGCATCGTGCGATGGCACACGCGGCAGATGTCTATTTCGTGGTCATGCCAGGCGAAACAATGCGGGCAGCGGAAGTTGCCGGGCTTCACGTTGCCGACCAGTCTTGCCGTAGGTCTTCATGCCACTCTTTCCACCGGCGGTCGCTGTCCGACTCCTCTTCGACCTTGGCAGGTTTAGGCTTTGGCGCGTTGACGCCGGGAACCTGTTGGATTTCCGGCAGCAGTTCGGGCGTCACAGCGCCTCCACGACCACCTCGACGCCGGGTTCAATCCATTCGGTTGCCCACCGCTTTATGACTCGCCCGTCACAGACCTGCGCATCGTCGCCGAGGATACCGGCCCCCTTGCGCTTGCCGAGTGCGTCGCTTATTTGTTTCCCGAAGTTGTCCCAATCGGGCTTGACAATCGGCCGCAGGCTCTTATTGCTCTTGGGCCGTTTTATCCAGACGGTAATCTGCAACCGAAAGGGACCAGCCAGCGGTGGGCGGCCTGCATTCTGGGCTTTGAGTTGCAGAACCGCCCATGTGCGGTATGAACTTGACTTCTCTGGATAGTAACAGCCCTTCCGCGTCACGCGGGGTCGTGCCTGCGCCGTCGGTTCTCCCGAAATCCAGAAGCGAAACTGATTCACCTTGCCACCGTTGAACCGTTACGAGTGCGTCCCTTGGCTTTCATATCGGCGTTGTTCTCGGCCACAGTACCAAGCCAAAGGTGTGCCGGATTGCAGCACGAGGAGTTGTCACACTTGTGACAGACGCATAGGCCGAGAGGGATTGAACCATACGTCAACTCCCACGCAACACGATGCGAATGGCCCGGCGTTCCGTCATTATGACCCCTGCCAATCATGCCGTACCCCTTCGGCAATTTCGACGCTTTCCACGGCCAGCATTCATCCGGCCCACGTTTGTCAACCTTCGGCCAGAACCTTTCCGCTAGCGGGGTGGTCAGGTACGCATAGTTACACGCCTTGCAGCGCGTGGACCCCCTCCAGCACGGGCGGCCACAGTCAACGCAGATACTCGCCTGACTTTCCATGTCCATCTCCAAATCAGCCGCGCCCTGCGGTGCAATGACAACCAGCGGCGGTGTCGCCGCAGGGCTGACGGCTGAGTTTTGAGTTTCGATGCTGATTGTCATTGCGCTACAAGGATAGCAAACGGCACGGAGAAGTCAAGCAGCGTGCCCGGAGTAGCGCCAGACTGCGGACGGTTGGAAAGTTCACGCTACTCCTGCGGCGGCGTGCCGACCGGCCCGGTTGCGGTGAAGCCGAAATACTGATTCAGCCCGGCGCAGATTGCTGTTGCCACGGCCCCGGCGATAGCGATGTTCTTGCTCAGGTGTCCGAGCACTGCCGCCACGGTTCCGACCGTGCCGAGTGCCGTGAAGATGGCGAACCACACGCGCTTGCTTGACGCCGCAGGCGTTGGCGTGCCGACCACTTTGGGGATTGTCGAATCGCTCATTCAGACCTCCGTTGTTTGGACTTTGCGGACTTCACTTCCACGACCGCGCTTGTCGGTACGAGGAACGGGTTGAACTTCGAGCCCTGCACCGACAGATAGCTCACTCCTCGCGCCCGGCTCGTTTCTATGTGCGGCTTTTCGCCGTGTACCAAGCGGCAGTAAGCTTGGTAGACCCTCCGACTGTGCCCGGCCTTTACCGCCTCCAGCCGCCGTGCCATCGCAGGCGTCAGATGGACGGTCACTTTCCTACATGTCATGCTCAATTATCCTCCATTCTACGAACTTTTCAAGTTCGGTTGAAATAGCCGCGTCTGCCGCGTCGCCGCGTCTATGCGCTTGCGGGCGACGGCGGTCATATCCCAAGTTGTCCCTGCCGGTTCGCGGTCTCGATGCGTTGCGAGTCCGGTTCTGTGTGGCCGACGTTGGCGGACTTTGGATATGGCAATCCCTCCCGGCGGTGCTTCCCGTGCAGCCGATAGGTATAGATATGCTTTCCCGCCACCTTAACAGACTTCAACTCTCCACGCTCCAGCATTTTACGCAGGCGCAACACGAACGGCTTGAACTGCCCGTTGTTGCGCGTTCTGAGACTGCGAGAATGTCTCCGCTTTCCGTTCGGTTCTACTAGCACAACATCATCAGCCGTCTGTCCCCGGTAAGACCAATTTGACGCCTGATAGATGTATCCGCAGTGGCCGAACTCCGGGTCGGCATAGGAAACAACAACCTTCCAAAGTTGCTTGGTTTTCAGAACCGCAAGACAGCGGGCGATGAACCATGACTCAGTGTTGCGCGGACACTCTTCTAGGCATACCAGCCGTCGCAATTCGGTTACGTCCGCCTCACGTTCCGCATAGGCTTCCCATGCGGTAGTGGATAACGCGCCGAACAACGCCGCGCCCATCATCCTTGCCCCGGCCATCAAAGCAAAAGCCGCGTCCACCTTGACGCCATTCACGTTGCGGCTATAGTGACGTGATTCAATGAACTCTCGCACAGCGGGCAACGATACTTCACGAACGTCGAAGCTGCCCGGCGCGAAGTCGCGCATCGCCGTGAGACAGTCGCCTTGCAGCACTTCCCAGCTCACCACACGTTGCCCGGGCGCACCGTCTTGGCACGCCCGGGCCTGATCGGCTACATGCACGGTAGCTTCGGCTTCTTGCCCTTCTTGGGGGACTTTTTCGACTTCGCCAACTGACACCACCTCCTCGCGGACAGCGTTCACGATATGGCGCGGGGTCCGCCGGACGGCTTGGACTTTGGTGGGTCATGTATTACCCTGTGAACAGCACTCCAGGTCGCCAGGATGGGGGGATGCTCCCAGAGTGCTTTCTGAGTTTTTGTCCGTAGGACCCCGCAAATGGTCATGGGAAAAGACGGGACTGCCGGGTCGCCGCGTCGATGCGCTTGCGGGCGATGGCGCAGTAGCCGGGGTCAAGTTGGGAATACGTCGCGCTTGACTTTTGCCCATGTATTGCTAGAATGGTCTTATGCGTAAACCTACTCACACCATGAAGCCATGCGACCACTGCGGCAAGCAGTTCAAGTCCTTCCCTAACCGTCCCGGTCGCTTTTGCTCTCGGACGTGCTACTGGGCGCACCGATGGAAGCATTCGGGTGCATGCGCTCAATGCGGGAAGCCGTCCGTCACCCGATACTGCTCTCCTCGATGCCAAAGGGATTACTGGAATGCTCACGGTTACTTCGTCCATAAGAAGCATCGGATATGGGACAGGAAACTCGCGCTTGTCGAGCGCCTCGGCGGTAAATGTCGAGAGTGCGGCGAGTCTGATTTCAGAGTGCTTGACATCAATCATGTTGACCGACGGCGCAAGAACAAGCCGCCGAAACGACAATGGTCTTGGGGGAGACGGTTCCGCGATTGGGAGAAGCACCTAGACAACTTAGAACTGCTCTGCGCGAATTGTCACCGCAGGCACACGTGGGAGCAGATGGGTTACGGGAAAACAAGTCGCTCCTGACGTGTGGCCGCATCAATCCTGCGCCTTGCTATCGCCACGTAGCCGGGGTCGATTTCAATTCCGCAGAAGTCACGCCCAAGCTCGGCACACGCCACGCCGGTCGTGCCGCTGCCGCAGAAGGGGTCGAGAACGCGTTGGCCGCCGAATCCCGCAACCAACTTCCGCATTAAGTCAACCGGCTTGGACGCGGGATGCTTCCACCAATTCCCGCACTCCGTCGGGTCATCGAGAACATCCCACCGGATAACCTCTTGCTTGACAATGCGCCAGACATAGATAGGCTGCCAGCGATAAGCCAGCCCGTCCTTGATTGTATGCGAGAGCGTGAAGCGCGGACTCCAGACTAGAACTCTGTCCGGCCTCGGTGTGTATCTGGCGAAGTCAAGGACTCGCCCCGACGCGCCAAACCAAATGACCGGGCCGCTACTCACACGCAGGCAATCATCTAGGAACCCTTGCAACGGCAAGACAGAATCCCAATCGGCAATCCCGACGCCATACGGCGGGTCAGTTATCACGGCGTCGAAGCTGCCCGGCGCGAAGTCGCGCATGGCAACGAGGCAGTCCGAGTTGATTACCCGCCACTCGCTCAAAGCCGCACCAGCATCTCTGCCTCTTCGCTCTTCAGGCATAGGTTGACCCGGCCTTCTGCGTCAAGCACCGTCCAGCCGGTCGGTAGTAGTTCAGTTCTAATATGCCGCACGTCGCGCCCGATTGACTCAAGCTCTTGCTGACGCTTGCCAGCGGTGCGCGCCAGAAGCAGGTTGTCGCAGAACGTCTCGACCTTGCGCTTCCACTCCCACTTGCGAAGGGCGAGCGATACGAGCCCGTCATAGACGCAGCCGATGGAGGTAGCCGCCTCGTGGCTGTTCTCAGGCGGGACCGGCGCGTCGAACAGTCCGCCGCTCACGCGCTCACCCCGCACGCCTTGGCGACTGCCTTGCGATATGCCTTCTCCAGATTCAGCCACAGCGTCGCACTTGTGCCGAACGCTTGGCTCAGTTGCCCCGCAAACTCTGGCGTGAGCGGTGAACCGCAGATAACCCGCTTGACGTAATCGACGCGCCACTTCGGCAGACCCATCTCAGCGGTCAGGCGTTGCACCGTCCAGCCACGTTCGGCCAGTTCGTCCAGGATGTAGCTACCCGGCATGTGCGCACGATGCTTGTCGGCTGGCGCTGGGCACGGCACGGCGAGAGGCCCCCTAGCCACGGCAGTGTAGTTACTCATCGTTTCTCCTTTCTGATGCGGTCGGCGGCTTTGCATAGCGGCTTGCAGTGACAGGTTCCTGCGGTACAGCGCGGGTTGTAACTTCGACAGACTAGTCTATGCGCCACAATCAGCCGCTCCAGTCTGCGCTTGGCTCGTAGGGCGCGTTGCACGCAAGGCGGGCGGTGCTTGACCTCGACGATTCCAGCGCAGCCCATTACCGCGCAACCGCGACACGGGTCTTTGCTCATCCTCGCCCCCGTTCCCCCGCCGCTCGCCACCCCGCACGCCACGATAATGCCCACGATTGCTGCGCTGCTCTGGGGCCGAAGATTCCGCTGGCATTGGAATATCGCGCCCCAACGTAGGGACAAGCCTTTCCGTCCAGTCCCGACTCGCGGGCCAGCCAACCACGCTTGAATGCGACCAGTCGGCCCTTGCGATACGAGCGGGTCATGTCCAGCGAAAATCGCCATCGGTTGAACGCCTTGTCAACGGGGTTCATCCCCGCCCCCGTGCGCGGCAGCTTAGCGCGGCTCACGATTGCGCCTTGTTGCACTTCGGCTTGCCGCGCCAGGCGGCGAGGGCTGGCCCCATCTTGTCGGTGACGACCTCTAGCGTGCCCAACGCCTCCTCGATAGCGGTCGCCAGGGTATCCCCGCGCGTCTGCAGGTCGGTAACTTGCGCCTCCAGTTCCTCGACGCATAGCGGGCAGATTTCCCCGTCTCGGTAGTAGGTATCTACACCCATTTTCTCGTGTTTGGCTATCAGGCGGGCTTTGACTTCGTCCCACGCAGGACTACCCGCGTCCATCTCGTGCCTGTAACATCCCCACCCCATTGCTACTCCTTCCCCGGCTTGTCGGCGGCCAGCAGGGCGCGAGTGTGACACTCCGCCGTTATCATCTTGTCGAAATCAGCGCCGAGCATATCTCGCGCTATCTCCTCGGGGGTCTGCCAACGGGAGCCGCGTCTAGGCAAGTAGCCG
>Ga0208045_1000906_pt1 | contig 10146 bp, 6 predicted proteins | sample PL_2010_200m_FD_184160 | JGI IMG/M metagenome (GOLD analysis project Ga0208045, IMG submission 184160) | Freshwater microbial communities from Powell Lake, British Columbia, Canada to study Microbial Dark Matter (Phase II) - PL_2010_200m... | ecosystem: Environmental > Aquatic > Freshwater > Lake...
GTTTAGAACGGTCTTTTAAATTACTCAAAGGCCAGGGTAGAATTACCGAAATCAATGTGGCGGAAACTCTGAAGGAGGTCCGCAGAGCATTGTTGGATGCCGACGTGAACTTCAAAATTGCGAAGGATTTTACAACCACTATCAAGGATAAAGCACTCGGCCAGAATGTTCTGTCGGCAGTGAAACCATCGGAAATGATGGTTAAGATTGTCCATGACGAGTTGATTCAGCTAATGGGCGGTCAGAAAACTGATCTTAACTTAAAAGGTAATCCAACGGTTATCCTGGTTGCCGGACTTCAAGGCTCCGGTAAAACAACCTTCAGCGGAAAACTCGGTAACTTTCTGAAGACCAAACGGGGCAGGCAGCCATTGCTTGTTGCCGGCGACGTATATCGTCCCGCCGCTATTGAACAATTGAAAATTATCGGCGAGCAGGCCGGAATCCCGGTTTATACCGAAGATGGGATCCTTGATCCTGTTACCCTGGCTAAAAATGGTATCCGACATGCCCGGTTGCATGGATTTGATCTCGTGATCATCGATACGGCAGGCCGTTTGGCTATCGATGAAATGATGATGCAGGAAATCACCGCGATAAAAGCCTCGGTGGATCCGGAAGAGATCCTGTTTGTGGTTGACTCAATGACCGGTCAGGATGCCGTAAATACGGCCAAGGAATTCAACGACCGCCTGAATTTTGACGGAGTGGTGCTGACCAAGCTTGATGGTGATACTCGTGGTGGTGCAGCCTTATCCATTCGCTCCGTGGTTAATAAGCCGATCAAGTTTGTGGGAACCGGTGAAAAGCTGGATGCCCTGGATATTTTCTATCCTGAACGAATGGCTGACAGGATTCTGGGGATGGGCGATATCGTAACCCTGGTTGAAAAAGCTCAGGAACAATTTGACTCGGAAGAGGCAGTCAGAATGCAGCGCAAACTGGCGAAGGACACGTTTAATTTTGATGATTTCCTCAAGCAGATCCAGCAGGTCAAGAAAATGGGCAATATCAAGGAACTGGCCAGCATGATCCCGGGAATGGGTAAAGCCATTAAAGACCTTGATATGGACGATGATTCATTCAAAAACATCGAGGCTATTATTCATTCTATGACCCCGGGCGAACGGCAAGATCCATCCCTTTTGAACGGGAGCCGAAAAAAACGGGTTGCCACAGGAAGCGGAACAACCGTTCAGGCGGTAAATCAATTGCTTAAACAATTTGATGAAACCCGCAAAATGATGAAAATGGTTGCAACCGGTAAAAATATGGGCCGAATGATGGGAAATAGTCCTTTAGGAAGGAGATAATCAAACAATCATGATAATTATTGACGGTAAAAAGGTTGCTGCCGAACTTAAGTCGGACATTCGGGATGAGGTAATCCGAAGAACCTCGCTGGGTTTGAAACAACCTCATTTGGCAGCTATTTTGGTTGGAAATGATGGTGGCAGCGAAACTTATGTAGCCGCCAAGGTAAAAGATTGCCATGAAGTCGGATTTCAGTCAACCCTGATCCGTTTTACCGATAATGTTAGTGAATCGGACCTTCTGGGTGCTGTTAACCAGCTTAACCAGGATCCTTCTGTTGACGGTTTTATCGTTCAATTGCCTTTACCCCGCCATATCAACGAAAATAAAATCATTGAAGCCATTGACCCATCGAAAGATGTTGATGGCTTTCATCCGGTTAATATCGGGAGAATGGCCCTTGGATTGCCATCTTTCCTGCCTGCTACACCATCCGGAATCCAGCAGCTGATTGATTATTACCATATTGAAACCTCAGGCCGTCACTGCGTTATTATTGGTCGCAGTAATATCGTGGGGACTCCCTTATCCATCCTGTTATCCCGGAAATCTATACCCGGAAACTGCACTGTAACGCTATGCCATAGCAGCACACATGGATTAAAGGAGTTGTGTCTTCAGGCCGATATCATCGTAGCTGCATTAGGAAAGCCGGGCTTTCTAACCGGTGATATGGTAAAAACGGGTGCGGTGGTTATTGATGTTGGTACAACCAGAATACCCTCAGCGGCAACCAAATCCGGCTGGAAACTATCCGGAGATGTTGATTTTAATGAGGTGTCTCCAAAATGCTCCTACATTACTCCGGTTCCCGGCGGAGTAGGGCCAATGACCCGTATTGTACTGTTACAGAATACGCTAAAGGCTGCCGGTGATAAAAAACAATAGATTTTTATATCTGTTTGGGGTTTTTAGCCTCATGGCCATACCTGTATTCAGTCAGGTTGTTCAAGGCGATACGGCCTTGATTTCGCTGGATGAGGTTACCATTACCGCTGCCCGGATCCCGGAAAATGCACGGCAGTTTACCCGAATTACCAGAATCATTACACGTAAGGAAATCGAATCATCAACAGCCCGTGATCTGGCTGATCTTCTTGAATATATACCCGATATCGATGTCCGGCAAAGAGGTCCGATTGGAGTTCAATCCGATATCAGCCTTCGCGGAGGAACATTCGACCAATTCGCGGTACTGATCAACGGAATCAATTTCAGTGACCCCCAAACCGGTCATTTTCAGATGGATATTCCGATTCCTTTAAGCATGATCAGGCGTATAGAGGTTTTATCGGGATCGGATGTCAAATCCCTGGGATCCAATGCCTTTACCGGAGCTATCAATATAGTTACCGATGCACCTTCCGGCAATAATATACATGTAGGACTATCTGGTGGACAAAATGGCTTCTTACAGGCAGGAATCGATGCCCGGAACCGCTCGGGGAACTGGTGGCAGCAATCGGGAGTTCACTTGATGAAATCGGATGGCTACCGCGAAAATACTGATTTTGATAACCTTACCGGTTTTTTTCAAACCGGATATAGCCACAACCTGCTAAACCTTTCGCTGATGGCCGGAGGAATGAAAAAAGCTTTCGGGGCCAATAGCTTTTATACAGCAAAATACCCCAACCAATTTGAAAAAACCGGGTCCGGTTTTACTGCATTACAAGTAGATTTTACAGGGAAAGTAAATATCAGGCAATCAATTTATTATAGATTACATACTGATGAATTTTCTCTCTTCCGGACTGACCCACCGGCATGGTATCTTTCGCCAAACTACCATCTTACACAAACCGCGGGCAGTAAATCCGATGCTTGGTTTACCACCGCTTTGGGTAAAACAGCTTTCGGATTTGAATTCAGGCATGAATCGGTCTGGAGTACCGTTCTGGGAGAAATTTCCGAAACCCCTAAACCAATAACTGGAATCGCCGGAGTTGAATACACAAATTTTGGATCACGAAACCATTTTAGTTTATCTGCTGAGCAACAGGTAGTAGCGGGTCGTTTTAAGTGGAATGGGGGAGTGGTGCTGCATAAAGTGCAGTCGGTAAAAAACTATTTTCAGGTTTATCCCGGTCTGGATATCAGCTATTCGGCAACCAACTCATTAAGAACATACTTGTCCCTAAACCGGGCTTTCAGGCTGCCCACCTTCACCGAACTTTATTACAAGTCCCCAACCAATCAAGGTAATGCAGGATTATTACCCGAGACGGCCTGGCATGCGGAAACCGGTGCCGAATACCGCCTGGGCGGTTTCTCTGCTAAATTAATTGGATTCTACCGTTTCGCATCCCAATCCATCGATTGGGTGAGAGCGGATAATGAAACCATCTGGCATACCGAAAACCTTGGACAAATCCGTACCTACGGAATTGAGTCCGGCATTTCCTGGTTGCCTGTGCACCCGTACGGTTTAATGAAAGTTATAGATCGTTTTGATTTGGGGTACCGACGTTATTTTCAGCATCATACTGTGGAATCGTACAATTCCCAATACGTTCTGGATTATCTGAAATGGAAAGTGACTACCGGCCTGACTCTGAGAATTGGAGCCCCTTTCCGCCTCACGGCCAATTTGGTTTGGCAGGAAAGAAACGGATCGTACACTTCATTCAATGCTGATCAACAGATGGTTGAAGTTGATTATAAACCATTTATGGTTGTGGACGTTAAGGTGTCGTATAAGTTCAGATGGATTAATCTGATAGCCGAGTGCACCAATATCTTCAATCAGGAGTACTTTGATTTCGGCAGTGTTCCTCAGCCGGGTGCCTGGTATAAAGCGGGAGTTGAGATCAATCTGGTTGGAAAGCCTAAGTAAATTTGTACTTTTAGTGCAAATCATAAAGCTATGAAGGGATTTGCTTTGAAACAGGTTTCCATGTGCCTGGTTGGTTTGATGCTGATTAATTCTTGCAGTCAACCTAATCACAAGGGTTTGGGCCCGACTGGGGAACATGGAATGGTTGTTACTGCACATCCTGACGCTTCCAGAATCGGCCTGACTATCCTCCAGCACGGGGGTAATGCAATGGATGCCGCTGTGGCAGTGGAATTCGCACTGGCCGTCTGCTATCCGGCTGCCGGAAATATTGCAGGCGGGGGATTCTGGGTGTTACGGACATCAGGTGAGAGAGTATATACCCTCGACTACCGGGAAAAGGCCCCAATGGCTGCAACAAAAGATATGTACCTCGGACCTGATGGAGAAGTTGTCCAGGGATTGAGCACCCAAACTATTCTGGCATCCGGCGTACCCGGAACCGTTGACGGCATGGTAAGAGCTCATGAAAAATTCGGATCCCTGCCCTGGAGAGATGTTGTTCAACCTGCTGTAGATATGGCCAGAAAAGGCTTTCCCCTTACCAAAGCCCAAGCTGCTGATCTAAATTCCATCCGGAAAATCCTTCTCGAAAGGAATAGCTGGAACCCCGTATTTGTCAGGGATTCAGCATGGAAGGAAGGAGATCTTCTTATTCAACCCGATCTGGCAAATACGCTTGAACGGATTCGCGATTCGAAACGGGACGGTTTTTATTCGGGCCAGACTGCGGACTATATTATAGGACAGATGCAGGAATCAGGTGGACTGATTACCTACAAAGATCTTCAGGACTACCAGTCTGTCTGGAGAGAACCCATTACCGGCTACTATCGCGATTATCGTTTTTATTCCATGGCACCCCCTTCAAGTGGCGGTGTTGCACTCAAACAACTCTTGGGTATCATATCAAAAACGGATATAAAATCTTTAGGCTACAATTCGGTTAAAACGATTCACTATATGGTTGAGGCTGAGAAAAGGGTATATGCCGATCGTGCTGAATATCTGGGTGATCCATCATTTGTAAACGTTCCTGTCGCGCAATTGACCAATGCAAAATACCTCAGCAAACGTGCAGCCGATATAAAGCCGAACGTGGCAACCCCATCAGATTCTGTACGTGCGGGAACAGCCGCTATGCGGGAAAACCTTGAAACCACTCACTATTCCATTGCCGACCGTTGGGGAAATGCCGTTGCTGCAACCACCACGCTAAATGGAGGATTCGGGTGCCGCATCGTAGTGAAGGGTGGGGGCTTCTTCCTCAATAATGAGATGGATGACTTCAGTTCCAAACCCGGATCCCCAAATATATACGGACTGATTGGAAATGAAGCCAATGCCATTGCACCGGGAAAACGAATGCTAAGTTGCATGACCCCAACCCTGGTAACTAAAAATGACAAAATGTTTATGGTGGTTGGAAGTCCGGGAGGATCTACCATTATTACATCCGTTTTTCAGACAATTCTAAATGTTATCGACCATGGAATGACCATGCAGGAAGCCGTTAGCGCCAAACGATTTCATCATCAGTGGCTTCCTGATCTTATCCAATATGAACCTGAAGCTATTGATTCCCTTACCGTAACAAGGCTTACCGCAATGGGCCATCATCTAAAAAAAATCGGAAAGATCGGACGGGTTGATGCGATCTTGTTTTGGCCGGATGGGAAGATGGAAGGCGGTGCTGACCCGCGGGGCGATGACACAGCGAGAGGGTTTTGATGTCGACAGCTTATGTTGAACATGAAATCACGTTTTCAAAAGCTGTTCGCAAGAATAGTCCTCTTCATTTCGGGGTGGAAACCGGAAGGAGAAATCCCTGACCTTCGCAAATGTGTGATTATCGGCGCACCGCATACGAGTTATTGGGACTTTTTCTTTGGCATGATATACAAACTATATTATGGTTTGAATATTCAATTTCTGATTAAAAAGGAGCTTTTCAGATTCCCGTTCAGATGGTTTTTTCACTGGATCGGAGGTATTCCGGTCGATCGCGGGAAGCATGATAACCTGGTTGAGAAGCTATGTGAGAAAATGAGAAACTCAGATTCTTTTTACCTTGCCATAGCACCAGAAGGTTCAAGAAAGCTTGTAATGGTTTGGAAACGTGGATTCTATCATATCGCAAAAAAAGCGGGAGTTCCAATCATTCTGGGCTATATGGATTATCGCAGAAAGGTGGTTGGGGTAGGGCCGGTATTTTATCCGGGCGCTGACATTGAAAAGGATATGCAAGAAATAGCTCTGTTTTATTCTACAATCCAGGCCAAATATCCGGGTAATTTTTATTTGCCGGATAACCGGAACCTTCGCCAATAAACATTGTAGAGTCCCGCAGTATGTGGCCAAACGGCCCTAAACCTAATAACCATTAAATTTAAGCGTTGCCCCGTGCAGTGAAAACCGTAACGTCAATGATGCAGTGACATCAATGTAGAGTCTGGTTCTGCATGGTTTTTAGAGTCCCAATTGGCACGTAGATGCCGTATAAGAGAATGAAACTTTCAAAAACCATCGGGCACGGGGCATTTTTAAACGCTTAAATTTAAAAAGTATGAGCAAAATTAAAACAAAAGCTGGAAAGGTGAAACGGATCTCACAGCTGACGGTGATCAACCCCAAAGTAGCCGGTATTGATGTGTCAGACTCAGAAATGATGGTGGCCTTTCCGATTGATTCAGAACAAGTTGAGGTGCGTCCATTTGGGACCTTTACCCGGGATCTGGAAGACATTGCCAAGTGTTTTACGGAATTCGGCATTACCTCAGTAGCCATGGAAAGTACGGGTGTATACTGGGTTCCCTTATTCCTTTTATTAAAGGACCAGGGTTTTGAGGTCCTACTGGTCAATGCCAAACACGTTAAGAATGTGACTGGCCGAAAGGACGATGAGAGTGATGCCGAATGGATACAGAAGTTGCATAGCTGTGGATTACTCAGGGGTAGCTTCCAACCTGATAATCTGATACGTACCTTACGGAGCATGGTTCGTCACCGCGCAAATCTGGTGCGCACCTCATCAACCTACCTGAACCGGGTTCAGAAAGCAATGGAGCTGATGAACATTAAGCTGCACACCATTATCAGCGACATTGACGGAAAAACCGGCAGGCTGATCATTGAAGCCATACTGGCCGGTGAACGCAATCCGGAAGTTCTTGCCGATATGAGGGACCGAGGGATCAAGGCTTCCAGGGAAGATATCATAAAATCATTGGAAGGTCACTGGACCACCGAACACCTGTTTGAACTTGATCAATGTTGGGATCTCTATTGTTATCATGGTCAAAAAATCAAACAGTGCGACAGCGAAATCGAAAAAAACTTGATTGGAATATTAGCCTCAGAGAACGAAGGAGTTATCCCGGATATTCCAATCGTAAAAAGAAAAAAATCAGGCAAGAAGACAATTGCTTTTAACCTGACCGCTGATCTTAAAGAGATATCAGGTGTTGATGTCACAGAAATTTGTGGAATCAGCGAATTGAGTGCATTGACCATCCTATCGGAAGTTGGAACAGACCTGTCAAGATGGAAAACCGAACACCATTTTACCTCGTGGTTGGGGTTGGCACCCAATACGAAAATATCCGGAGGGCAAGTGCTCAGCAGCAAAATATCCAAGAAGAAACACTATGCGGGTCAAGCCTTTCGGGTGGCGGCCAATAGTTTGTACAAAAGCAAAAACCCATTGGGTGATTTTTATCGCAGAATACGCGTAAACGCAGGCGCTCCGAAGGCGGTTGTTGCAACCGCGAGAAAGCTGGCAATCATTTATTACAAAATGATACAGAACAAAGAAGCGTTTAACCCGACTAACTTAATCAATTTTCAAAAAAAATATAACGAAAAGAAAATCAACAAATTAAAGAAAATAATCGCTAAACTTGAGGCAGCTTGACAAAAGAGGTTATATAAGAGACGCATACTTGCGTCTATCAAGTGACCCCCGCCTTCGCGGGGGCAGGCTCAAGTGACTCAGCCAACCTTGTAGTGGTCGGACAGGATCCAGGCCATCAGGCTGTGCGGCAGGAAAGGTTTAAGCCGGGCGATAAGCCGCTGATCGAATCGGCCGACAATATACCGGAAATGCGGGTTATTCTTCCGGATGATTTTTTCGATGGTACGGGCGAGAACCAGTGGATCAGATCCGCCCTGCTCATCTTTCCCGATCACGGTAACGGCTTTTCGGAAATGTTTATCATAATCGCTCCCCTTAGAATCCGTTGCAGTAAAAACGCGATTGGAGGTAAAACCTGTCTTGAAATCTCCCGGATTAACAACCACTACATTGATATTGAATGGCTTGACCTCCATGGATAGAGCCTCACTGAAACCTTCCACCGCAAATTTGGCGGCTGAATAGTTTCCCTGGAAAGGCAATCCCATGAGTCCACCGATCGAGCTGATATTGATAATCTTACCGGATTTTTTTGCCCGCATAAAGGGAAGTACGGTGCGGACTGCCCTGGCCATACCGAAGAAATTGGTATCAAACTGTTTTTGGGTTTCTTCTGCAGAAAAATTTTCCAATGCACCTCCAATGCCGATCCCTGCATTGTTAATGAGAACATCAATTTTCCCCTCTGCAGCTATGACCTCATTAACTGCGGCCATAACGGACTGTTCATCCGTAACATCCATTCCAATGACTTTGTAAGGAAGTTGTTCTCCTGCAGGTTTCCGGCTCGTGCCATACACAATGTAACCCTTTTCAGAAAGGTTTCCGGCGCAAGCTTTACCCAATCCGGAAGAGACCCCGGTAATAAATACAACCTTTGTCATCGATTTGAAAAACAGATTCTTTAGAGAATCCCTAGCATTTTGGATAGTTTATGCATGTTTTCCACGGCCCTGTCTATCTGTTCGTGTGTATGGGTAGCGATCAGGGAGAACCTGATCAGGGTATCATTTTTCGGAACAGCAGGAGGCACCACCGGATTAACAAATATCCCGGCTTCAAGGAGCAATTTCGTAAGAATAAGAGATTTATCTATATCACCGATACGAAGGGGAATGATCGGACTCTCGGCCAACCCGGTATTAAACCCGAGCTGGTTGAATGCATTGAGAGAATAGTGAGTATTGTCCCAAAGCTGTGCTATGCGTTCCGGTTCGGATTTCATCACTTCGAGCGAAGCCAGTACGGTTGCCGTTGAAGCCGGAGTCATGGACGCACTGAAAATCAGCTCTCTGGAATTATGTTTAAGGTAGTTAATCATATCAAAATCGCCGGCAATGAACCCTCCCAATGATGCAAACGATTTGCTGAAGGTACCCATGATCACATCCACTTTATCGGTTACCCCGAAATGATCTGCCGTTCCACAGCCATTTTTTCCCAGAACTCCCATGGAATGAGCATCATCGACCATAACTGAGGCATTGTATTTCTCAGCCAGTTCAACGATTTCCGGAAGGTGGGCTATATCTCCCTCCATACTGAAAATCCCGTCGATGACAATGAATTTCAATTTTCCATGGGGACATACCTTGAGTCTTTTCTTTAAAGAATCCATGTCATTGTGCCAATATTTCACCGTTTTGGCAAATGACAACCGTGATCCTTCAATAATGGAAGCATGGTCGAGTGCATCAAGCAGAATAAAGTCGCCGCGTTGCGGAATACAGGACAGAACTCCCAGATTAGCCTGGAATCCAGTACTGTAGCACAATGCTGCTTCTTTTTCGACAAATTCGGCCAGCTTGTTTTCCAACTCGATATGGATATCAAGTGTTCCGTTCAGAAACCTCGATCCGGCGCAACCGGTTCCATATTTCCTGGTTGCCTGCACAGCTGCTTCAATGATTTTTGGATGGTTTGTGAGGCCCAGATAGCTATTGGAGCCAAACATCAGAACTTTTTTCCCGTTGATGATTACTTCCGTATCCTGCTCGGATTCAATCACCCGGAAGTACGGATAAACCCCGGCCGCCTGGGCCTTTTGGGGTGCATCGTACTTTTTGAGTCGGTCTTGTAGTAT
>Ga0208045_1000910_pt1 | contig 10121 bp, 11 predicted proteins | sample PL_2010_200m_FD_184160 | JGI IMG/M metagenome (GOLD analysis project Ga0208045, IMG submission 184160) | Freshwater microbial communities from Powell Lake, British Columbia, Canada to study Microbial Dark Matter (Phase II) - PL_2010_200m... | ecosystem: Environmental > Aquatic > Freshwater >...
AATGATGTGGTATAGAGGACTTTTCTATCTTTATCCCAGATTTGCAGGTCGCTATCCCCGATGTGAAATCCAGGCGAGCCGTAAACCAGCCCGAATACCCGCACCTTGCTTATAGTAAACGGATCCGGAGGTGATACAAAGCCGACCGAATATCCCGTACAGGGTTTGACCAAAGATAAATAATCTTTGGCAAGACCGTTATCATATTTTAGCTCCACTTGCTTTGCTACAAGCTTTGATTTAACCGTAAGCGTAGCACTCCTTTCTCCAATTCCAATTTCATAGGTGCCTGCTTCATCTTTTGAGAGTGAGAAGGTTATAGATTGGGTGGACCCCGGGTCCAGGTTAATAGTTTTCGTGCCGATTTTTTTACCATCAACGGACAGAGTGGCGCTGTAAAAGCCTCCGGCACTACCAATATTTGTGACCTGGGCGCTGATGCTAACTGTATCCCCCACGGTTACTTCCCTGGGCTTGATATCCAGGGAAGTTATCTCAAACTTCGCTGAAGACGGCGAAGATGCCGAAGACGTACAGGCTACTGACATAGTTATTGTTATCACCAATAGTAGTAGCCCGGCTACCAACATCTTTTTGTTAATCATTGATTGTTTCCTTACGTAGTTATTTATTTACCTGTTTCTGCTAAGCATTCAGTAATTTTGAAAACTTGCAGAAAGTATATGCTATATGGGGTCATTTCCCTATTCATGTCTCGGTGCTTCGATCGGGTTAAGTCTTGATGCCTGCCAGGCGGGATAAAAACCGAAGAACAGCACGGGCGTCATCAGCAACACCGGTGCAGACGAGGTAATCAGCCAGGCAGTGTCTCCCGAATTCATAATGCACTCCCTGTAATCATGTATAGGCATAGTTTTAGGGAAGGCCTGTTTCGGGATTATTACCGCAATATTAAGATCTTGTTACGGGGCGTCTACCTGCCGGTAGCCGTGTCTTTGAATTTATACCCGATGTTGCGCACCGTATCGATAAATGTATGCACGGGGTCTTCGATCTTGCTGCGCAGCCTCCTGATATGCACGTCCACAGTCCTGTCCCCGCCGTAATAATCGTAACCCCACACCTCATTGAGCAGGGCCTCGCGTGTGAATACCTTTCCCTTGTTGGTTGCCAGCAGCTTGAGCAGCTCATATTCCTTGAAGGTAAGGGCCAGCAGCCGCCCGCCCAGCTCCACCTCGCAGCGGACCGGGTCGATGGCCAGGTCCCCTACCTTAATTACACCGCTTTCTTCAGCATTGCTTGCTTTGATTACCGCCCTGCGTATCCTTGCGGCCAGCTCATCCAGGTTCCATGGTTTTATGACGAAATCGGTCAGCCCCTGCTCTCCGGCGGCAGTATTCAGTGTCGACGGCGAAACAAGCGCGATTACGGGCAGCAGCTTTCTCAACTTAAGCTTCCTGAACCACTGCCAGGCCGATTCACCGTGTGAAGAGATTGCGCAGATATCGACCAGCACGGCATTGAACGATTGGCGGGCGTCCTGCTGTATAACGTCATCCGCATAGACGCAGGCGGTGCAGGAGAACCCCATACGGCTGAGGCCGGCGTTGAGATCCCTTATGCGCTCCATGTTGTTGGTAACCAGCAGGATATTGTGCATAGCCCAGTAAGCTAATTATAACAGTTCAACAAACGGCCGCAGCCTGTCCAATCATATGTTCATCACCTCACCGGAGCCTTACAGGCACACCTTTTGCGGCCAGGTATTCCTTGGCCTGCCTGATCGAATACTCCCTGTAATGAAAGATGCTGGCAGCCAGCACCGCGTCCGCCCTGCCAATGGACAGTGCCTGGTAAAGATGCTCAAGCGTGCCGGCCCCGCCGCTGGCGATGACCGGCACTGCCACCAGTTCGCTGACCGCGCGGTTGAGCTCGTTATCGTAGCCCGACCTGTGCCCGTCGGCATCCCAGCTGGTTAGCAGGATCTCGCCGGCGCCCAGGTCAACCGCCTGCTTAATCCATTCTAATGCGTCTATGCCTGTGGGCTTTCGGCCGCCATGCGTGCACACTTCCCAACCGGCTGCACTGTCATCACCGGACCGCCTGGCATCGACCGCCAGCACCATGCATTGCCTGCCGAAAATGGCGGCGCCCTCCCTGAGCAGCCCGGGATTCTGCACGGCGGCGGTGTTTACCGATATCTTGTCGGCGCCCGCCTGCAGCATGCGCCGCATATCATCGATGGTGCGCAGGCCGCCGCCCACGCAGAGCGGGACGAATACCTGCCGGGCCACCTTTTCCACGACGTGTACCATGGTATCCCTGGCCTCGGGAGTGGCGCCGATATCAAGGAATACCAGCTCGTCGGCACCCTCGCGGTAATAGAAGGCCGCCTGTTCAACAGGGTCGCCCGCGTCACGAAGGTTGGTGAAGCTGGTGCCCTTCACCACGCGTCCGTCCGTTACATCGAGGCAGGGTATAACACGTTTGGTCAACATAGGCGTTTCATCAGGAAAGCGCGTATTTCAGGAAGTTGGAGTACATCCTGAGCCCCGGCTCCCCGCTTTTTTCGGGGTGGAACTGCGTGGCGAAGAGGTTGTCCTTTATCAGCATCGAGCAGAACTCAATGCCGTATTCCGTTACACCGGCCACGGCGGAGCTGTCCCCGGGGTGGGCGTAATAGCTGTGCACGAAGTAGAAATCCGTGTTATCCGGGATGCCGCTGAAAACCGGGTGGCTGACAACTTGCCTTACCTGGTTCCATCCCATATGGGGGACCTTCAGTCCCTGCGGCAGCTTTCTGACCTTGCCGGGTATGATGCCCAGGCAACTGTGCTCTCCGTCCTCCTCGGTGCTCGACAGCAGCACCTGCATGCCCACGCAGATGGCAAACAGCGGACGCCGGAGCTCGACCAGCTTCAGCACCGCGGCGGCCATGCCCGAGGCCTCAAGGCTTTTCATGGTATCGCCGCCCGCGCCCACACCGGGAAGGAACACTGCATGTGCATTGAGCACTTCAGCGACGGAACCGGTTACAACGGGCCTGTACCCCAGTTTGGCCAGGGCGTTCGCCACACTGCCCAGGTTGCCGGCGCCGTAATTGATCACAGCTATGGTCTTTGATCTCCTATTCATATAATCCCCGCCTGCGGTTGTCCTCCAGGATATGGTTGTACTCCTTGTCTACATCGATGCCCCGGTCCCTCAGCACTCGCTCCATCATCTCTACCGAATGAGAGAGGTCGAGAAAACGGTGCAGCCAGGCCCGCGGGTCGTCAGGGCCTTTCTTGAAGTCGTCCGCCATCTGGCTATATTCCTCGGTAATCTTATCGAACTCCACTGTGGGATCGAACTCGCCCTTGATGCGGGGGAACCTGAAGAGCTCTTTTACCTTGCCCAGGTGGCGGCGGAAGATGAATTTATCGACGTACCAGAAGACGCATGCCAGCAGGAGCTGGTTAAGCAGGAAAGCCGGGAAATCGGGTATGCCCAACTGCTGCCTGAGCAATACCTGTAGAATTGCGCCGGCGATGCCGGATAGAAGTATCCAGCGGCCGAAGACGTAGATGAACCACTCCCTTGAAAACATGGCATCCCCCCTTAAACTTTTCCAGGGCCATCCTGCGGCTTTTATACTACCATCGTGCCCGGGGGCTGTCCACGTTGCATTCCGGGCCTGTAACGCGGGCGTGCTGTATAATTGGCATGGATTTCACCGGCTGTCCTGGTCGCTGCAGAGGGAGGAAGATTATGAAGGTAGTGTACCACCCGCGTTACACAGAGGTTTATGAGAACGATCCTGCCGCTGCCCCCGGGCGAATGGAGGCCATAGTAAAAGAGCTGGGCGGCTTTGAATTTGTTGAACCGCCAGCCGCGGGTCTTGATGACATCCGGCTCTGCCACACGGCCCAACACATCGGTTACGTGCAGCGCTACGGTTACGTATTTGAGGCTGCGGCGCTGGCCGCCGGTGGCGCCGTCCTGGCGGCCGAAACAGCCATGAAAGGTGAGCCGGCCTTCGGCCTCATCAGGCCGCCCGGCCACCACGCCAGCGCCGACAGCTGCTGGGGCTTCTGCTTCTTCAACAATATGGCTATTGCAGTTACCAGGCTGATCGGGGAAAAGAAGATCGATACAGCGCTCATACTCGATTTCGACCTGCATTTCGGCGATGGCACGGCCAATATCTTCGGGAGCAACCCGGAGGTAATTTATTTTCACCCCGAGGACGGGAACAGGCAGGAATTCGTGGACCACGTGGGCCGCTTTTTGGGCCAGTGCAGGGCAGATATCATAGCGGTCTCGGCCGGTTTCGACCGGCACATCGAGGACTGGGGCAGGTTATTAACCACCGAGGACTATAAAACTATAGGGCAACAGGTGAAAGAATTCGCGATCAGTAATTGTGCAGGCCGGCGTTTCGGCCTGCTGGAGGGAGGTTATAACCACGACGTGCTGGGCAGGAACGTGAGGGCCTTTTTAGAAGGGATGGAATGAACGCGCCCGTTAAAGTTATCCCCACGATACAACCTCCCTCAAATTAGGTTTCCGGCAATGCTCATTGCTGGGGTGGTGGCGCTGAAGGCGCCGTCGGTACCCAGGCCCTGCTGGGACCACCGGAGTAGGTGCCCAGCTGGTTTCCGGCTACGAACGGTCCGGCCTGCTGCCAGCAGTTGTTGCAGCCCTGCCACCAGCCCGATTGCCAGCCGTTGCGCCAGCCGTTGGACCAGCCGGCGTTATAGCCGTTGTTGTAGCCGATCTGCTGGCCCTGCGCCTCCCCCTGGGCCTGGCCCTGTGCCTGCCCCTTGGCCATGCCCGCGGAGTATCCCTTATCATAGCCGTCTGTCTCGCCGTCCTGTTTGCCCTGCTGGTATCCGGCGGTCTGCCCCTTGTTGTAGCCATCCTGTGTGCCCGCCGCGGTTCCATCGGCATTGCCCCTGGCGTAGCCTGACTTGTATCCCGTATCCATGCCCATCTGGTAACCGCCATACCCGACCACGGCAAGGGCAATAATAATCAAAATAACGATGACTGCAATCGTACCACTACCTAAAGTCATTTCATACCTCCTTGAAATCTGCCCCAATATATTAAAGCAAACACGGCCTTAGTTAAAGTAGAATCGAACTGCCGCGCAGAGCATCCGCTGCTCCCTATCAAACTAACACACATGCAGGCCATTTTCAACAGCCGCCGGTAGAGAAACTTGAATTGCTGTGATAAAATACTGACTAATTTAATACGCCATGCTCTTCGAGCCGTATACCTAAACCTTGTGGGCAGGGTATACGGACGGCAGGCTGAAAAGCCTCGAGGGTGCAGGAGGAAACACCTGCGCCTCCCGATTTGGAAAGGAGGGTAACATGAAAACCTGGATTATTGGTCGCATCCATCGCGTATCCATCCCCATCATTATCACCTGTCTTCTCTCAGGCACTATCCTTGCCGGTTGTGCACCGGCGGCAACACAGCCGGCAGCGACAGGGCAACAATCAACCGACAATAAGTCAGCCCAGGGCACGGCCTTCCCCGTTATTCCTGGCACACCCCGTTTCAAAATAGCCACGACCACCAGCCTTTATGATACCGGGTTATGGAACTACCTTGGGCCCATGTTTGAAGAAAAGGCCAATGTCAGGCTGGATATCGTCTATGCCGGCACCGGCGCTGCACTGGAGTATGGCAAGCGCGGCGATGTAGATGCCCTGGTAGTGCATGACCCCGAGGCTGAGGCCAAATTTATAGCCGATGGTTACGGGATCAACAGGCGCTCGTTCGCATTCAACCATTTCCTCATCGCCGGCCCGGCCGGCGACCCGGCCGGCATCAAGGGCCTGCCCCCCGAGCAGGCATTCAAGAAGATATATGAGGCCGGTACGACGGACCCGTCAAAGGTGAAATTCATATCCCGCGGCGACAACTCAGGTACCCATTCCAGGGAGAAGCTAATCTGGCAGGCAGCCGGGCAGAAATACGAGGACGTACAGAAATCGGGGCCCTGGTACGTTGAAGCCGGCAAGGGCATGGGGCCCTGCCTGCTGATGGCCAACGAGCAGGGCGCTTACATACTGGCCGATATTTCCACGTTCCTTGCCTACAAGGGCAAGGTGAACGTGGCGCCCCTGGTTGAGAAAGGAGATCTGTTTCTGAACGTGTACGATGTGATGGCCATCAACCCCGAGAAGGTAAAAACGGCCAAAATGCTGCCTACCGCCAATACCTTCATCAACTGGTTGATGTCTGACGACATACAGAATATAATCGCAACCTACGGGGTGGCTGAATACGGCAGGCCGCTTTTCAATCCCCTCAAGGGCGGCGGTTGTACCGGACCGGGCTGCCCGAAACTGGAAGATTACACAGTGCCGGTTAAATAAAGGATTAAGAGATGCAGGAACTCTGGCAGGCCCTGGTCCAGGCGGTCAACCTTATCGTCAGCCTGGACCCGGAGGTCATTGAGATTTCACTGCGCTCGCTGTATATCTCAGCGGCTGCCATCCTTATCGCTGCGGTTTTCTGTATCCCGATCGGGGGCCTTATCCATTTCCATGATTTCAGGGGCAAGCGTGTGGCGATCAATGTCATACAGACTTTTTACAGCCTGCCGACCGTTGTGGTAGGCCTTTTCGTCTACCTTTTCATCTCACGTTCGGGGCCCCTGGGAGGCCTTGAACTGCTCTTCACGCCGGCCGCCATCATTATCGGGCAGGTGATATTGATCATGCCTGTGCTCATAGGTATGACCATTGGCGCCCTGAGCGGGGTAGATAAGGCTATAAGAGACACCGCGCTTTCCTCGGGTGCCAGCGCCACCCAGGCCATGCGGGCAATTCTCTTTGAAGCCAAATTTGCCGTGGTGGGGGCGCTCATACTTGGTTTCGGACGCGCCATATCAGAGGTGGGCGCGGCCCTCATGCTGGGCGGCAATATCAGGGGTTACACGCGGGTGCTGACCACGGCCATCTCGCTGGAGACACAGCGCGGCGACCTTGTGCTTTCGCTGGCGCTGGGCATTATCCTGATCGGCATAGCCATGGTAGTCAGCGTCATCATGAATATCCTGCTGCAGAGATACTAATGGTCTTTTTACAGACTGTGGACCTGGAGCAGTGCGCTGGCGCCGCAGTGCTCTTGAACAGGGTCAACCTCTCGGTGGAGAAAGGGGAGATATTTGCCGTCATCGGGCCCACCGGCGCCGGCAAGACCACCCTGCTGAGGCTGATCAACCTGCTGGAACGCCCATCAGCGGGGGATATTTATTTCGACGGGGAAAAGATAACCGGCCCATCCTGCAACGTCATTCAGGTGCGCCGCCGCATGGCCATGGTATTCCAGAAGCCTGCGGTCTTCAATAGCACGGTGTATGAAAACGTGGCATATCCCCTCAAAGTGCGCGGGTGTCATGGTAAAACCGCCAGATCCAGGGTTTATGACCTGCTTGACACCATTGGGCTGGGGGGATACGCCAAACGAAAGGCTAAAACCCTCTCGGGAGGTGAGGCACAGCGCGTGGCCCTGGCGCGTGCCGTGGTGACACAGCCCGACCTGCTGCTGCTTGATGAGCCGACGGCTAACCTCGACCCCGGGACCGTGAAAATGATCGAGGGATTAGTCATGCAGTTCAACCGGGACAGGGGGCTGACCGTGATCATGTCCACGCACGATATGCAGCAGGCCCAGCGGGTGGCTGGCAGGGTGGGGGTGCTGATGAACGGTCAGCTGGTGCAGGTGGGCAGGCCCGGCGATATCTTTTACTCTCCTGGTAACGCCAGGATCGCCGGCTTCGTCGGCATGCGCAATTTGCTGAAGGGCAACATTGTCCGGAACGAATCAGGCATAGCCGTGATGGAAGTGAATGGCAGGGATATCGAGGCCGTCTCGGATTTGCCGGCCGGGTCGGCAGTGGAAATCCATATCCGGCCTGAAGACGTGGTGCTGTCACTGCTGGCCTCCGCTGGCAGTGCGCGCAACAACCTGCGCTGCACCATCAAGTCGCTTTCCGCCAGCGGTCCGCTGTGCACCGTCGTCGCGGATTGCGGCTTCCCTCTTGAGGCGCTGGTGACCGACAGGTCCGCTGTTGAGATGGGGTTGAGCCCTGGCCAGGAGGTGTATGCCTCGTTCAAGGCCGCCGCAGTTCGAGTGCTGCCATCCATGCAGGGCTGAGCATGTGAATCACTTAGCAGTGTAAGTGCCGCTTTTGCCGCCTGTTTTCTTGACGAGGCGCATATCTGTAATAGTCATTCCCTGGTCGAACATCTTGCACATATCGTAGATGGTCAGCGCCGCGACCGCGGCTGCCGTGAGCGCCTCCATCTCGAAGCCCGTTTTGCCCCGGCCTCTGACGGTGGCCGTGATAACTATGGAGCCGCCTTTAGCAGGGAAGCCGAAGACTATTGACACATTTGTAAGAAGCAGGGGGTGGCAGAGCGGGATGAGGTCGGGTGTCTTCTTGGCCGCCATTATTCCGGCTGCCTGTGCCACCGCCAGGACATCCCCCTTGGGTATCTCATTTTCCCTCACCAGCCTGAGCGTTTCCCTGCTCATGCTGATGCAGGCTGCCGCCGTGGCCAGCCTCTGCGTATCCTTTTTGTCTGAAACGTCGATCATGCGGGTATCACGTTTATCCATGGCTTATCCCCCTATGCCGGACATCCTGGTATTTATGGCACAGCCGTCGGCCAGCCGGTGCATCTCGGGCTTGGCGGCTATGGCATCGGCCAGCAGGCGTTTTACATCGGCCGGTGTTGCACCCCTGCGGATGGGAGTCCTCACATCCACCCCGTCTGTGGAGAAGAGGCAGGGTAGCAGTGTGCCGGACGCCGACAGGCGCAGCCTGTTGCAGCGGCTGCAGAAAGGTTCCGAGACAGGCGAGATAAATCCCACCGTGCCGCTGGCGCCGGGCAGGCGGAAATACCTTGCCGCGCCGTTGCCGGCCATACCGTAATGAGGTTCAAGCGTGCCCAGTGTCTCTATTTCACGGCGCAGCAAATTGGATGGAACAAGCTTGGCCGCCCCGTTGAACGGCATCAGCTCGATGAACCTCACGTGCCATCCTTCTTCCAGTGTCATACGTGCGAAGTCCCGTATCTCGTCATCGTTTACCCCCTGCATGGGGACCACGTTTATCTTGACCGGGTTGAGCCCTGCTTCCCTGGCGGATTCCAGGCCCCTGAGCGCGTCCGCCAGGTCACCGGTGCGGGTTATCTGCCTGAAGCGGTCAGGCCTCATCGTATCAAGGCTGATATTAATGCGCTGCAATCCGGCCTCTGCCAGCTTTCCGGCGTATTTATCCAGCAGTATACCGTTGGTGGTCATCGATATATCGCGTATACCTTCCACCGCGGAGATCATGCGCACCAGTTCCACTATGCCTGCCCTGACCAGGGGTTCCCCGCCCGTGATCCTGATCTTATCCATGCCGGTCTCTACGGCGGCCCGCACTACCAGCAGGATCTCTTCGAAGCTCAGTATATCCTGGTGTGATACCAGCGGCACCCCGCCGGGCGGCATGCAGTAGATGCACCTGAGGTTACAGCGGTCGGTGACCGAGACCCTCAGGTAGTCTATGCCCCTCTGAAAACCGTCACATGTTCCCGGCATGATAAATTCTACTCAGGTATGGTCGCCCGACCTGCCCTGCAGCGTTTCGATGGCGTGCGGCACAACGGGCAGCAGCAGTTCGAGGTATTCCTGCACTGCCCTCGGATTGCCCGGCAGGTTCACTATCAGGCACCTGCCGCGTATGCCCGCCACGGCTCGGCTGAGTATGGCTGTGGGGGTTTTCCTATAGCCGATGGCCCTCATCATCTCCACGATGCCGATCAGTTCTTTTTCGATTACCTTCCGCGTGGCCTCGGGTGTAACGTCCCGCGGGCTTATGCCTGTCCCCCCGGTTGTCACTATCAGGTCCAAATCTCCGCTGTCAGCCCAGGCTGCCAGGGTGCTGGATATGAGGTTTTCCTCGTCGGCTATGATCTCGTAGCGGGCGACCTCCATGTCCGCACTGTGGAAGGCTTTTACCATATAGTCGCCGCTTGAATCGGCGCGCTGGCCCTTTGAACCTTTGTCGCTGATAGTGAGCACCCCTGCTTTATACATTATGTTGATTTCCTTATATATATCGAGGCCGTCTTTATTATACCAACTGTTTTCAGTGTGCC
>Ga0208045_1000911_pt1 | contig 10117 bp, 9 predicted proteins | sample PL_2010_200m_FD_184160 | JGI IMG/M metagenome (GOLD analysis project Ga0208045, IMG submission 184160) | Freshwater microbial communities from Powell Lake, British Columbia, Canada to study Microbial Dark Matter (Phase II) - PL_2010_200m... | ecosystem: Environmental > Aquatic > Freshwater > Lake...
CCTGGATGACGGCTCCGTGCAGGAGATCGTGGCGGGCGATGTATCACTTATCCCTGGCAGCGGTTAATAATAAGGGCGGCCTCACGGCCGCCCTTATTTCATAGTATTGTTTCCTTATCAGGCGCCCAGCTTCTTCTGATCACCGTCTTGCTTTTGCAATATCGGCAGAATCAGGTCGATGGGCAGGGGAAATACCACTGTATTGGTGCGTTCTGAAGATATGGTCACCAGCGTCTGCAGGTAGCGCAACTGCAGGGCCATGGGCTCCCTGGAGATTATGCGGGCAGCTTCAGCCAGCTTCTCTGCCGCCTGCGCTTCGCCCTCGGCAGCGATGATCTTGGCCCGCCTGCCCCTCTCGGCTTCTGCCTGTGCAGCCATGATTTTCTGCATATTGTCTGGCAGCACAACGTCGCGCACCTCGACCATGCTGACCTTGATGCCCCACGGCTCGGTCCCCTCGTCAATCATGGACTGGAGCTTGGCATTGACCTTGTCCCTGTGTCCCAGCAACTCTTCAAGGTCACTCTGCCCCACCACGTTGCGCAAAGTGGTCTGGCAAAGCAGCGCGGTTGCCCTGATGTACTGCTCAACGTTGAGAATGGCCGATTCAGGCTTCATGACACGGAAATATACCACGGCATCTACCTTAACCGTGACCGTGTCCATGGTGATGCATTCCTGCTGAGTCACGTCCATGGTCACGACGCGCAGCTCGACTTTAACCATGCGCTCGATAAAAGGGATGAGCAGGATAAGTCCCGGCCCCCTTACGCCCACGTACCTGCCCAGCCGGAAGACCACTCCCCTTTCATACTCGTTGACTATCCTGATAGATGCAAAGAGCATTATCAAAATAAAAATCGATAGTACTATTAATCCCGCAAACTGCATGACTGCCTCCTTACTTTTTCTTGGTTACGATTAATTTAAGATTATCAACCTTCTGTATAATCACCTCTTCACCGGGGTGCGCCTGGCCCTCATCCATTTCAGCCTTCCATAGCTCTCCCTCCACCAGCACCATACCTGTGGGCTTAAGCGCAGTTTTAACCTCGGCCACCTGCCCGATCATGCCCTCCCTGCCGGTGGTCACCTTCCTTTTTTGCCCCCTGACGGCGGCCCAGACCAGGAAAGCTACAAAGCCGGCCAGGAAAATGGCGACGAACACGATGAGACTTTTATCGAACTGCATGGATGCCTCACTTTCACTAAAAAGGATGAGTGAACCTATTACCAGTGCTGCTATTGCGCCTGTGGTCAGTATACCATAGGCAGGTACAAAAATCTCAGTTACGAAGAGGCCGAAAGCGAGTAATATGAGCAGCAGTCCCGCCCAGTACGCGTTCAGCACACCCAGCGAGTAGAATGCCAGGAAAAGGCATATGCCGCCAACCACGCCGGGGAAGATGAGCCCCGGGTTGGATATCTCGGTGATCAGCCCGATGGAAGCCAGCGTCAGTAATATATATGCCACGTTGGGATGACTAATAATCTGCAGTATCTTCTCCGCCAGCGTCATATCACTTTTACTGACCGCGGCCCCTTCTGTATTGATGGTGACATCGCTGCCGTCTGCCAGCGTCACCTTCCGCCCGTTGATCTGCTCAATAACGCTGTCCAGGTCGTCGGCCTGGAAATCGATCAGTTTCTTCTCAAATGCTTCCGAAGCGGTGAACGACCTGCTTTCCCTCACGGCAGCCTCAACCAGGGCGGGGTCCCGTCCCCGCTTCTCAGCTATGCTCTCTATCCAGGCTGCCGAGTATTCCGTCGCCTTCTTTTGAACATCTTCGGGCATCTGCTCCCCCACGCTCACCGGGTGGGCAGCTCCTATGCTGGTAGCCGGAGCCATAGCAGAGAGGTGTGCTGACACGGTTATGAAAGTGCCCGCCGAAGCGGCCCAGGCACCGTGAGGTGATACGTATACTACCACCGGTACCTTTGCATTCATGATGCGCTTGACTATCCGTTCGGTGGAATCCAGCAGGCCGCCCGGGGTGTCCAGGGTAATAATGCAGACGGTAGCACCACTGTCCTCGGCCTCGCCTATGCCGCGGCTGATATAGTCGGCAACCACGGGCACGATATTGCCCTTAACCTCCAGGACGTGAACCTTTCCTGCCTCGTGGCTGGTGTTGCAGCCGGCTATGGAAAGCGCCAGGCCTGCCAGGAACATCGAGATGTAAATAACCCTGAGGGTCATCCTTGCATTCATGTTTATATTGTATACCAGAAGTGGCAAGAAGACAGCAATTGAAGCTGTGATACCATTAGTGTAGAATTATCCGGCTTTGTGAGGATATGAACACCATGGAAAGTCAAAGATGTAAAGGTGCCCGCGACCTGCTGCCGGATGACATGGAGCGTTTCCGGCAGGTGGAGGATGCCTTCCGCAACTCGTGTTTGAACTGGGGCTACCGCGAGATCAGGACGCCCACGCTGGAATATATACACCTCTTCACCGCGGCGGGGACACTGACGCCCGCCATGCTGGGGCGCGTCTACTCCTTCCTGGACTGGGATGGCTGGGGAGGCGAGCGCGTCGTACTGCGTCCCGACGGGACCATACCAGCCGCCCGTCTCTACAGCGAGAATCTCTCAGGCCAGAAGATAGCCCGCCTCTACTATGTAACCAACGTCTTCGCATTTGAGGAAACAGGCCGTGAGAACCGCGAGAAATGGCAGTGCGGGGTGGAGCTTTTAGGCGATTGTGACCGGTCCTCGGACGCCGAGGTTATCGCCCTGGCGCTGGAAATAGCAGGAGCGGTGGGATTGCCGCAACCTGAGCTCAAGCTCTCTCACGCCGGCATTTTGAAAGCGCTCATCGGGGAACTCAGGCTGGACGGGGACAGCAAGGCAGCCCTGCTCGATGATATACTGGAGGGCAACTGGCAGGCCTTTTCCGGCGTCAAGAGCAAGAACAAGGAAGTGGTCAAAGCTATTGCGACCCTTATCAAGCTAAAGGGAAAATCCAGCGGTTTCCTGGCCAACCTCAAGGCCATGCCTGCTGTATCCGGGGATGTAAGGAAGGAGATCGACCGCTTCGCCGAGGTTACTGCACTGCTGGATACCATGGGGATCAGCTACTCCATCGACTTCACATCCATCAGGGGCTTCGAATATTATACAGGCCTGTGTTTCAAGATAACCTCGGGGGGTGCCCGGATATGCAGCGGGGGCAGGTACGACAACCTGATAGGCCTGGTGGGCGGCCAGGATATACCGGCCTGCGGTTTCGCCTTCTACCTGGATGCCATTACAGCCATGGTGAAACCATGGTCGCAGCAAAAGGCCGAGAAGACCGTATCGGTTAAAGCAACAGGAAAGTCAGCTTCCGCGGTTAGAACCGCGTTTGAAGCGGCAGCAGCCATGCGCAGGGTTGGGCTGATCGCGGAACTCGATTTCTGCGGCAGCCAGCTCCAAGCGCGCTGGAGCGTGACGGTCAGTCAGCGGCCTGCCGGCTTCACCATAGTGGATAACAATAAGAAAACCCGGAGGAGAGTAGCTACGGTTGGCGAGATCATTAATATCATCGGGGGTTTCGGCAAACTTGGCAGGTAGCGCGGCAGCCGAAGCCCGCCTGGCCCTGCCCAAGGGTAAAATGCTGGCGCGCACCGCCGCATTCCTCAATTCCATAGGCCTGGGCTTCGATGATTATAACTCCGGGACCCGCATTTACCGCATGAAGTCGCAGGCCATGCCGGGGCTGACAGCCAAGATGCTTAACGAGCGGGATATACCCGTCCAGGTGGCGGTGGGCAACTACGATTTCGGCATTTGCAGTTCAGACTGGCTGCAGGAGCTGCAGGCCAGGTACCCGGCCAGCCGCGTGATTAAAATTGCCGACCTCGGATACGACATCTCGGGCATCTACTTAGCGTGCTCTGCCTCCTCGAACATATCCGCGCAGGACATGGCCAACAGCGCCGCTGCCTGGCGCATAGTGACCGAATACCCGGCCCTGGCGGAGGCTGCCGCATATAAGATGCGGCTGAAAAGGTTCCGCATCTTCCCCTGCTGGGGTTCGACCGAAGCTTACCCGCCGGAGAACGCCGATTTCTCCGTCCTGCGCGTCAGGGACGAGGACACGCTGCGCAGCCTGAACTTGAGGCCGGTCAGCAGGATATGCAGCAGCAACGCCTGCATCATCGCCAGCAGGGACAGTATTCAGGGCAGCGACTTCAGCGGCCTGCTTGAGCGTTTTGCCTCGTCTGCCACTATGAAAGATAAACCCTGGCAGGCACAGGAAAAAGCGGCGGCTGCAATAAATAACGACCTGGCCGGCAGCAGCCGCGCGGGCAACATCTGGCTGGCGCTGGCCGACGGCCACCAGCAGGTGCATACCACCGCTTTCATGGAGAAGACGGGGATCAGGCTTGAAGGATACTCAAAGAATGATATGAGGCGCCGTCCTTCCTGCAGCATTGACTGGCTCAGCATCAAGGTCATCCGGCCGCAGGATATGCCCCAGCAGGTTGCCAACGGGAATTTTGACCTGGCCATCACGGGGCAGGACTGGCTGCTCGACCACCTCTGCCAGTTCCCGTCCAGCCCGGTAGCCGAACTGGTCAACCTTGGCTTCGGCTGGGTACGCGTCGTGGCCGTGGTCAGCGAAAAGGTGCCTGTAGATTCTATAGGCGCTCTGCGCGGCCTCATAGCAGGGGGCAAGATGGTGCCCCTGCGCATAGCCACGGAGTACGTCAACATAGCCGATAAATATTTGCGCGATAAGCATATCGCCCGTTACCGCGTGATACCTACCTGGGGAGCAACCGAGGTTTACCTGCCCGAGGATGCTGACATGCTGATCGAGAACACGGAGACCGGTCAGACCCTCGCCCGGCACAAGCTCAAGATCATAGATACGCTCTTCGAGTCGACGGCCTGCCTGATAGGCAACAGGCGCAGCCTGGAAGCGCGGGGCAAAAAGCATAAAATTGAGAAACTGGTCAAGATTTTCAGGGAGGCGGTAAGCAAGAAATGAAGGTGATAAGGGATTATCAGCAGGCTAAGAAAGCCCTGGGCCGCAGCATGCAGTACGACCCGGGCAATGGTATCGAAGCTGCCGTACGCGAGATAGTTGAAAAAGTTAAGAAGGATGGGGATAAAGCCCTGGTTGCCTATACGGAGCGCTTCGACGGGGCCAGGTTGAAATCGCTGGAGGTCACGCCGGGGGAGATGGCTGCCGCCCACAGATCGGCTGACCCGCAATTAATAAATGCGCTCAAATTCGCCGCAGCACGCGTGGAAAAGTTCCACAAAACCTGCATGCAGAAATACGGCCGTGGTTTCCTTAAAGACGGGCTGGGACAGCAGGTGCTTCCCCTCGAGCGCGTGGGAGTGTACATCCCCGGAGGGACTGCCTCATATCCCTCCACGGTCCTCATGACTGCCATCCCTGCACGGGTGGCCGGGGTAAAAGAGATAATTATGGCCACGCCCTGCGGCAGGGGCGGAAAAGTGCCGGCCAATACCCTGGCCGCGGCCGGTATCGCCGGCGTTGACCGCATATTTAAGATCGGTGGCGCGCAGGCCGTGGCAGCCATGGCTTTCGGCACAGAGTCGGTGCCGCGTGTAGACAAGGTTTGCGGACCCGGCAATATCTACGTCATGACCGCCAAAAAGCTGGTTTACGGCCTGGTGGATATCGATGCCCTGCAGGGGCCCAGCGAGGTGGTTGTGATAGCCGACAGCTCTGCCGACCCCTCTTTCTGCGCCGCTGACCTGTTGGCACAGTCGGAGCATGACGCCATGGCCTCGTCCATATTCATAACCACCTCGGAAGGACTTGCTGTTAAAGTTCAGGCCGAACTCAAGAGGCAGCTTGCCGCGCTGAAAAGGAATACCATCGCCGGCAGGGCGCTGCAGGCAAACGGTTTGATCGTCATAGTGAAAACTCTTGAGCAGGCTATAGAACTGGCCAACCTTTACGCGCCTGAGCACCTCTCACTCATGGTAAGAAACGCAGGGCGCTATATTAGCCGCATCAGGAACGCCGGCTGCATCTGCGCCGGGCATTATTCGCCGGTGGTCCTGGGCGATTACGTTGCCGGCCCCAGCCACGCACTGCCCACGGGGGGCAGTGCCCGCTTCAGCTCACCGCTGACCGTGCAGGATTTCCTCAAGATCAACAGCCTCATCTGCCTGGAAGATGCTGCCATCAGCAAGCTGGGCCCTCCGGCCGAGATGCTGGCCGGGAGCGAAGGATTGAGCGGGCACGCCGATGCTATAAGAATCAGGCTGGCTAAGAGCAGGAACTTACCGAAGTAACGTAGTTTTATACATGACTATTTATCGAAACCAGGAAGGAGATTCAAATGAGCGCCGGGTATGAGATCATAGATGTCTGGATGCAGCACCCCACCATGAAGTTCGGCAACCACCAGATGTTCGATTCGCTGAGGAGGTGGACCGGGCAGGAGAGACTCCTGTCTGAATTGCCGCTTGAGTTTACCATAGACCTGATGGACCAGGCCCATGTGTCCAAAGGGCTCATTTGCGCGTGGTGGAGCCCGAACGGACCTCTCATCTCCAACGACGAGGTGGCGGCTTGTGTTCAGAAATACCCCGACAGGCTGGTTGGTGTGGCCTCGGTAAACCTTTACAGGCCAATGGAGGCGGTAAGGGAGCTGAGGCGCTGTGTCAAAGAGCTGGGGTTCAAGGCCCTGCGCATCGTGCAGTGGCTGTGGAACCTTCCCCCCACCGACCGCCGCTATTATCCCCTTTATGCTGAATGCGTAGAGCTCGGCATACCCTTCTGCTGCCAGGTCGGCCACACAGGGCCGCTTTGCCCGTCAGAGCCCGGCAGGCCTATTCCCTATATCGATGAGGTGGCAATCGACTTCCCCGAGCTCAAGATAGTCGGCGGGCATATCGGTTATCCCTGGACAACAGAGATGATCGCGGTGGCGACCAAGCATGAGAACGTTTACATCGACACCTCGGCCTACGTCGCCAAGAGGTTCCCGGCGGAACTGGTAACCTACATGCAAAAGCACGGACGCAAGAAGGTCATGTTCGGCACCAATTACCCCATGGTCACCCCGGCCATGTGCCTCAAGGACCTGGATTCCCTCCAGTTGACAGAGGAAGTTAAGAAACTGTATCTGTACGAAAACGCCTTGAGGGTTTTCGGGCTTTAAATTGTCGCCACTACGGTCATTGCGAGCCATTTACCCCCTGTCATTGCGAGCCCGAAGGGCGTGGCAATCTGTCCCGCATGCAGCGTTCACCTGTGAAATGGTAGAATAAGAACGCTGCATTTTATTTTTATATACCCTTGGCAGCCTGGTTCGGTTAGAGATGCTTAACTCAAAAGACGTTGAAAACATGATTCGCGGCGGCCTTAAAGGCATGCAGGCCTATACTCCTGTCGATCCCGTCGAGGTGCTGACCGGCCGCGCCGAAGTGCCCTCGGGGGAGACCGCCAAGCTGGACGGCAATGAAAACCCCTACGGCTGCTCGCCGCGGGTACAAAAGGCGCTGGCTAAATTCCAGGACTACAACAGGTACCCGGACCCCGACCAGCGCGAGGTACGCAAAGCCCTGTCCAAATATACCGGTATGAAGGCTGATTCTATCGTAGCCGGCGCCGGCAGCGACGACCTTATCGATATCATCCTGCGGTTATTTATCGAGCCGGGCGACCGGGTTATAAACTGCCCGCCCACCTTCGGCATGTACCCTTTCTGTACTGTGATCGCGGGAGGAGAAGTCGTTAAGGTGCCGCGCAGGGCAGATTTCTCACTCGACCTGCCCGCGGTAAAAAAGGCGATTGATGCCACGACAAAAGCCATCTTCATTGCATCACCCAATAACCCCAGCGGCAACCGGGCTGGCGAAGCGGAGATAAAAGAGCTGCTATCCAAGGATTTGATCGTGGCGGTTGACGAGGCCTACATCGAGTTCAGCGGCAACTCGCTCACACCACTGGTCCCCCAATACGCCAACCTTATCGTGCTGCGTACCTTCAGCAAATGGGCGGGCATAGCCGGCCTGAGGGCAGGCTACGGCATCTGCCCGGCCAATATCGTCCCTTACATGATGAAGATAAAGCAGCCCTACAACATCAACATGGCCGCCTATGTGGGCATTCTCGAATCGCTATCAGACCTTGATTACCTGCAGAAAACCGTCAGGGCGATGGTCATTGAGCGGGACGTGCTCTTCAAGGGCCTGCAGCAATTCAAATGGCTGAAGCCCTATCCTTCCGAGGCCAATTTCATCCTCTGCGCCGTGCTCAGCCGCAGCGCCAAAGACATCTACGCGAGGCTGCAGAAAAAGGGTATCTTCATACGCTATTTCGAGACGCCCGAGCTAAAGGATTACATCCGTATCAGCGTAGGGCGCCCGGAGGATACGGCCCGCGTGATTGCCGCCCTCAGGGATATGTGATACCCTTTGCCTTGAATCCAGCAGTAAGAGGTGAAAATGTCCGAACGCAAAGCAAGTGTCACCCGCCGCACAAAAGAAACCTCGGTCAAGGCCGAGGTCAATATTGATGGCAGCAGCCAGTTTGAGATCACTACAGGCATACTCTTCTTTGACCACATGCTCTGCCAGCTTGCCCAGCATGGCGTCTTCGACCTCAAGATCTCGGCCAACGGCCCCGACCAGCATCACGTAGTGGAGGATGTGGCCATCACGCTTGGCCGGGCCTTTAACCAGGCGCTGGGCGATAAGCAAGGTATTGTCAGGATGGCTGATGCAGTAGTGCCTATGGACGAAGCCGTAGCGCTGGTGGCACTGGATATATCCGGCCGCGGTCATGCCATTATCGAGACCTCTATCAAAGAGCCCATCATATCTGAGATGCACTCCGACCTCGTACACCACTTCTTCGTCTCATTCGCCCAGGAGGCGCGTATCAACATCCACGCCTGGGTATTGAGCGGCAAGAACGACCACCACAAGGCCGAGGCCCTCTTCAAGGCGCTGGCCCGGGCCCTCGATATGGCCACCCGCATCGACCCCCGTATCTCCGGCAACGTCCCCAGCACCAAGGACAGCATCGACTGACCTTCGACTCCTGGTCAAACCCCGAAAATTAGTACCACCTTTATACAGACATCGGCATGTCTACCCGGCCATGCGTATGATTATTCTTTGCCATTCCGAATTTCAATGTGACGATGGTCAAAAGCAGGTGAACATCGGCACGGTTGTTAACCCATAATAAATTAGGATCAAGCAACCAATTATCCAATTTATAAGATATCAATACGTTTCGTTTAGCCGCTTAGCTATTTTCTAGCTTTGATCTGAGTGTTACTTCGCACCCAGATCCAGCCTTCTTTCTCTACTATTTCTTTCTTGTGTCGAGCTATTTGTGTGCACTTGCCATTTAAAAAGTCGATAGCAGCGAATATACATACTATCGCATCTTTTTTATGTGTATTTAAATTCTCTTCGTCCACATTTATATAGAGACTGCCATCTTTTTGTATAGCTGATAATGGTGATCCGCCGTTAGCTCCCATTGCTTTAAGAGTTGCCGCAGGATAAACCTCAATAGCAGACGTCTCAGTAATTTTGGAATGGTTCCATGCTAAAGGTATAGCCAAGCCGGTATCATGTCGCAATTTCCCTAAAAACTGTAGTGCCGCATGGGCGGTCCGAGCTATTAAATTTGCTCCAACTTCAAGTGGTTTTTTGTCCAGACGTCGTTTAATTTCCCTATCAGTATACCGAGAGAACAACTTATCAGGAACGATGTCAATACATACACCTGCTTTGTGTGAATGCAACTCACTCCCCATTTGAATTGGCCAACCCAGGGGAGCGTCTATAGCAATTAATGTCAGCGATGCTCGAGGCAACCAGTCTTTGACTATCATCAATGCGGGTTTAGTTTCGCTGCCTGCCTTCACTTCAAGTATTTTACCTTTTCCGTTTTGAAACGAAGCCAGCGCAAGGCCAATATTAATCTCTTTCGTTGCGCAATCAACGCCGATTATATTCATCGCTTATCCTTAGTTTAACGGACATCAACTTAAAATTCATCCTGTAAATGCGGACTAGCTTTTAATAATCCTCAACCGCATCACGGCAACGTCGGCATGTTTACCCTTCTATGCTCATATTTGCCCAAAATAAGGTGATTAGCAACGTCCAACTAAAT
>Ga0208045_1000912_pt1 | contig 10114 bp, 9 predicted proteins | sample PL_2010_200m_FD_184160 | JGI IMG/M metagenome (GOLD analysis project Ga0208045, IMG submission 184160) | Freshwater microbial communities from Powell Lake, British Columbia, Canada to study Microbial Dark Matter (Phase II) - PL_2010_200m... | ecosystem: Environmental > Aquatic > Freshwater > Lake...
ACTGCAAAGCGCTCGCCCATGCGCGTCCGATAAGCCGGCGCTCGACGGGCGCGCCAGAACAGACGAACCACCACCAGAGGCAACGCGAGATGGAACAGCAAGGTATAGAGGGCACGATTCATGGGCGCGGAGCTTAGCAAAGGGGCGGACGCGACGGCCACAACGCAGCACCACGCGAAATCCGTTACCGTTATGCAGAACTTGCCCGCACTGCGGGGGCCGAATGAACGCAGCGTTCGTCGACATTGCACGCGACCGGAGTCCGTATGACTGGCTATATCTATCTCGCCATCGCCATTACCGCAGAAGTGATTGCAACGACGTCCATGAAGTCGCTGGACGGTTTCAGCCGCCCGCTTCCGCTGTTTCTGGTGATCGCTGGCTACAGCCTTTCCTTCTGGATGCTCGCGCTGGTGGTCAAGACCATACCCGTGGGAATCGCCTACGCCGTGTGGGCTGGCCTTGGCATCGTCCTGGTAAGCATCGCCGCAGCGGTGCTATACCAGCAAAAGCTCGACCTGCCAGCGGTGCTTGGCATGGCGCTGATCGTGGCCGGCGTCGTGGTCATCCAGTTGTTTTCCCACAGCACGGGGCACTAAGCCGGATCGGCTGATGCCGATGGTTGAACGGTTATACTGCGCGCCTGATTTCTCCAAGAGGCCGGTCCATGTCCGATTCACTGAGCACCGATGTTCTGATCGTAGGCGGCGGAGTCGCTGGTCTGTGGCTGAACGCCCGCCTGCGCCGACTGGGCTATTCGACGCTACTGGTGGACAAGGGCGTGCTCGGCGGCGGGCAGAGTGTCAAGTCGCAGGGCATCATCCACGGCGGGACCAAGTACGCATTGAGCGGCGCCCTGACCGGCGCATCGGAAGCCATCGCCGACATGCCGCGACGCTGGCGCGAGGCGCTTGCTGGTCGCGGCGAGCTGGATCTTTCCGGCGTACGTTTGCTGTCGCATGCCCATTACCTCTGGTCTCCCGGTACGCTGACCGGCAACCTCACCAGTTTTTTCGCCAGCAAAGCCGTCCGCTCACGCGTCGGTCAGGTCAAAGGTTCGGAGCTACCCCCTGCACTTCAAGACCCTCGCTTCAAGGGCAAGGTCTATCGGCTCAGTGAGCTGGTACTGGATGTGCCGAGCCTGATTCGACGACTCGCGGAACTGTCAGGATCTGGCCTGTTGAAAGCCGAGCGAATCGAGCCTCTAAGGGAAAGCGGCGAACTGACCGGCTTGATCGTCGACGGCTGCTCGATCCGCGCTCAACGCATCGTACTGACGGCCGGCGCGGGCAATGCCGAACTGCTGAGCGCGCTGGGGCTTGCCCAACCGGCGATGCAAAAACGCCCGTTGCACATGGTTATCGTCAAGGCACCTACATTGAAGCCGCTCTACGCGCACTGCCTGGGCGGTGGCTCCAAACCCCGCATCACTGTCACCAGTCACCCAGCTGAGGATGGCGAATGGGTGTGGTACCTGGGAGGTGATTTGGCCGAAGCAGGCGGGGTCGCGCGCGACGAGACTGCGCAGATAGCCGCCGCGAAGAAAGAGTTGGCCGAACTGGTGCCCTGGATCGATCTGTCCGCCGCGCAATGGGCAACGCTGCGCATCGACCGGGCTGAGCCGGCCCAGTCCGCACTGGCCAGACCGGATAATGCCTTTCTTGCGGAACAGGGTCGCCTGATGGTTGGCTGGCCCACCAAATTGGCCTTGTCGCCCGATTTCGCTGATCGTGTCGAAGCCGCATTGATCCGAGACGGTATTCAACCGCAACACTTGGCGCCGCTTCCTGAGCTGCCACGCCCTGCGATAACCGGGCCGTTCTGGGAAGGACTGGTCTGATGGAGACGACCCTTCACGCACTGCATCGCCCACTGGGCAGCACCGGTCTTGATGTGTCGCCCCTGGGCCTGGGTACAGTCAAACTGGGCCGGGATCAGGGCGTGAAGTACCCCAACGGCTTCAACATTCCCGACGATACCCAGGCGCGCCAGTTGCTTGGCCTAGCGCGGGATCTCGGCATCAACCTGATCGACACCGCACCGGCATACGGCGTCAGCGAAGAGCGCCTGGGGCCGCTGCTCCAAGGGCAGCGCGACCATTGGGTGGTGGTCAGCAAGGTCGGCGAGGAGTTCGTCGACGGGCAGTCACACTTCGATTTTTCGCCAGCTCATACCCGTTTCTCCGTCGAGCGCAGCTTGCAGCGGTTGAAGACCGACCGTATCGAACTGGTGCTGGTACATTCCGACGGGCGCGACCTGGACATCCTCCAGCACAGCGGTGTTTACGAAACGCTGGCGGAGCTCAAACGCGAGGGGAAAATTCTCGGCTACGGCCTGTCGGGCAAAACGGTCGAAGGCGGCTTGTTCGCCCTTGAGAAGGGTGACTGCGCAATGGTGACCTACAACCTCAACGAGCAAGCCGAACGGCCAGTGCTCGACTACGCTCAGGGACACGCCAAGGGCATTCTGATCAAAAAGGCGCTCGCCAGCGGCCATGTTTGCCTGAAGCCGGATCAGGACCCCGTCCGGCTCAGCTTCGAACTGTTGTTCGGCCATCCAGGCGTGGGGGCGGCCATCATTGGCACCATCAACCCGCAACACTTGTCAGATAACGTGCGTATCGCCGCATCAGTCTTGTCCCAACAACAATAAACACGGCCATACGGCCGACCACCGCCAGGAGGAGCCGAATGCCGCGAGTGCTGATCCGCAAGAGCCCAACCGCCTTCAAGACGCTGCCGCTGCTTGTCGAAGCCAGCCCTGAAGGCTTGCGCTACCAGAGCCTCGGGCGCCCGCTGAATTTCAGCGAAATGCTCGAACGTCGCCGACCGGTTGCCGTGGAGGATCCGAGCCGCTTCGATGTCGAACTGGCGAATCTTGGCGTCTCGGTACGTCTGACGCTGAACTGGCAGGGCCAGGACTATTGGGTCCTGGTGCGTCAGAAACGCGAGGACAGAGGCGACGTGGTGCTCAAGCTGATTTCCGGCTACGTCCCAGCGCATGAATTAAGCCTGCCCCTGTTGACAGCCATTCAAGAGGTGGCTGAAGAATGCCTGCTGGAAACACCCGAGGGCTGGCTGGCCGGTCGTTTCGGCGATACCTGGCTGCCAGCCCCTTACCAGAGTAGCCTGCACTATCGCGAAGCCGTGCACTTCAACCTGGCCTCCCTGCCCGGCTCAGCCCGGCCAATCCAGTGCGGCCAAATGACACTGATAGAGCAGCCGCGAGCCTACGTCCATCTGCCTACGGCGTCCCTGCAACTGGTCTATGACATGCGGCTCGAACTGCCGAAGGAAACCCGGGAGCTCAGCCTGTTTCATGTGGACGAACGGCTACAGGACGACAAGCTAGTAGCCGAATTGTCGCGCAGCCGACCCGGCCTCTATCTGGTTCCGCTGCTGCAGGGCAGGCCGACCGCCGCGCTGTTCACCCTGCGCAAAGGCCAGCCGGTGCCCGCCAGCACACGCGGAATGTGGCTCTCGGAAAGTTTTGCAGGTCAGGACGAATGGATCGTCCGAGAGGAGCGGATCAGCTGGCGTGACTGGGTCAAAACCCTCGCTGTGGCGGAATCAGGTTAGATCGTAAGCTACTCACGCCCAGCCGAATGGGCTGGGCGTGAGGTCGTTACCGTTTGCGGATTTTTTCAACAATGGCCGTGGTGGAGCTGTTTTCGACGAGCCCCAGAACCTTGACCTCACCACCGTAGGCCGTGACCAGGTCCGCACCGACCACCTGATCGACCCCGTAGTCTCCACCTTTGACCAGTACGTCCGGCTTGACCTCAACGAGCAGGTTTTCCGGAGTGTCCTCCGAGAAACACACGACCCAATCGACCGCCCCGAGGCCGGCCAGCACAGCCATGCGCCGATCGACCGAATTGATCGGCCGGCCCGGCCCCTTCAGGCGACTCACTGAGCCATCATCGTTAACTGCCACGATCAGACGGTCGCCCTGCGCCCGGGCCTGCTCCAGATAGGTCACGTGCCCGGCGTGCAGGATGTCGAAGCAACCATTGGTGAATACGATTTTCTCGCCGTCTGCGCGCGCGTCCTCGATGGCGGTAAGCAATTGCTCGAGCGTCATCACGCCGCGCTCGGACCCCTCCTCACGCTGCACGGCACGGCGCAGCTCCGGCGCGCTGATGCAAGCCGTGCCCAGCTTGCCAACCACGATGCCGGCCGCCAGGTTGGCCAACGCTACTGCTTGCGGGAGCTCCTCACCTGCGGCGATGGCCGCCGCGAGGGTGGAGATAACGGTATCACCCGCACCGGTGACGTCGAACACCTCGCGGGCGCGCGCCGGCAGATGCAGCGGAGAATGCCCTGGACGCAGGAGCGTCATGCCGTGCTCGCCCCGGGTGACCAGCAAAGCGCCCAGGTCCAGTTCCTCCATGAGCTCGGCCCCCTTGGCGACCAGCTCCGCCTCATCGGCACAGTGACCGACAATGGCCTCGAACTCGCCCAGATTCGGTGTAATCACCGAGGCGCCCCGGTAGATGTCGAAGTCCTTGCCTTTCGGGTCGGCCAGCACCGGAATGCCACGCTGGCGCGCCGCCTGTATCAGGGCCTGATGATTGCGCAGCGCACCCTTGCCGTAGTCGGAAAGAATCAGCACCTTGACACCGGCCAGCAGCCGCTCGACATCGCTCAGCATCGCGGCCGGGTCAGTATCGAAGGGCTCTTCAAAGTCCATGCGTAGCAATTGCTGATGCCGGCTCATCACCCGCAACTTGATGATCGTCGGCTGATGCTCGATCGATTGAAAGTGGGCCTGCACCCCAGCAGCGCAAAGGCTGTCAGTCAGACTCTGGCGTGCTTCATCTACGCCAGTAACGCCAACCAGAGCAGCCGGCGCACCTAACGCCGCGATGTTCAGCGCCACGTTCGCGGCCCCACCCGGCCGATCCTCCACCTGCTCGACCTTGACCACCGGCACTGGCGCTTCCGGCGAGATACGCGAAGTACCGCCATGCCAGTATCGATCGAGCATGACATCGCCAACCACCAGAACGGAGGCCTGGTCGAATCGGGGCATGGACAGTTTCATCAGATGACTCCGCACATTCGAAAAGCGCGCATGATAACAGCCTGGCATGCGGCACGAAGCGTCAACGGAGCCTGTCGGGAAACCCGACTCGACAAACCGGTACCACGCAGGCCGAGCCCCTCACAGAGACTAGCCAGACGTTCAGAGCATAGAAATCTGCCCGCGGCCTGGCTGCTGCGCACAGGAAGCATCAAACACGCTCGACCCAGAACAGCTCATGCAGGCGTACAGCTTTGCGGAAGAATTCATCCTCACCCGTGATCGGCCAGCGACGCCCCAAAAGCAACGCTTGAATCATGCGGCGGATGCGCTTCTTAAGCGGCAGCGGGACCTGCAGGTCATGCTGCATCGTCAGCGCCATGGCCTTGTCCAGTCGCATGTCCGCATCCAATACCGGACTCCAGATAGCAAGTGCCGGAAGCGGCTCGATAGCAGGCGGCAAAGCGGTGCCGCAATCAGCAGGCCCCATCGGCCAGCGATCATTGTCATGCAAGTGATTGGCGTAAAGCAGCTTGAACTCTGGCTTCCACTGGCTCTTTTCAATAGCTGCAGTCAGCGCCATTGACGCATGAATATGGTCGGGATGCGGATCGAGCTGATCATGTGGAAGCACAACGACCTCCGGTTTGTAGTGCTCGATCAGCGCAGCAAGATCCGCCAGCAGATTATTCCAGGTGGGCATGGCATCCACATCGCCGGGCAGACGCAGCGCATTGAAAGCGCGAGCCCTGCGGATGTCGAGCTCACCGGATTCCTTTGACCCGAAGGGCACGTCCGGCTGCTCATGCATGGACGGAAGCCGCATGCAAAAGTACCCCAACTGAACGCACTGGGTCATTGAAATGCCTCCCCACAGGGGAACCGCCAGACTGTTCCAGGTGCGCAAGCGTCCTTTCAGGCGCGCGGCTTGCTCTTTGTCCAAGCCAAGCCGCTCATAGTGGCGAGCTTCAATCTCACCCTGGGTCAGGGTCACGATAGTGGCATTGGCACACCGATGATAAAGACCAAAGGCCGCCAACTCGGCATCGTCTGCATGAGGCGCGATTATCATGGTGCGCTTTTGCGCGAAATCGGGATGACTGAACGCGAACAGGCGCGTCGGGATGATTCGGCAGAACCGACCCCGAATTCTTAATTGATCAGCCTGAAGAGAGCGGCCGAGACCGGACAGGTTTATGTACCGGCGCCCGGAGACACGTCGTTCGAAATCCTGACGATCCCTAACGTCATCGGTCTCTATCAACACCCGCGGATCGAGAAGGAGCCCCAGCAACGAGGACTTGACCGTACATTCCAGAACGAGCGTGTCTGCGTCGTCTGGCAATTTCTCGACGGTGCTGAGCCGGTGTTCGACATCCAAGGCGGCGGCGCCCTGCCAAGTCTCGCCCGGGAAGTCGTGTCTATAGGAGTCGCGAGGGGAATAGAACAGATGATCCGCAAACCAGGCTTCGTGAATGACCCAAAACAGAAAAGCGAGTACAAGCGCGACCCAGGGTGGGCCGAAATCCACGACGTGCTGATCGACGAAGCTGGCCAGTATCAATACGGCCAAGGTAAGACCAATCCGCTTGTTACGGCGATGGCGCTTCAAAAGTTTTTGCTTACGGGGTTCCATGTAGGCCTTGTTGATTGTTCCCTTCGCCGTAGGGGAGCGCAGCACTTGTCGGGAAATGGGGGGGGTAGCGAGTCAACGGTACGGAGTGCTTGCGCCACGTCGACTCATACTTGATAAACGGCGTGCTTATGGCACCACCGCTCCTTGTACTCGCGGTCAGCACGGCCGAATGAGTAGCGTAATGGCTTGCCGAGGCGCCTGGCATCCTCCCATGCCTCCATCACATTGACATAGCTGAGTACGCTTCCCGGACTGAAGCCACGACTTGCAGGATCTACACCGCCATTGATGTATTCGACACTCACCCATTCAGGCGACTCGACCCTGTAGAGCACCTGGATAGCTACAGGTGCATCCTCCATGTACACCACCTGACCGATCATGTAGGGATGCATCAGCTCCAAAATGCTAGGCAGGTTCGCAGCGCCGGGAACGGCGAACTGCCAGCGCCGCTGGAACAGGTCGGCATAGATACGCGCAAGCTCTTCGGGCGAGTGAGCCTGTATCGGCCGCAACACACCACCTGACTCCTCCAGCAGACGCAATTCGCGCTTCTGGTTATATCGGAATTTTTTCGACAGCGCTTCGGGCTCACGCGCCAGCATCAGCGACTCCGACTGCAAATCCAACCCCAGAAGTCCCTTGGTGTTAGGCTCGCCTAAGTAACGCGCTCGCTGCCGCAGTACCGCTCCCGCACCGGGCCTCGCGGGCAGGATCACCTCCGCATTACCAAAGTCGAACAATCCTTTTTGACGGTGTTTCTTCAACCCTTCCTTGGAGAGCGCCAGGTAACGGCCCCAACAGGGGACGGCCGCGACTAGCTCACCCTGCCTGTGCCAACCTAGATAGCGCACCGGTATTCCAGCCAAACCGGCCATACGCTCTACGACATCGGGGTGAGTGATGACGCTGCCACCGCATTCATCCCAGAGGGTCGCATACTCCGAAGCGGTTACAGGCGCCCAGCCGCGCTCTCTCCAAACCCGTGCTAGCCCCATCACGACGCAAGGCCACCGCTCTCGTCACCGGCTTCGTCGCTGAATTGAGTGGCGTGCAAGCGGGCGTAGAAACCGTCCAGAGCCAATAGCTCAGAATGCGTTCCACGCTCGACGATTTCACCCGCATCCATGACCAGAATCTGATCGGCTTTTTCGATTGTTGACAGGCGGTGGGCGATTACGATTGTTGTACGGCCCTGCATCACCTTGTCCAGAGCGAACTGGATATGACGCTCGGACTCGGTATCCAGCGCTGAGGTAGCTTCGTCGAGAATCAGCAGCGGAGCGTTCTTCAGCAATGCGCGAGCAATGGCAAGACGCTGCCTTTGCCCTCCGGACAGAAGCACACCGTTCTCGCCTACAAGCGTCTCGTACTGCAGAGGCAAGCGCTGAATGAATTCATCAGCATAAGCGGCTTTCGCAGCCGCGATCACCTGATCCTGGGGCGCATCGGCCAGATCGCCGTACGCGATGTTGGCGGTAATCGTATCGTTGAACAGCGTTACATTCTGGGTTACGAGTGCAATATGGCGGCGCAGATTCGATAAACGATAGTTTTGGATCTCGATACCGTCCAGCCGGATCTGCCCCTCGGTGTGCTGATAAAAGCGCGGTATAAGATTAGCCAACGTGGATTTCCCACTTCCCGAGCGCCCGACGAGCGCAATCATCTGGCCGGGCTGCGCGCTGAACGAGATATTGTTGAGTACTGGCCGCTCTGCCTGCGGGTATGAGAAGCAGAGGTTATCCACATCCAGCCGGCCTTCGACGTGATCGCGGCGGTCGGTGCCAGAATCCGGCTCGGGCGCTTCGTCCAGCTGTTGGAATATGCTTTCCGCACCGGCGACACCTTTCTGAATGGTTGAGCTCACCTCTGACAACTGTCGAATGGGCTTCGGCAGCAATCCAGCCATAGTGATGTACGCGACCAAATCACCTGCAGATGCATCGCCCCGCAGCAGCAGCACCAGAAACATCAACACAGCCATAGCCGTGTAGGTCAGGAGCTGCAACATAGGGGTGTACACAGCCCCCGTCTTGATCATGGCAAGCTGTTTGTCGGTATTGCTGTTGCTGGCGCCCAAGAACCGCTCGCGCTCGTATGGTTCGCCGCCGAAGCTCCTTACAACTCTGTACCCCTGAATGACTTCGGATGTCACGTGAGTCACATCGCCCATCGCGGTCTGAATTTTTTTGCTTTGCTTTCGAAATTTGCGGCTGGCACTCGTTACCATCAGAGCAATTATCGGAAGGATGGCCAGCATGACCAGCGTCAGCTTCCAGTTCATGTACAGCAGCGATCCGAAGAGAAACACAACCGTCATTCCTTCACGAATAACAACCTTGATCGCGTCCGTGGCTGCGCCCGTGACCATAGTCACGTTGAAGGTGATCCGCGATATCAGGTGACCGGAGTTGTGCGTATCGAAGTAGCGGTTCGGCAGTACCAGCAGATGATTGAACAACGCTATGCGCAGATCGTGTACCAACCCCAGGGACACGCGCGCTAGAAAGTAGTTACCGAGATAGGAGCCTACACCCTGCCAGACCGCAATCACGATGATGAGCAGCGGTACCGCCTGCAGCAACCGAAGCTCACCAAACACAGGCCAGCCAGGGAACATTACAGCGTCCGGATTGCTAAGCCCGTCGACGAAATACTTCAAAATTCCAGCAAGCATTGGCTGCGTGGACGCAAAAATCAGAAAGCCAACAATACTGAGTATGAACAAGCCGACGTACGGCCGAACGTAACCCAGGAGACGGAAATAGATTTTAAAGCTTGAACTGGAGGCTTGAACGTCTTGGGTCATAAGAGGAAGCATGACAAAAACAGCATGCTATCACAGGACCCTCGAACCCAAACCAAGCTTACAGCCTGACCAGGTATCGCATACACTTCGGCGTTTACTTTGATATTCAGGTCATGCCGATCCAATCCCAACCTGTAACCACTGCTGAGCGCGCTTACGATACCGCTGCACGCTATCTATTGCCCTTGGGCGTTATCGTATTGCTGGCAGGACTCCCACTCCTGCCTGACCGCTCGATATATCACAAGTTTTATTATGGACTGATCTGCCTTCCCGCCCTGATTATGGCCATCGCGCGTCCGTCCGTGCTCAGGCCTCTGATTCACGAACCCATTTTTATCGCGTTCACGGCATTCGTCATTTGGGTCTGGGCCAGCATAGGCTGGACAGATGCTAGCGAAAAGTGGACGAGCCTCGCCAAATGGCCCTTGTATGTACTCTTGCTCTTCGTGGCCTTTGTGCTGCTACAGCGCCATGCCCTGTCGCGATTCTTTACCGCCGTCCATGTCGCAGCGATCGCCTTCACCCTTTGCACCCTCTACGCGCTTATAGAAAGCGCCTCTGTGTTGACGACGGGGTTCCGCCTGATAGGCACCGGCGCACTAAGCAACCCGCTACTCAGCTCGCATCTGTTCGGGTTC
>Ga0208045_1000913_pt1 | contig 10096 bp, 11 predicted proteins | sample PL_2010_200m_FD_184160 | JGI IMG/M metagenome (GOLD analysis project Ga0208045, IMG submission 184160) | Freshwater microbial communities from Powell Lake, British Columbia, Canada to study Microbial Dark Matter (Phase II) - PL_2010_200m... | ecosystem: Environmental > Aquatic > Freshwater >...
ATCCTGCACTGGGCGTCCACTGCCTTCACCGGCGCCAGTCCCTTCGCCGCGGCCCTGATGATCTACGGCTTGACCCTGGTCATGGAACTCTTCATCGCTTCCGGCTCGGCCAAAGCCCTGCTGCTCATCCCCATCATCACACCCCTGGCTGACCTGGTCGGCGTGACGCGCCAGGTGGCCGTCAGCGCCTACTGTTTCGGCGACGGTTTCTCCAACCTGGCCTACCCGACCAACGCCGCCCTGCTCATCACCCTGAGCCTGACCGTAGTGCCTTATTCCAAGTGGATCAAATGGGTGCTCAGCCTGTGGATTTGGATCATCGTGGCGACGGTCATCTTCCTGGGGATCGCCGTGGCGTTCCACTACGGGCCATTCTAATTATGACCACCATCCCTGACACCTACGAAGGATCCCGCGACCGTTTCCACGACAACCTCGCCTCGGTGCGGGACCTGTGGCCGGCCGCGCGTTTAACCAGCCATTCCCTGCCTGGCGCGGAGGACCTGTCCATTGACTGGATTTCGGCCAGGGCGACCAAACGCAAGGACAAGCTCCTCATCCTGACCACCGGCGAGCACGGCATCGAGGGCTACGTCGGCTCGGCGATGATGCAGCTTTTCATCGAGGAGTACCTGTCCCGGCTCGACCCGGCGGAGACCGGCCTGCTGCTCGTCCACGCCATCAATCCGTGGGGGATGAAGCACCACCGCCGCGTCAACGCCAGCAACGTGGACTTGAACCGCAACTTCGTCAAGGAAATTGCTCCGCTCGTCTCATCCAATCCCGATTACGCCCCCCTGAATTATTTCCTGAATCCGCGCCGGCCTTTCCAAAGCCCGACCCTGCACAAGCTGGCATTGATTCTACGCGTCCCCGGCCTTATGCTGCGCTTCGGAATAGCCAAGTTCAGGGCTGCCACGCTGCTGGGCCAATACCGCTTTCCGAAAGGCGTCTATTTCGGCGGGAAAGAAATCCAGGAAGAGACGCTCACGATGATGGAGTTGTACCGGGAGCACATCCGCGACTACGCCCAGGTTCTGCACCTGGACATGCACACCGGCTACGGTCCGCGCGACCAGATGACGCTGGTCAACTAGTGCCACGAGAAGATGACCTCCGAGGAGGAGGCGCGCCGGTTCGGCTATCCCCTCGTGGCAGCCGCCACCGCCCAGGAATTCTACGCCATCCAGGGCGACATGATTGACTATCTTTACACGGTCATGGGCGAGGAATTCCCAGGCAAGCGATTCTACGCCACAACCTTCGAATTCGGCACTTTTGGCGAATCGCTGTGGGATAACATCCGCGAGCTGCGCACAATGATCTTCGAGAACCGCGCCCACTGGTTTGGCGCGCGCCCGTCCGCGCGTGCGTGGCTGGGGCGTGAATTCGACAAGCTCTACTGCCCCACCGAGCCGGCCTGGTTCGAAAAAGCGCAGGCTGACGCCCGCCAGGCCTTCACCGGGATATTGGAGGCAAAGGGCTACATCTGAGAAAACGTAACTTCTTGAGCTGTCATTCTGAGGGCGCACTTTGCCCGCCTGCCCTGGCGAGCTAGGCCAGGGAAGAATCTCCTGAATAGCGCGGAGACCCTTCGTTCGCTGGAGAACGCTCTCTCAGGGTGACAGAGAAGACTTATCCCGGTACAAGTCGCGCAGACAGCCGATCTCCGCGCCGTGGTGCAGGTCATGCGAGATCATCGCCCAGAAGATACGCCAGGCCGGCCACTCTTCGCCCCAGTTGGTCAGCCGCATCGCCTCCAGGTCGGCGTCGGTCAGCTTCTCCAGGTCGGCGCGTAACAGGGCGTGGCCCTCCTCCAACAAGGCAATGGCGGAAGCAGCGGTGTGAGGATAATCGAGGTTGTCCCAGGTCAGCTTTCCCGGGCCGAAGGCGTGCTCGTGGTACATCACCTTGCAAGTCGCGACGTGCACCAGCCGCCAGCCGATGGTCGTGAAGGGCGGCGGCTGGGGCGCCGGGTCAACGTAGTCCACCCACCAGCGGCCATCCTCCATGAGGTGGACCGTCCAGCAGCCTAGCACCGGTTGCCAGAAGAACTCCTCGTCGGTCAGCCCCTCCAGCCGCTGGCGCAGCGTTTGATAGGCTTCATCCATCTCAGCCAGTAACAAGTTCACTGTTTGCTCTTTCATTGGATTTTTTCCTCGTGTTCTACTGATTATAGTATCACTCGCTGACATTTGCGTCGAATACCACTTGACTTTCCTCGTAAGCGCACTATACTAAAGTTATCGAGTAAAGGAGCGCACATGAAAACCTTCCCCGGCCTCGAACAAATGCAAGCCCGCGTTCCTGAAGTGCGCACGCGCCGCGGCAGCCTGCTCATCGGCCTGTACGTGCTGGGCAGTTTCGCGCTGGTCACGCTCTTCTTCGTTTTCCTCGACAGCCGCTGGCCGCTGGGGACGCTCGTCGCTCAGTTCGTCGTCCTCGGCGTGGGATTTTTCTGGCTGGCGCGCTTCATCACGCGCCGCGCGGCCTTCAGGCAAAAGTGGGGCGAACTGGCCTATCGCAACGCCTTCGCGATCTACGGCATTCCCGGCCTGGCGTTGATCCTATCCGCCGTCATCCACATTGCGTACATGCCCGGCCCGGCGCTTCCGCTCGGCTGGTGGTCGCCCGGCGTGGTCACGCTCGGCTGGTATTTCGGCTTCGTCGGCTTTGCCATCTGGGCGCGCGCCATCTTCGCCTTCGGCTTCGACAACCTGGCCCTGCTCTACGTTTACTATCCCGCGGATGGCCGGCTGGTGGATACAGCCATCTATGGCATCCTGCGCCATCCGACCTATGCAGCGGTCATCCGCTTCGGACTGACGATGGCGCTGTTCAACGGCAACTGGTTCGCGCTGGCTTTCGCCCTGTTCATGCCATTCGGCATGACCCTCTGGCTGCGGCTGGTCGAAGAGAAGGAACTCATCGAGCGTTTCGGCGCGGGCTACACCGACTATCGCAAGCGCGTCCCCGCCTTCTGGCCGCGCCTGGGTGATTACGGAAAATTCTGGAAATTCTTGATTTCAGGAAAATAACGGTGTACAAAAAACCAATAGTTTCATCCCAGGAGTGTGGTAAATGACCAAAATCCTCATCCTCGGCGGCAGCGGCTACACCGGCAGATCGCTCGCCCGCCACCTGCTAGAACAGTCGCAAGCCGAAATCGTCCTTGCCGGGCGGACGCTCGAAAAAGTGCAAGCGTTGACCGATAAACTGAATGCTGATTTCAAGGGAAAACGTGTGACCGCCATCCGCGCGGACGCAGCCGACGCGGCCTCCCTGAAAGCGGCGCTGCGCGGCGTGGACCTGCTCCTGGTCGCCGCGCCCCTCACCACCGCGCCGTACGAGACGGTAATCCGCTCCGCGCTCGCAGCGGGCGTGGATTATCTGGACGTGCAAATCGGGGGGAAAAAACTGGCCCGTCTGCAATCGCTGGCCGAAGAAATCAAACAGGCCGGGCGCTGTTTCATCACCGAGGCGGGATTCCATCCTGGCCTGCCCGCCGCGCTGGTGCGTTACGCCGCGGCGCAACTGGATGTCATCGAGAGCGCCGTCACCGCCGGTTATCTCAACATGGGTGGCAGCAAGTTGCCTTACACCGACTCCGCCGACGAGTTGATGGAAATGTTCAAAGAATTCCAGGCGCAGGTTTTCAAGAACGGCAAATGGACAAAATCCAGTTCGTTTGAAATGCGCAAAATTGATTTCGGCGGCGACATCGGGCTGAAAAATTGTTACTCGATGTTTTTCCCCGAATTGCAAGCGCTGCCGGAAATGTACCCGTCGCTGAAGGATGTCGGATTCTACATTTCCGAAATGCACTGGCTGGTGGATTATGTCATCACCATGCTGGTAATGGCTGGCCTGAAACTCTTCCCCAGGCGCGGCATGCGTCCGCTGGGAAAGTTGATGTGGTGGGCCATGTTCAACCTCCCGAAACCGCCTTACCGCGTGGAACTCACCGTGCAGGCATCCGGCTCGAGAAACGGGAAGCCGGCCCAGGTCCGGGCAGGCGTCGCTCATGCCGATGGCTACGAGTTGACCGCCATCCCGGTCGTCGCATTTCTACTGCAATACCTGGATGGTTCCGCCAAACGTCCCGGCCTGTGGATGATGGGCCACCTGGCCGAGCCGGTGCGACTGATGATAGATATGGAGAAAATGGGAGTCAAAGTGACAACGGCTGTTACCTAAAAAGAGGAGCTATGTCTGGCAAACGGATCGGCAAAGTGATCCACTACTATGACCGCCACAATAGACTGGCCGCTGGAGCAAGATAACCCCTCGGTGCGCTATTTCACCCTGCGTTACCTGCTCTACCGCTTGGAAAAAACCATTATCCCAGGAGTTCGAGATGAGGCAAACAAAAAAGCAAATTGGGGAGGGTTCTGCTAAATCCGTAAAGCGCGCAGAGAATGAGTATCAGACGATCATCAGCACGGCGATGGATGGTTTCTGGATTACGGGTATGCAGGGACATTTTTTGGATGTGAACGATGCCTATTGCCATCTGATCGGCTACAGCCGAGAAGAATTACTGAAAATGCGCATCCAGGATGTGGAAGCAGCGGAAGAGCCGGAAGAGACCGCGCGACACATCCAGAAGATAATAGAGGCTGGCCATGACCGCTTCGAGACCCAACATCGCTGTAAAGATGGCAGAATTGTTGATATTGAGGTCAGCGTCAATTTCCGGCCAAGCCATGGCGGGCAATTTTATGTGTTTCTACGTGACATTACTGTGCGCAGGCAAGCCGAGCAGTCGCTGCAAAAAGCACATGACGAGTTGGAGCTGCGCGTTCAGGCACGCACGGCTGAACTGGCAAAAACCAACGAGGTGCTAAAGCAGGACAATGATACCCGGACTGCGCTCAACACGCTTCTACGCCTCTCGCTGGAAGATGTCTCCTTGGACGAACTCCTGAAGAAAGCGCTTGATCTCATCCTCTCGATCCCCTGGCTTGTCTTTGAATCACGCGGCGCGATTTTCCTCGCCGAGGACGATCAAATCCTGGTATTAAAAGGCCAAAGGGGGCTTGCCGAGCCGTTACTGAGGTCTTGTGCTCGAGTTCCTTTTGGCAGATGTCTGTGCGGGCGTGCCGCAGCGGAGCAAAAGACCAGGTTCGCCGCTCGTCTTGACGTGCACCACGAGATCACCTATGAAGGTATAAGCCATCACGGTCACTATTGTGTGCCCATTCTGTCAGCCGGCAAGACACTCGGCGTGATAAACATCTATCTGCGTGAGGGTCACCGCCGCGACATACAAGAGGAGAAATTCCTCCTCGCCATAGCCAATACGCTGGCGGGGAGCATCGAGCGCAAGCGAGGCGAAGAAATACTCAAGAAACTTTCCAGCGTTGTGGAGCAGGCAACGAATCTCGTATTCATCACTGATTACGATGGTGTCATCGAATATGTCAATCCAGCCTTCGAGAGTCTCACCGGTTATACCAAAGAGGAGTCCATCGGTCAGACGCCGCGTATCCTGAAATCGGGCAAGCATAAACCGGATGAATACAAGCAACTTTGGGAAACGATCCGTGCAGGAAAAGTTCTACAGGGAACGGTGGTCAATCGTAAGAAGAATGGGGAACTCTTTTACGAGGAAAAGATCATTACACCATTATTGGACGAGCAGGGAAATATTACCCACTACGTCTCGACCGGGCGTGACATCACCGAGCGCAAACGGGCGGAGGAGCAGATCGAGCGTCAAATCAAACGCCTGAATGCGCTGCACACCATTGATACAGCCATTGCCGGCAGCGTAGACATGCGCCTGACCCTGAAAACCATCCTTGAGCAGACTACGGAACAATTGAAGGTGGATGCCGCCGACATCCTGTTGTTGAATCCCCACACCATGACGCTGGAATATTCCGCCGGGCGCGGCTTCCGCACGGATGCCCTACAACATACCCGCTTGCGGTTGGGTGAAGGGTATGCCGGGTGCGCGGCTTTAGACCGACAGCTCGTTCACATCCCAGACCTGCACGGAAGAAAGACCGATTTTCTACGCTCACCGAACTTTTCGGCTGAGGGCTTTGTGGCTTATTACGTTGTGCCGTTGATTGCCAAAGGCGAGATCAAAGGCGTGCTGGAGGTATTCCACCGCGCGCCCTATGATGCCGACGACGAGTGGCTGGATTTTCTGGGGACTCTGGCCGGGCAAGCCGCCATCGCCGTGGACAATGCCCAACTCTTTGATAACCTGCAACGTTCCAATCTAGACCTGTCACTCGCCTACGATGCCACCATCCAGGGTTGGTCGCGCGCGCTCGACCTGCGCGACGAAGAGACCGAGGGCCACACCCTGCGCGTCACCGAACTGACCCTGCAACTGGCGCGCGGCATGGGCATAAGCGAAGCCGAGTTGGTGCATATTCGCCGTGGCTGCTTGCTGCACGACATCGGCAAAATGGGTATCCCTGATTACATCCTGCGCAAGCCCGGCCCGCTGACCGATGAGGAGTGGGTCATCATGCGCAAGCATCCCCAATATGCCTCTGAAATGCTCTCGCCTATCTCGTATTTGCGACCAGCGTTGGATATCCCTGGCTGCCACCACGAAAAGTGGGATGGCACGGGTTACCCGCGCGCTCTGAAAGGCGAGCAAATCCCACTGGCGGCGCGCATATTCGCGGTGATAGATGTGTACGATGCCCTGACCTCAGACCGCCCCTATCGTAAAGCCTGGTCGCGTGAAAAAACGCTGGAGTATATCAAAACCAATTCGGGAATCCATTTTGACCCGAAGGTGGTAGAGGCGTTTTTCAGTCTTCAACAAGTGTCAAACACAAGTACTTGAAAGGAGGAACCTATGTCCGGCAAACGCATTGGCAAAGTAACACATTACTTCGACCGCATCAGTGTCGCCGTCTTGGAACTAACGGATGGGATCCGGGTTGGTGATACGGTGCACTTCCTCGGCCACGCCACCGATTTCAAGCAAGAGGTGAAATCGCTGCAAATCGAGCACCAGGATGTGGACGAGGCCAGGCCGGGGCAGGATGTAGCCCTGGAAGTCGCCCAGAAAGTCCACCCGAACGATGCGGTGTTCAAGATTACGGGAGAAGAGTAGGGCGGGATTCCATTCCCGCCTTTGACCACCATCGGCGGGTAAGAAACCCGCCCTACAATAAGGAGAGTTTTTCATGAAAGACTACAGCGACAAATCCTTCTGGCTCGCCACCTATGGCGAGTACACGCCCAACCCGCCGGTCAAAGGCGATTTGAGCGTTGACGTTGCCATCATCGGCGGCGGGTTCACCGGCCTGGCGACGGCCTACAACCTGCGCAAGGATGATCCCGGCATGAAAGTTGCCGTGCTGGAGGCCGAAGTGGTCGGCTTTGGCGCCAGCGGGCGCAACGGCGGCTTCTCGATGACGCTCTTCGGCCTGGAGCCAGCCGTGACCAAGTCCCTCTTTGGCCAGCAGCGCACGGTGGAAGCCCATCGTTACATGGAGCGGGCCGTGGACTACGTGGACGCGCTGGTCAAGGAACACAAGATCGAGTCCGATTACGAGTTCCCCGGCTTCCTGCGCGCCGCCACCACGCCGGGTTACGTCAAGCGCATCCAGCACGATCTCGAAATCCTGACCTCGATGGGCGTCACCGGCATCGAGTGGATCGAAGCCGAGAAGATCCGCGCCGAGGTGGATTCGCCGCTCTTCCTGGGCGGTTGGTGGGAGCCACGCTGCGGCTTGCTCAACCCGGCCAAGCAAGCGCGCGAACTCAAGCGCATCGCCATGCAGGCCGGCGCGAACATCTACGAAGAGACGCCGGTAGCAGAAATCAAGCGCAATGGGAAATTCACACTCACGACGCCCGGCGGTACGGTCACGGCAGAAAAGGTTGTGTTTGCCACCAACGCCTACTCGCACCTGTTCCCGGGACTGCGCTCCAAGCAGGTTCCGGCTTTTACTCACATGGTCGTCACCGAGCCGCTGACCGAAAAGCAACTGGCGACCATCGGCTGGAAGGGCCGACAAGGCATCGAGGACGCCCGCAACCTTGTCCACTACTTCCGCCTGACCGCCGACAATCGCATCGCCATGGGCGGCAGCGACGTGAGCATCACCTATGGGCGAAACATGGAACGCGACCTCAATCCGCGTACCTTCGCAGATTTGGAGCGAGATGTGGTGCGCCTGTTCCCGACCCTGAAAGGCATCCGCTTCACCCACCGCTGGGGCGGGCCGGTCTCGGTGCCGATAGACATGGCTCCGGCCATTGGCTTCCTCGGCGATCCGCGCGCCGTCTACAGCCTGGGCTGCGTCGGCCACGGCGTCTCGATGACGCACCTCAACGGACGCACCATCGCTGACCTGCTGCAAGAGCGCAAAACCGACCTGACGGATGTCTGGTTCGTCAACCGCAAGATGATCCCCTGGCCGCCCGAGCCGCTGCGCTTGATCGCCAGTCAAGCAATCCGAGGCTACATGCGGATTGAAGATGCGCTGTACGAGAGGAAAATGGGATAGTACACGGAGGCCACGGATTTCACGGATTATCACGGATAAAACCTTCTAAAATCCGTGCTTTTTCCGTGTAATCCGTGTCCAAAGGATTTAATCACGATGAACAATATTTTCGATTGGCTCCTCGAACCCTCCAGCCCCTCCGTTCGTTATTTCGCCCTGCGTCACCTGCTCGACCGCCCGGAGGATGATCCCGAAGTACAGGCCGCGCGGCGCGCCATCATGGACAGCGAACCGGTGCAGAAGATCCTGGCTGCACAAAACTCCGAGGGCTACTGGAGCAAGCCAGGCAAGGGGTATTCACCCAAGTATCAAGCCACCTCCTGGCAAATCCTGTTCCTGGCCGAGTTCGGCGCGGATGGGGAAAACGAACAGGTGCGAAAAGGCTGTGAGTACTTTTTGAGTCAGTCCCCAACCAAACACGGGGGCTTCGATCCCCTGGTCTACTGCCTCAACGGCAACATGATCTGGGCGCTGACCGCGCTCGGTTATGGCAGCGATGAACGAGTCGCCCGCGCCGTGGATTGGCTTACGGGGATGATCACGGGCGAACTGCCCCACACCGGCAGTTATTCCTGGCCCGGCTTCGGCTGCGGACCCAATGACAAGCTGCCCTGCGCCTGGGGCGCGGTCAAGTCACTGCGGGCGCTGACGAACCTGCCGCCTGCCCTGCAAACCGACAAAGTGAAAAGTGCGCTCGCGGCAACGGTGGATTTCCTCTTCAGCCGCGACCTGGCAAAGGCCGATTATCCCGTCTACAAGCGCGTCAGCGGCGAATGGTTCAAATTTGGCTTCCCCCTATCGTACACTTCGGATGTGTTGGAGGCTGCATTCGTCTTGTGCGAGGCCGGTCATGGCAACGACTCGCGCCTGCGCAACGCCGTTGATCTCATTATTTCCAAGCGCCAACCCGATGGTCGCTGGCTGCTGAAGCACAGTCTCAACGGGAAGATGTGGGCCGACATCGAGGTCAAGGGCAAACCCAGCAAGTGGATCACGCTGCGGGCGCTGCGCGTGCTGAAAGCCGCCGAAACGTAAGAGGAGTCCGGCGACTCCGTCGCCGTAGACACGCCGAAGTCGGAGACTTCGGACTCCGGAAGGGATGCCTATGGAAACCAACTACCAAGCAACCTCCCAACTCTACTGGATCAGCGCCCTCGTCACCGCGCTGATGGATATTGTCTTCGTCGCGCTTCTCATCTGGCGCGTCAAGCCTGCCCGTTTCCGTCAACTCAAATGGCCGCTGGTCACCGTCTCGACAATCTTCTGGATCGCGCTTTGGTACGCGGTGATGTGGGACGCCTTCATCTGGGAGACCAGTTTCCGCTACCTATTCCAACCCTGGCAGCGTTGGGTCTGGCCTCCGGTTTACGGTCTCATCAGCGGCGGCGTGGCCTGGCTGTTTTGGTGGCTGTCAATGCGCTTACCTGGCAATCCTATCCTGTACTTTGTCCTGCTCGGTGGATTGGAATCCTTCGTTGATCATTATTGGTTCATTGGGAATCGCCGTGATTAGGCCACATATGGTGGTCTGATACAAAACAGTCGGTAGCCATTTAGATCCAGATAGAGGCGCTGAAAGAAGTGTTTGAGATTGAACAGACCATAAC
>Ga0208045_1000917_pt1 | contig 10047 bp, 7 predicted proteins | sample PL_2010_200m_FD_184160 | JGI IMG/M metagenome (GOLD analysis project Ga0208045, IMG submission 184160) | Freshwater microbial communities from Powell Lake, British Columbia, Canada to study Microbial Dark Matter (Phase II) - PL_2010_200m... | ecosystem: Environmental > Aquatic > Freshwater > Lake...
ATGATTCCTCTACTATGCTCGATATTGGAGAAACGTCCCCCGACGCCTCTCCAATGGGCTTCATGTGAAGGAGGGACAAATGGGACAGACTATCGAAGTTTCGATCGACAACCACGGTGGCATTCTATTGCCCCAAGAGCTGAAGAACCGCCTTGGCCTGTTGCCGGGAATGACCATGGTCGTTGAAGAGGACGATGAGGAGAGGGTTTGCCTGCGGGTGCGGACAGAGTCGCCGGAGCTGGTCGACAAACAGGGCATCATCGTCGTCAGGGCCGAATCATCGGAAGATTTGACAAACGTAACCCGGCACGCGCGCGACCGCCGCGTATCGGATCTGCTGCATAGGTCCGACCGATGAAAGTTCTCCTGGACACATCCGTCACAAAACTATTAAACGGGAATTCCAACTTTACCCTGAAGACCCTCCTGAAAGTGGCGGATGCCTTGGATTTGAAATTCAACGTCTCCTTCAGCACCGCAAAGCCCATCAACAATCCGGTGCTTGTTCATCCATTTACCGACAACATGATCAAGGGTCGAGAGGACCGGTCCTATCATCCCATTGCGGGCAGGAATCCCCTTCACTCCTGAAGCGCTATTATCGCTTACGCGACATATACGGGTATACAACAGGCCTCGAATCCATGATCCACTGAGCCGCCTTGCCAATTCCTGAACCGTCATCGAAATCATCTAACATCCGGTGGCCATAAATCCTCCCGCTTCACTCGTGTTTCAATGACGTCAGTAGAGACGCCAAATGGTTTTGCCAATTGCGGGCTTATGCGCGATAGCACTGCATAGGGATCACCTTTCAGATATTCCAGCATGTTATTACGCTTCAGTGTTTCAACGGATTTCTCAATTTCGTGAATAAGGTCTTCTCGAGGAACGAGAAGACGGCCGGCAAACTCGTTTGCCTGGTATTCAAAACTTCTGTATTCCACGTCGGGCATTCCTTGGAGGATTTCTTTCCATTCTTCGGCTGATTCGAATTTGAATGATGCATACATGTCCTTGTGAAGAAAGAAGTGGCCGAGTTCATGGGCAAATGAAAATCTCATCCGGTGAGCGAACTTTTCATCCATATACCGATCGTAATCGACGACGATCCCCATCAAGTCAGATTTGAGATAGGCTTCCATATCTGTCAACTGTACGAGGCATTTCATCGGTTCAATGTCAAGCCTCAAACTGAATTCGACGATAGCTTCAACATTGACGGGCAATCTCCCTTCCGGCCAATATTGATTGCGAATATCCTTTGCACATTGCCAAATATCCGCAAATGGAAGTCTATTGCACCTGAACTCGGCCTGATTCAAAGCCTAGTCCTCCTTTTTGATCAGTTCTATAAGCCTTTCCAATTCCTCCGCTGTCGGTTTGTCGCTCCTGACCGTCCTGAAAAACAAAGGCAACGCATTTACGATCCTTCTGTCCATTGCGATATCCTCGGGGAGCATCTGCGCCCCAATGCGGGACAGATCCTTCATCGCCTGCCATTCATCCGACCCCTGCTCGATGCCGATCAAATCTCCGATGCGCCTCAGTTTCTCTTCATCCTGGGGTGGTGAGAGAAGCCCTCTCTCAACCTTGCTCCAGTTGCTGGCATCCAAATCGAGCGCCTGGCAGAATTTTCTTAGAGTGATGTCTCTGGCGATTCTCCTCTCCTTGACAAATTCACCAAACATCTTCCCTCCCCCTTTCTATTCCCTCCTTTACACATTTCTTTCTCCTTTTCTCCCATCGCTGTGGTTTATTATTTACCACGTGGTATAAATAATACCACACCGGGCGGATGTCAAGGTTTATTCTCAGTTAGTTCCGAAGCACTGTCTCTATATCGCGCACAACCTCCGAAAACCGGCCGTTGAATTTTCTGTCTATCTCATCGCGGTTGCCGACGATACGTTCGTAAATTGGGGTGGCAAAAATATCATCCACAGTAATCTCTTTCCTGATTTCCATATTGGCGGCAAAGATTTCCTTTAACACCGATTTTCGCGGAGCAATTTGACATAAGATTTTCGTCGGCTCTTCATGGAGTCAGCTAAAAATAATGTAATAAAGAACACATGTTACAGCATCTCTCGGTTTTGACGGTCCCTGGAAATCTTATATCAAATGACGGTTTGTTAAGAGATCTGCCACTGTCAGAATTTGAAATTATCGAAGGTATCTTCACGGTCATTTGTCGTCCATGAATACTAAAGTAGCTATAAATACAAGCAAATCCTTTCTGTCGCCCAGTCTGACCGCGATCGACGCCTTCGTGACCTTATTGTATTTTAACAAAATATTTCTTGACATCCTAACCGTCATTCTGTATAAGATTCCCATGCGCGACGCCGCCTACTTCACAAAGCCGATTCATGAGTGGCAGAAACGGTACGAAGTCCTCCGGGCCTCCTTTGTGGACCGTTTGCCGGCGGCAGCCGTGGCGGATCGTTTTGGATATTCTGTCGCATATGTCCACCTGTTGAGACACCAGTTCACCACAGGCAAGTTCGACTTTGCGGAACCTGTTCCGGAAGGAGGCTCCTCTCGTTACCGGGTGACCGCCGAGACCCGCCGGAAAATCCGCGGCTGGAGGGAGAAAGAACTCTCGGCGGGAGAGATCGCCCAACTGCTTTCCGAAGAGGGGGTGGACATCTCCGTCCGAACGGTGGAGAGGGTTCTTGCGGAAGAGGGATTCCCCAAGCTTCCCCGTCGCACCCGCCTGAAGATCGGTCTGACCGTCAAGGGGGCGGAGGTTCCGCAGCGATCGGAGGGCGTCTCCATTGCACAGATGGAGGGGCAACATTTTACCTGCGAATCCGCGGGGGCCTTTCTTTTCGCCCCGTTTCTGGAAAAGTTTCAGGTGTCGGAACTGATCCGTTCCGCGGGTTTGCCGGGGAGCAAGATCATTCCGGCGGTCAGCTATTTTCTGTCCTTTCTGGCCCTGAAGCTCATCGGCACGGAGCGGTACGGCCACATGGGAGATCATGCCTTCGATCCCGGCCTGGGTCTGTTTGCCGGTCTGAATGTCCTTCCCAAGTGTACGGCCATGTCCATCTATTCCTATTCCCTCGACGAGGTTCACATCCTGAAGCTCCAGCAGGCTTTTGTAAAGAAAGCGGTCCGTCTGGGTCTGTATGACGGGAGCGTCATCAATCTGGACTTTCACACTATCCCCCATTACGGGGAGGAATCCGTCCTTCAGGAGCATTGGGCCGGGGCCAGAGGGAAACGGATGAAAGGGGCCTTGACCCTCTTTGCCCAGGACGCTTCCTCCAAACTGGTTCTCTATACGGCCGCCGACCTCATGAAGGAGGAGGCCAATGAACAGGTTCTCAATGTTCTGTCCTTCTGGCAGAAGGTTCACAAAGGCGTCTCCTCCACCTTTGTCTTTGATTCCAAGTTCACCACCTACGAGCACTTGTCCCTCCTGAACAGTCAGGGAACCCGGTTCATCACCCTCCGGCGGCGGGGGAAGAAACTGGTAGGGAACCTGGATAAACTCAAGCCCTGGGAGAAGATCCACATCCCCCACGACAAACGGAAATACCCCGATCCTTACATCCATCAATCCCTTGTCCCTCTCAAAGATTATGAAGGGCAGGTCCGGCAGATCATCCTCCGGGGAAATGGCCGCGAGGAGCCGGCCTTCCTGATCACAAACGATCTCACGGCCCCGGCGGAACGTATCGTCAGCGACTACGCCCGCAGGTGGCGGGTGGAGAATGTCATCTCCGAGGCGGTCAAGTTTTTCAACCTCAACGCCCTGTCTTCTCCCATTCTGGTGAAAGTGCACTTTGACGTCCTGATGACCATGATCGCCGATACCCTTTACAGCATGCTGGCCCAAAAGCTCAGGGGCTTTGAACAGTGCGATGCCCAGAAGATCTTTCGCCATTTTATCCGGGGAAAGGCCGACGTGGACATCACATCCGGCGAAGTGCAGGTGACCTACCCCCGCAGGGCGCATAACCCGATCCTCCGAGACGTTCCCTGGCAGAGAATGCCGCAGACCATCTCTTGGCTCGACGGCGCCAAACTGAACCTGAAGTTCCAATGACGGAGGCATTAAAATCTTGTCCTCAAATGACGGTTATAGCTCCGCGAAAATCGGTGTTTAATCGCCGGAGGGTTTTGATCTGTGTGTCGCTGAAATCATAGGTTTGCAGATAGCTTTCAATGCCTCGCTCGATCCGCTCTCTGCGGGTCGGTATCTTGCGTATGCCCACGGCGTTCAGGAAGAAATCCCACATTGTTCCCTGGGGGAAATCATAAATGGCCTGCAACTGGCTTTCGTCAAGATAGATTTCCGGATTTTTCGACCAGTTGCGTATGGCATCAATTTCATCATCCGTAGGAGCATAATCTGGTTCCTGGTTGACCTTTTCCTTGATGACCACCATAGACTTTTCTGTCGTTGTCTGAGCGCCCTGCTCAAAGATTCTTCTGGCCTCGTCAATGGGTATGTTGTCCTTGACCTGAACTGTATCGCCGTGAATCCAGACCCTCTGCATGAGTTTGGCCGGGTCGGGATTGTCAATGATAAACCAGCCGTTGCCGGTTCCTTCTCCACCGCCTCCGCAGGCGGCGCCTTTTCCTTCTCCATCCACGATTTTCACATTCGGTTTCGGCGATCCCTTTCCGTTGTCGTCCATGCGCTTGCAAAGACCGACGAAGTCCAGCACTTTGAAGCTGAATTTCCCCGTCTTCGGGTCCAGCCTTGTTCCGCGTCCCAGCATCTGGATGTATTTCCCCACCGATGCCGTCAATGCGGCAAAGGCGATGAAACGTACGCACGGGATATCAATACCGGTGCTCATAATATCAACGGACACGGCAATATGGGGGTTGCGGTAGGGCCGCTTGAACCAGGTTTTGAAGGTCTTGTTCAGCTCACTGTTTTCGGAAATGATGGCCTCGGCATAGCGGGGGCTGCTGTCACTAACGCCGAATATTCGATTTAAATCTTCCACAAGCATCAAGGCATGGGCCTGGCTGGCGGCAAAGAGGATCATCTTTTCTCCGTATTCAGTATGTTTCCGTACTTCCTCGGCAATGCGCTTTGCCCGTTCTTCGGAGAGAAACTTTTTCTCAAGCTGTTCCAGATTGACATTTTTCGTATATCCCAGTTCAATCTTCCTTCGTTCATCGGGATCAAAAACATAACTAAAATCGACGCCCTTTTCTTCCGCCTCCTTCGTCAGGTGGGTAAGAATCTCGTAGGGTTTGTACGGAGCAAGAAAATCTTCCTCAATACCTCGCTCCAGATCGAAGGCATAGTCCGGCTCTCCGGTTTCACAGCCGAAGAGCTTATAGGTGTCAAGAATCGCCAGATCGTCCTCGGAGATGTTGGCCCCTTTTGCGGCAATGGCCTGGCGGGGCGTCGCCGTGAGTCCGATGCGGGGACAGAGAAAATGATCGAAAATGAGCCTGCGGTTGACATTGATGGACCGATGGCATTCATCGACGATAATGAGATCGTAGAAGGTGCTGGGAATATCCTGAAAGATATTTTCCAGCGTATCGATGACCACCACATGGATCTTTACGTTTTTCTGTTGCCGGAAGTTGGAGGTCCTGAGCCTCGCGGACGGATGATCGTTGCTGATCAGACTGAAGCCGTCGTCCAAGGCCTGCTCCGCCAGGAGAACCCGATCCACGACGAAAAGCACCCGCTGGGCGAGGCCGTGATCCAGGAGGGCCTTGACAAGGGCTACGGCGGTCCGGGTTTTACCGAGTCTCGTGGCCATGTGGACCAACATCTTCTGTTTGCCCCCTCTGAATTTTGCTATGAGGGTTTTGATGCATTCGCTTTGAAAATAACGGTCCTTCCCGGCGGCGGGGTCGTAGCCGCCGGCAATGGTTTTGTCGATGGCGATGTCTTTTTCCTGGTCGCGCCTCTTTTCCTGCTCAATTTTAAGCTTCATCTCCTCCAGGGTCATAAAGCCGTTGACGCGGCGGAATTCGCCCGCTTCCAGTCCTTTCCACGCCGTGTCGTAAAAGAGAATCCGCTCCGGGGAACAGGCATACAGAAACCGGGGTCGGAGGATTTGATTATAGAGGGTGCGCAGTTTGGTCAGGGCCTTCTTTTCATCATCCAGTTTGTTTTCAAAAACGGCCAGAGGAAGATGGTTCAGATCGGTAAGAACTATATCCGGTTTGATGCTCTTGATGCCGGGGAAGTTTTTTCCCTGCTCTGTGGTCAGGGCGTATGATTGCTGATAAAGCAAAGTATCTTCTATTTTCCAACCATAGTTTTTCTGCAATTCGTTGATGATCTTCAGATCGGTGGATGTGGCTTCATTGATTTTCATTGCGTGCCATTCTCCTCTGTTTTTTCACTCCAGATTTCCGCCAATGTTCTTTTAATACGTTTCTCGGCCCGCTCTTTCAGAAACCTTACATTTTCAAGGGCTTCCATTTCTTTGTCTAATTGGTCAACAATTTTCTGTTGCACTTCAAGAGGTAAAAGCGGAATTTCTATAGAATACAACGATTCTAGGCCAATCCCCTCAACAGTTGGACCAGATCGAACCTTTAATAGAAATTTGCTCTCTATCGATTTGATATAATAAGCCACAAAGAAAGGATGGAAATCCTTTTGAGGAATAATCGCTTTAATATCTTGATTTATTGCAACGGTTCTCATGGTCACGCTAACAGGTAATGTATGTTTTAAAATGCCACTCCTCACAACAATTAGAATCGCGTTTTTCTCAATCAATGAAGATGATGACCCATATATTGCATCTTTTGATATCTTATCCTGAGAATCCGTTATTAAAAAAGTTTTCATATCTTTTGGCGATATCCATGGAATGTCTCCATTCCAATACTCATGATTGGACTTACTTGGTGTTCCTCCGCCTAATATTACAAAATGACTCTTTGAAGATAATTTGATTTTCTCGGAGCTATGAATTTTAGGGAAATCAATTTCCGAGCTGTTTATGATTTTTTCCGCCCCATCAACCATCGTTTTCCATCGAGCAATTTTATTGGCAATCTCACGTTGCATCGAGATACCGGGCAACGGAATCTTGATATTTAGGAAATCATTCGTCCGGATGGCTGCATAACTTGTGGCCCCCCGGACGTAAACCCGAACCTGTTCTTCGATTCTCCTGTCTCCCAGAACGACACTCAGATACTCGGGCAGTAATTTACGCGTGTCGATGTCGTATAAAAAGTAATGGGAACTGACGATGGCGCCGTCGCCGTCGGGAGGAATCACTCCATAGCCGCCGTTTTTGGCATCTATCTCGGCCACAAGGAGTTGATTCTCTTTGACAACCTGCTGGCTTTTCGTCTTGATGTCCTCTCCCAGCGTATATTCTCGGAACACTACGCCCTGCCCGTGAAGTTTGCAGGTCAGGAGTTTGTATCGCGTGTCGTCCTCGATCGTGATTGTTCCGTTGGTCGGGGTGATGAGCTTCCGCAATTCCACTTTCGGGAAGGCCTGACCGCTCTTGAGAACCGCATCCAATTTGTTTAATTGATCGGTCTTTTTCAGTGCCTCCACATCAATTCCGGCAAGATATGCCTTGGCTATATCCACATGCAGAGCATTTCTTGGATTGAAGGCGGCCAAAATCCGCATAGCAAACGTTGGGTCTGCCGTTTGTAGTGCTTCGTATCGCTGATCGAGGGACCGGCCGTTTTGCGGCATTATCCCGTCCATCACCTTCGGCCATTCCTCAATCTGCTGATCCGTCAGGTCACTGAGATAGTTCTGAAGGTTGAAGGAATACAGGTGGGCTTTTTCGATATTCTTCGCGATTTCGTTCCGGATTTGATTTTCGAGGGTGTCCTGAAATTGTTTGAGTTTTTCCTGAAAATCCTTCTGGTTGATCTTGCCCTTTGCCAACTTATCTTCCATCTGTTTAACAAGATCTTCCCGTTTCTTCTTGCTCCGGTTTTCAAGGTTCGTTCTGGTGTCCCTGCGGATTCTCTCTTTGATCCTTGGATCGAGGGTTTTGATCCAGTCCGAAGGAATGATGAAACTGTTCGCGGTTTGAGGCGGGATTTTCCCGTGGTGGATATATTCATGAAAAATCCGGATAATTTCTGGAAACTGGCAGCTGTCGATGGGCTTCCGGTTAACCCCCATGCTATAGCCGTCGTTATCGACGCGGTAATGCCAGACGAAGTCTGTTGGTCCACCCTTCTCGAAATAGAGAATGGATGTCTTGGCCCCCTGACCACCCTTGCTCACAAAGACGCCCTGGGGCAGGCTAATGACGGCACGGAGGTTCGCCTCCTCCAGCAGCATTTTCCGGAGCGCTTTGGCACTGTTCTGATCCCAGGTGAGGAGTCCTTCGGAAACAACGACGGCGCACCGCCCGCCCTTCTTGAGTAGTTCGAACATCAGCTTGACAAAAAGGATCGTCGTCTCCGACTCTTTGGAATACTCTTCCCAGACGTTGGCATAGGCCGGTTGATCCCGCTCGGCGCCGAAAGGTGGATTGGCGATGACGACGGACTTGGAATTCCCATCCACAACGGGATTGAACAGCTTCAGGGCGTCACCCTGTTCGATGTTGTGTGGGTTGAGGCCGCGGATGTACATGTTGATGGCCGCCATCTTACGGATCATGCCCAGGTATTCTATCCCGCTGACGCCGGCCCGATAGAAGGGATTTAGCACATCCATGGAAGGCATGTCGGCAGGAGATTTCACGAAGAATTCCCGAAAGAAGGCCTGAAGTTCAGGATGAGCTTTTAGACCCGGCCAGTCATTTTCCCGAGTCACCTTTTCCAGGACGTACTGAAAGGCGTCAAACAGGAATCCGCCGGTCCCACAGGCGGGATCAAAGATGGTATCTGTGAAACCGGGGTCCACCAAGGCCACCATCATCTGGCGGATATGATCGGGCGTGCGGTACAGACCGATGTCTTTTGTCCCACCCGTCTCGGAGAGGGCCGATTCGATGGCATCACCCAGCAGGTCCGTCGAAAGAATCCTTTTCTCGTCGATTTCGCCGACAAGGCCGATAACTTCCGACATCATGCCGCCTTTGACATTGGCGGTGAAGCTGGAATTCGCGAAAACTTCTTCGATCAGAACCAGTTGATCCTGAACCTTCTGCGGCAGATTTCCTTCAAATACGTGACGGGCCTTTGAAATGATTGCGGCGTAAAAGGTGAAAAATCTCTGGTTGAGTTCGGCGAGGATCTGCTCGCCGGTCAAGCTCTGAAGATAGGAGAAGAGAAGCTTGTAATTATCGCCTTCAAAAAGTTTCCGGAGGTTGTGAAAGGTGTCGTCCTGCTTGAGCTTGACCTCAAAAATTCTAAGAAGGAGAAGCTCAATGATATATTCCACCCGTTGCACCGGCGTTCCTGCCGGCCTCAGCTTGTTGTGCAGCTTTTTCAGGATGCTGTTGGTGTCGGTATCGGCGTAATGAACGGTTGAACGGGCCATATATTACCTTTGAGAATTATTGAAATTTAATAAGTTAAACCACTCCATTCCCTTCGCTGTCAACCGTTACCGCTGGAGACGGCTACGCGGTTTGTCCGGGATAGCGTATTCGATTAAGCCCTGGACGATCATTTCTTTAAGCACGATTTCAATTGACCTGATACCCGCTTCTGCTCCAGATGGGCGGATATTTCCGCTGTAGTTGCCTCCTGTGCCTCGGCCTTCGGTCAGATTCAATTCTTTGAGAAACTCGCCGATCCGGCGGTTCCGACATCGGCGCGTTACGCTGGAAAATCAAGAGGGCGCTGTCCCCCGGTAGAGGGAGTTTTTCACGATATAGTGGCGGACCTCGTCCGTGACCAGGTAGCGGATGTCCTTCTCCTCTTTGGCCCGCTTCCGGATGTTGCTGGAGGCGATGTCGAGGAAGGTGACCTCGCGGAAGTAGAGCCTGTGCCCCGTCGGTCCGCGGAATCCCCGGACGCTCTCGTCATACGCAAACCGGGAGGCGAATTCCGGACCAAGAATCGTTTCCAGACCCTGATGGTCATAGCCCGGCCGCGTCATGACGGCGAAGTTGCACAGCAAAAGCAGGCGCTCCCAGTCCTTCCAGGTCCGGATCGCGTGGAAGG